>Ga0181409_1000112_pt1 | contig 28949 bp, 58 predicted proteins | sample 32SPOviralmetaG_FD_130138 | JGI IMG/M metagenome (GOLD analysis project Ga0181409, IMG submission 130138) | Marine viral communities from the oligotrophic San Pedro Time Series (SPOT) site, San Pedro Channel, CA, USA - 32 SPOT_SRF_2012-05-30 | ecosystem: Environmental > Aquatic > Marine > Strait... | reverse complement strand
GCGTTTCTTCATTATATTCATTCCTATTGTGTGACATAATGACATACATAAGGTTGCATAAATACTATGCAAAAAAGTATGACACATAGACACACAAACTTATATTATTTGACTTTAGATAAGTGTATCAATTAATCTTATCTGTATCAATAAATATAATAAAGTTATAAAAGTGGTTTATTGTGGGTAGAATACCCTATTTAAAATCGGTCTATGAATCTCAGAATGATTCTACGAAGTAGACCTTTAGGTAGGTTATTTTCTGGTGATTACATCTCTTATCCACATCACCATTACCACCATACATATAATTGGTAACAATAACATCAATATACAAAATAAACTAATGCGTTGTAATATAGAGTCTTCTTCATATACTCCATCACTTGTATTGTGGTGTCCTAATATATGGTTAGTTGGTTTGTTTTTACTCATTGTGTTGTATAATCCTTCTCTCTATATCCCATAATAGTAACAATGCAACACTATACACTACTACACTTAAGATTAATTTAACTACTAAATATTTTACTAACATTCTTTATCCTTTTAAATTATTATGCATTATTATTAATATCGTACTCATCACCATGATTAATACAAATTGTCCTATTGTTATTGTCATCATATAATTACCTCGTAATTCATTTTAAAAAGTTTCCTCTCATTACCATACCCAATATAAATCCATTCACCATAAACATAACACATAAGAACACTACATTTGAATCACTCATATTTCATCACCTTCCCAATCTTCCCACGGCTCTTCTAATTTTATTTTGTTTAACTCTTGTAACAAGATATATATAACTCCTGTATACACTATTAACAACACGCCTATTATTTTCATTAACCACATCATTTTCTTCTTAACTTTCGTTGTCTTATAATAGTACGAGCACTTATATTTCTACCACTCATTCTACCAACACAATATCTACTCATTATCATTCTTCTATCTCCTCCATTATTCCATCATACATAACTTCACTCACCGAGTCACGACTCACATCGTACGGTGTGTCGGTTATATCTTGTATTTCAATTCCATTATCATTTGATGATTTACTAATAGTGTTACCACCATTCCATATACCACTACCTTCTATTTCATCGTTCATACTTCCTTCATCAAAGTACGCCTCTTTAATTTTCATTACTTCATCTTCTATCCAATGGATACCGATTTTCACCGATTGGATGATTATATCAAATATATTATTCATAATGTTATTTAACTTGTTCTCATTCATAAGGGTTTACCTCTATCTCCACGCTCTTTGGTAACACATCATAAGGACTTGGGACTTGGATTTTTACGAGTATATAATTTTTACCATTTCGTCTAAAGTCTCTCTCGTTGAATCCTATTTCACCTGTTTCCTTTTGTACTACCATTCGGTTCAATGCATCTATTAATTCTTCATCACCATGCATTGATTCCGGTAATCCAATAAACTCCACCTCTAACCAACATCCATAACCCATGGCTTGACTTGGTACTAACCTGTATGGAATTAATTCCGTTGTCACCTGTCCATTTAATTTACTTACAAATAAAAATGTCAATAACATCACTACTATGTGACTCATACTAAACTTGTTCATTATAACTTTCCTCATTATACTAATTTCCGATATTGGTTCGTGTTCTTCGGTGAAATCTTTGATTTCATCCGACATGACACGCGTCTTTGTTCGGCGTCTTTGTTTTTCAACACCTCTTATCAATATATATAAATATATTTAATTTTATTTCAAACTTTCGTAACTTTATTCAAAATTTATGGGCGGAACTTTACAATTTACATCTTTTCGTTGTCTTTGTACCCATTCCGACCAAGTACTTAATCCCATTATGAATATTTCACTATGTAGTAGGTGAAATAAATCAAGGGCTTCAACTTTACTAAAAGGGAAGTTACCATTGTTTGTATAGAAGTAATTTCTCTTTACATCTACATACTCATTGATAACATCAAACTCATCCCATATCCATTTAACCTCGTCCCATGTTCCATCTGTACTGATATAGAACTTTTTATCTTTGTACTCATTCATAGTAGTTCTGTAGTAATCATCATATACCATAGGTTGTATTCCATATGCTCCATGACTTGGATTTAAGGCATCTGTTACATCACCTCTTCTAATGTGTACACCTATTGTATCTTTCATCTTGAGTTTTATTTCTTCTTCCAATAACTCATCTTTTAGTGTGATTGGTTTTGATGGATTGTAATCACCTCTTAACTCACTATATAGTTTGACGGCATAACTTCCTATCTTGTAGTCTTTACTTGTATCAATATCCTCAAGTGATTTAATTATTGGTGATGGTTTCATTCCACCTTGTTTCACATATGGAAAATCTAAATACTTCACCTCAGGAAAGAACTGAGTATCCATGATTATATCCCACGGATACCCAAACTTTTTATTGAGTTGGTATGCGATTTCATATGACCACATTCTATTACCAAACCCACCTTGTGGGATTAAATATAATTTTGGTTTAATCCCATTCATCATATTCAATTTGGTGAGTGAATGAACCACTACCATGAACTGATTCAGCTGCCTCATGAGAACTATAGTTATATACCTCTGCCCCAGGTATCTTTTCGTAATCATCGGTCTTTGAGGCTCGGTTCATATTATAGGGTAACTTAATGTACCTATGAGTAACTTTCTTTACCGTACCAGTTGCATTACACTTTCGTCTCATCTCTGGTATTGGTAATGGTTTTTTTCTTCTTCTTGGCATATTATTATCCTTGTTCGTTTGTTATGTTTAAAAACTTTTGAATCTCTTTACTTGGTTTCATGTCTATCTTAACATCATGTATCCCACGAGATTCACACTTTACTTTGAATCGTTTGTACATCTGATTCAGAGCCTTTCTTTGTTTTACTGATAGTTTTGCGTTGAATTTTAATTGTTTCTCTACACTATTTAAAAACTCTTCACTACGAGCCACATACATAGGACGATAACCACATCCACTCAATAGAGTTCTGATAAGGTTTATCTTGTATTGTCCACTTTCTATTCGTTCTAACTTCTCGTACTTATCCAATTTGTTTTCACTCTGTAACCATTCTTGATATCTATTGATAATCTTGTCCATTGAGATTTGCATCTTGGCAGTTATCTTTCGTTTACCAAAGGCCTTATACATACTGATAGTAAATTCTCGTGAACTATCTGGTTGATAGTATCTGTGGTCATTTAGTATATGGTTTAGTTGTCTCCGAACCTTATTTAGTTTTTCTGGATAATCTATATAACTCATGATATAGTGTATCCTTGTTTATTTACTTTTTCAACCTCAATGGTCAACATATCAATTTCATATCTTAACTTATCAACATAACTTCTGGCGTTCTCATTCTCATCTGTTTCAGGTACTTGATAGTACGCATCTGTCGCCGAACCTTGTAACTCTCTTAATTTATCTAAAATTTCTTGTAATGTCATATTCATTATGCAACTCCTATATTATTAGTTAAAAAACATGCTTCCATCAAAGTTATCTCAGGTTGTTCACTAACTACCCAATGTTCTATCATGTCTATCATAAATAGTATTGTATCAGGTGTCAAGTGATTTGATAATTCCCAAAATGGGTCATTCTGTATGTTAGTCATTTAAAAACTCATATAACTTTCGTGTCATTGTGTGTTTGTGAGACTCAAGATTAGGTGACACATAAACTTTCTTGATGTCTGAATCTTCAAAGTGTATATAACTAAATGCGGCAGACCTAACATATCTATTTGGTTCATCACCATTAGGTAATAACCTTGATAGTTGGTCTTCAATTTTTTTGATAAAGGTTGGATGATTGTAATCAAACTCTAATACATATACTAACTTACCATTATTGAATCCACTTACTGACATCACTACTTCATCTTTTTGGTACTTACTATGTCTATTCCATGTGAAGTCTGTGAACTGACCACCACAATTTAACTTAGACTTACCAGTAAAATTCTTAGGTTTGATTTCAATGTTCTCATCATCTACATCATAACCATGTTTACCTTCAGAGGCTTCCCTACCTGATATAAAGTTAGTTGCGTCTTCCCTAAACTTGGAAGAGTTACTATCGTTGAAACCTTCATGAAGTAAGTTATAAATAATTGAATCTTTATTATCAAGATTCTCAGGTATAGTATCAAGTGTATAATTTAACTTGTATTCTTTTAACATGTCACTCATCTATATTTTCCTCAAGGTCTCCAAATTGTTCTTCTAAGACCTCATCCATGATATTATTAACGAACTCATCAGTTAACAAATCAAAGTCTTCATTGTGAACACCCATATCACCAAGGGCAATTACCTTAGTACCATAACCAACATCATTAGTATTATGTTTCTTACTCATTTCTGTATCCTTTGTTTTTTCTCTAAATGTCATATGATAATATACGAAATAAAATATATAAAAGTCAAGCTTTATTTTTAAAATAATTGATTAATTATAAATTCTAAGACTACTATTAACGCAATCGTCTGACATAAAATCACAATCAGACTAACTATTCCTACTAATTCCATACTATCCTCTTTCTACTTTTCCTTTATGAGCCCAATTCACAGAGTATGGTCTTTCAGAATACTCAAAGTTCTTGTTGATTGCCTTTGGTATTTGTGAACATATCTCATTTGCAAACCACTCAGCATCTGAGTTCTCGTTTACTATTGCTCTATCACCACAACCTTGGTCTGGAACATATACTTCCAAACATACATTTACAAAAAATCTATTTGCATCTTTTGCCATAATTTTTCCTTTACATTTCTAAAGAATCTAACCACTCTTCAATCTCTTGTGGTGTCATTCTTCTATCTTCTTCAAGAGCTTCTCTCATTTCATCTCTTGTTTGTGGTCTACCATTATTGTAGACAGGTCCAATACCAGTTTCGGCTTGGAATTCTTGGTCGTGTTGGGGTAATCTACCATTATCCCTATTTAATTCATAATTCATACAACCTAAAGCAAAAGTTCCCATATCCATATTATTTTTCTCCAATCATCATCATTATCATTACACACTAATATAGTGAATATAATTGCCAATGTCAAGCGTTTTTTTCATTTATTTAAAAATAATTTCTTTCTGAGTTTTGTGGGTATTGTTTGTAGTGAAGTAATTTCATTAACAATCTTAGTCTTAGTCATCAATGTAATCTTATCTTCTCTGTATAACTCTTTCACAAAATCTAATGCAGGTTCATACCCATGATTTATATAGTAATCTATACAAGTCCATTGAACCATTTTATATGGTCTTGATTTATTCTTAAGTGGTTTACCCTTTGGTGATATAGTTTTCTTAGGTTTGAACTTACCATCCTTGTAATCTTCTAACCACCTATCCCAAGAGTTATCTGCATATATACCCTTGGCAACTTTGTTACCACTTACACTTCTTCTATCCATTCGTTTAAGATTCTTGGATGCAGTATTAGATACTGGTTGGACGAAGGCACCTGTTTTATGTGGGTACACTACATGAGCAGAATACTTCTCTGTATCACTACAATCAGTACACTCGGTGTAACCCAAGTGATATCTATAATCATCTACCTTGTTTTCACATTTGGTACATGTCATTTAGAAATCACCTGGGGCTACTTGGAATGTATTAAGACCTAAGTCTCTCCACATCTTGACAACTTTATCCCTATCGTCAACTACAAGAAAGACATCGTTGATATCTACGAAAGTATCTAACATCTTTTTCTTGAGTATTTCATCAGGCATAAACCTCATGTCAAATGTTGCGGGATTACCATCGGCAACGGGCCATGATTTATCTTGAAACTTATCAGGTCTAAGAACCAATAAGTCAAATGGTACATCGTGTTTCTTCAACCATTCTTTGGTCGCGAAGAAACCTCTATCATTCCTACCACTAAAGATAACAATCTTGAATCCATCATTGTGAAACATCTGAGCCATCTTAATTACTGGTTCATTTGGTTTATCCCAATGAAGAATAGAATCTGGTGATGCAAATATATCCCAATTAAGTTTACCATTTGGTTTAGTGGAATTATCCCTTCTGATATCTATATCAGCAAGAGTTCCATCTAAGTCAAATATAACCGTTTTCTTGTTCATAATATCTCCTTTTAACATACCTAAAGATACGAATAAAATACTATGTAAGTCAAGCTTTATTTTCGTTTTTTATTATTTTTTCTCATTGATTTTCTGTAGTATAGATATTTGAGTATCTCATACTTGGCTTCTGAACCACGAACACCTGCAACTGCTGTGATTTGTTCTACTTCACCATATACATCTGTAACTTCTTGTATTTCTTCCCACTCGTAGTTATCCCAAAGGTTATCAAGGTCAAGAGACAAAGTATCCTCTACCTCTTGACCCATCAAACTACTGATTGAGAAGAGTAGGTAATTCGTCCAAATAAAATGTCGTAGAATCATACTCATAAAAGTAAATATCATCGTTTTTTCTGTGATGATATATTTTTCCATTACCATCTTCATCGTAATCAAATTGCCACTCATCATCCTCATCAGGTATACCATACTCTAAATTGACTATGACATTACGACTCCTACCAATAATAATAAGTGGATTAGTCGGCCAACTCTCAATACCAGTTGCGAGTAATCTTTCAGATGCCTCTTGTTCCAATCCCGCCCATATCATATCAACGAATGCCTTCTCTGCTGCATTCTCTGCATTATTTAATGTGTCTGCGTATCTTGGTATCGCAACTGCCGCGAGTATTCCTAATATTATGGTTACCATTACTAACTCTATTAATGTGAACCCTTTACTTGTTTTCTTCATGATTTTCCCTTTCATGTGTTATGGTTGTAGTTTCTTGTGTAAGTCTGTTGGATTTTCCAAATCTGCCACATATAAGATTGGTGAGTAGGAAGAATTTCCTGCCCCACCACCTGGTATTACTACATAAATGTAGTGTCCATCCTGAAATGGTGATTTGATTGCGTTTCTACCGAATTGGTCTAAGAACTCTTCTGCCCCTACAAACATATCGTAGTATTCATCAAAGTTATCATCTTCTGTAGTAGAAATATTGTGTCCATTTGGTGCACTTGCAGTTGGATGAGTAGTACTAAATACTGATACCCATTTATTACCCTCCATATTATCATACCCATCAAACTCTGTAATACCTGTTAATAGTAGAGCTTCTGTTTCATATCCACCAACTGCTTCATTATATTTAATTTGACCAGGAAACCTTCCTCGTCCTTCACGAACTACCATATCATTATAGAAGTTCATCGCACTCTGTGTAATTTTATCTATGTCGGCTTCTGTTTTTCTTTCCTTTGCTGCCTCACCTACTCCACTAAATCTTGGAGCTGCGGTAGTTGCCAAGGTCGCCATCATTGCAGTAGTGACTGCAAACTCTGCAAGAGAATTACCTCTCTTACTTTTTATTTTTTTCATTAGGTTTTTAAACATTATTCTTCTCCTTTAATGTTATTCTACTATATATGTTACAATAAGCATACCAAACCGCGTCATTTTTGAAAAATAATTTAATTTATTTTTAAGTCTTTATATATGTGAAGTTATAGGTGAGAAATTTTAGATAATTTTAGGCAATAAAAAACCACCGAGTTGGTGGTCAATTATTTGTGTCTTGTTTTGGTACACAAAGTGTAACACTCTTGTTCAAAATGTTACACACTTTTAAACATATCAACTATATGTTTTATTAATAACCCTACGAAACCTGTCCCAATTACACCTCTCCACTTCTTAGTATCAGCTCGGAATTGTGAGTTCAACTTAGTCTCTGCCCATAATCCTTCATGTGGATTAAAAAGATTTTCTTTAATGAATCTGATATCTTCATGTACTTCTGAATGTTGTTTATCATTCATTTGTTTCATTTCATCAATAGATTGTGTAATATTATCAATCTTATTGTGTATTAGGTCAAATTCTTGTCTGTCCTTTTGATTCAAGGTATATCTCCGTTGGTTTTCAGTCTACAATAAATATCAAACTTCCAAAAAAATTTCCTTAATTCTTCTTATAATTTTTCTTATAAGGTCTTCTTTTTCTTGGTTGTGGTTTACCTCTTTTGGTTAATCTAAATATTTCTTTCTTTAATAACTCTCTTTGAGTTCTTAAGTCATCTATTTCACCATTTAAGTCCATTATATCATCACGAAGTCTATTATCTCGGTTTATACTAAGTATACCTAAACATAGTATACCTACTACAACACCTAAAAATATTCCGCAACTAAATGCAATCCATACTGCTTCCATTATTTTATATCCCTTTCAATATCTCTGTATTGTTCAAATATATCTCTATCTAAATTTACATTCAATCTGTAGAATGCGTATACAAAAATTATTGTTATTATTGTTTCTATCATAATCCATCCTTACCACTTAAGGCATCATCAGTTTCTTTTTTATCTTCTACCCACCATTGATATGTTGATGATGATGGTTTTCTTAAATTCGTATTTAGAGACTCTAAATACTCTACTCTTGTCATTACTTTCCATAAGTTATTAAATGACTCTTTACTCTCTATTAACTTTATTTTCATAAAGTAATCAACTGCTTCATCCACACCATTTACTGAATTTGTGGTATGAACTATTTCATCTGTTCTATTCACTAATACATATTCCAACTCTCGTCTCCTATTCTAATATTATCCCAAAGGTTTTGTCCTTGTAATTGTTATGCCAGTCTGTAAATGATACATTAACAAATGCAGTATCACCAACCATAGTTTGAACTGGTGCAAACATTGTATTGATTTCACCTGTACCATCGTCTTTGATAGTTGGATAAGATGAAGAATTGATTGTTGGAACTTCTTGTCCACCAAATCCTGTAATATATGTTGTATCGTAAGATACATATTCAACATCATCAGTATAATCATATTTTATAATATATCCAAGTGTATCACCTAACACCCAATATAAATTAGAACGCCAATGTATTTTCAATGACTCCATATCATTTCGTTCCCAAGACTCGTAGTCTGTTTTACTACTGATGACTCTACCCTCTAACCTTTGGATAGTTTGCCAGTTCTCATCATCTAAATCAAGATGGTAATATCCATTCTCATCTTCTGGTAAATCAATTCTTAATTCTAATTCAAATGTAGGATACTCTGATGAAGAGTAATCACTACCAAATGTTTCATAGAGTTGTTCCCATGTAGATTCACACCCTATAAAAAATAAAAAACTACTTCCTATTAGGATGTTTTTTATTGATTTGATTAGTTTGTTTTTTAGTAATATCATCATAACTTTTTTTCTTCCTTTTTGGTTTTATTTTTGGTTGTATTTTTTCACGGAAAGTCTCTTCTTCAAGTTCTTCCCAATCTTCCCAACTATAATTTGACATTTATAACTCCTTAATATACTAAAACTTTACTATATGTGTCAAGCCTTTTCTTATCTTCCACACATGGTTCTCATTCTTAACTTTTCAACTTTATCTAACAATTCTGTTAGTGTAAATGTTTTCCCTTGTTCATTTAAAATCGTGTAGTTACTAATTGATTCAGGACTTTGATGAATCATATTGTTCAATGCAACCCAACCTTGGTCAGGATAGAATGAACCTAAACTTTCTTCACCCAATATATTACTACTGAACATCAAGTTTTCTTTCTTTTCTTCCTTATGTAGTATGAAATATGTCATGTATGTCCTTTGATACTATTTTATATCCTTCTGTTGATGGATGTGCTCTTCCTTTTACAAATGGATTGGTTTTATCCAATCCTCTTTCAAATAACTTTGAATCTTTTTTATCCATTAACATATCAGTAATAGAACTATCTGTATATAAATAGTTTTCTTTTTGTACAAAATCAGGTTTTTTATAACTTTCTACCGTATTTACAAATACATAACCCTTTACATTTGGTGTATTATCAAGTATGTGTTTTACTTTCAACACCCACATTTTATATATTGTATTGAAATACTCATCATCATAACAATAAATTAAGTAATCTTCCCATAGTTTATTATTCTGTGGATTTTCAATATTTGGGTGGTCATATTTATCTATTTGAAGAATATTTCTACCCCATGAAGATGCAAAATCCAACCATGGTAAATTTTCTCTCAAGAATGATGTTACACCCACAACACATAAACACTCTTCACTAAATGGATTTTCTTTGATAGAAGATAATACTTCAGTATTATTTGAACCTGCATACCCATAATTACTAACACTCCAACCTTCTTCACTTAACCAATAATCAATATCCATTCTTCTACCATTCTCATGGTGGTCTGCACAAGAACCATAGATAAAACTATCTCCAAATAAATTAATTATCATTTTTAATTAACGACTCCTCTGAAGTTTGTAGATTAGTAATTCTAATTTTTAATATACCTAATTCAAATGAACCAAAATCACCACTATCTTTTATTATATCAGGTAACTTTGTAATGAACTGAAAGTTTTCATTGTTTAATCTTTCACCATCAATTCTAACCACGATACCATTTTTAGGATATGCCCTATCACGATGAACTCTTCTTCTTAATGGATAGTCTGTTCTTGGTTGTTCATTCTTAATATATTCTTGTAAGTAACCACCATCTGGTACAAATATATTACTACACCATGGTTCACAATTAGATAGTATGTTGTAATCACAATAATTTTCAATCACAATACCAATATCATATTTAGGTGAGACTATTGGTTTCATGTGTTCATCATGTTGAACTGCAGTTCCCCACTTTCTTATGAAGTTTCTCATGTTTTTAGTTGTTGTCTCAATCCACTCAGGACTATCTTTACCTGGTGCACCACCTGCAGATGGATTAAATCTTGAACCTCTACAAGTCATATGATAAACATAACCTTGCCAAGTCTGTATAAATGTAATACCATTTAAATGTAGTCTATTGAATATATCTGAATCTTCTTTTGATTGTGGTCTGAATAATTTATCATGTCCACCAATTGATTGGAAGTCTTCCTTGTATATTGACCAAGGTGCGAACACTCCCTCAGTAGTTTTATCCTCTGGCATCCCTTCCCATGTCTGATTGATAAATGATAACAATCCTTCTTCATCAAACTCTTCAGGTTCTATTCCAAAATCTTTTAATACTTTCTCTGACCCATCAGGATGTAATGGTGGTTCTATTCTTGTAAGTGATACAACCTTACCTCTCTCTAATAATCTATCTATTTCTTTATCTGCATTTGGACACAAATACATATCGGAATGAAAGAACACAACTCTATCATTGGTTGCATAATCATTTACCAATTTATCATATAGTATTGTAAGTCCCTCTCTTTCGGAACCTTTGTTTACATGAAGTTTGATATTTTTATCTCTCTTCATCCAAACTAATATTTGTTCTAATGTTCCATCTGTTGAGGCATCATCTGCAAAACATATTTCATGTTCTACTGATTGATTTTTACGAATACTTTCATAACACCATTTCAGATAAGTTATATTGTTTCTACTTGGTATTATGAATGATAATGGTTTCACTTAATCTTTTCTCCTCTTATTACACCAAGGATGTCATCTTCATAACCTTCGTGTACTATTTCTAAATTTTTTATGTCTCTTTGAAGATGTTCTAAATGTGTGCGTTCACTTCTTGTACCACCATCTAACCATGGTTTAATATCTTCTATTATATAGAGACCACCTTTACTTACTTTACTTTTAAAGTTATTATATGTTAGTGTCTGTGATTCACTATTATGTTGTCCATCATCAATAATAATATCAAAGAATCCATCTTCAAACTGACTTAAATATTCATCTCTAACTTTCTTTCTATCTGATGATTCTGAACATGAATCAACTACATCTAATTGAACATCATAACCTTTTAAATTTTCATTTACATAATTTATATCTAATCTTACATTACCCTCTATACGAGTGAATATATCAATTCCATACAAATTTACATTTGGAAAATACTTACTCCAAAGTTTCATACTTTCCCCATGAAAAACACCTATTTCTAATAGATTGATTTGTTCTTCTCTACAATCACTAAACATTTTATCATAATACTCAATGTAAGTATGTGGATTACCCTTATCAGTATTAAAGTTATATTTAGAGAGTATCTCTACTAATGAATCCATGTGTCTTCTCCCAATGTTTTAACCATGCCTTTTCTGTGTAGTATTCATTGAATCTTTTAACTGCCGTTTCACTACATAATTTGTAAAATTTTGGGTCTTTTAATTTCTTACCCAATTCAACTGCTTTATCCAAATCACCAACCTCTACTGATGTTAATGGATGAATTAACTCTTGTGTGTCCAATCCTTTGTATCCAATACATGGAATTCCATGAAACCCACAATTCATACTAAAGGTTCCTGCCGCATGTGTTCTCATCAAGTGAACACCAACTCTATATTGTCCGATATGGTTTATCCATTCTCTCCAATTCATATAAGGTAGATAATTTATATCTTCAATTAAATCTTCTTGTTCTTGTTTCCTACCCATTGATGGTGATACTATCTTGTCTCCAATATTTCTTGCCACCATGTAGGAATCAAATCCACCATACCAACTAACAAAATTACCACCAATAAGTGTACCACTACCTTCTTCAGTTCTTGGTGTTAACCCTTCAGGTATCATCAAACTTCTCATCACTCTAACATCTTTACACCCTAATCCAAGATAATAGTTTACATCACTTTCATTATGACAATATACCCAATCTGCATCTATCAATGTGTTAAAGTATTGGAATTGTTGTTCTATTGTATAGTCTTGGAAATACCAATTAGGGCCTTCTTGCATTACTGCAACCTTATCACAATAACTTCTGAATGTTTGTATGTTTATATTAGGATTATTTTTTGGTATAATCACAATACCCAAATCACATTTATCTCTCGGTGTCTGTCCTATTGGACACCACTCTGCATCTAATGCAATACTCCATCCGAACTCTGTACGAGCGTTCTCAAAATCTCTTGGAACTTTACCTCTGACTTGACTCTCTGAAAAAAATGTAACCTTCATAACTCTGAAATTGTTTTGAACTCTATTGTGAATTGTGATAATAAATAGTCTAAGATTCTCTGAAAATAGTTAAAATTTTCTTCATCCCATGTATTATCATTCCAATCTCCTTGAATATGTGATTGGAACATAAATGTGTTTCCATATAACTTTACATCATCACTCTGATGAATTCCATCTGCACCCCAATATAATTTAGTATCAAATCGTATACCTTGATTTATCTGTTCATGTTGTGCAACCCATTCAAAGTTTTCACTAACTACTTCTGCAGCCTCTTGTGATATTCCCCATCCTGGTGCTCTGAATCCTTTTGGTTTGTGTCCACATTGTTCCCATAGATTTAAACTATCTCTAACTCTATCTATTGCCTCATCTTTATTTAATTCTAAGAACTCTTGTTCACCTATTTCTTCTTTGGTATATTTTTTGACATCGTGATAATGTCCATGATTACTCAACTCTACCCAATCAAATTGTTTCCAATATGACACCCAATCTTTTGTTAATGGATATTCATTGTGATAATAACTCGGACAAAATAGATTAAATTTAACTCCATATTTTTTGTTAAGTTCAGTAAGATACTCTACTTGAATATCACCTTCACATCCCCAACCTTTCTGTGGATGTAAATCATCTATTGCGACTACCAAATTTGTTTCGGTCATCCTCTTATTCCTTTCTCAATTAAATCTTCTCTCTTCTTTCTTTCCATCCACTTTTCCCATAAGTGCCACTTGAACCAACCTGTAACTTTACCCACTATATTCTGTATTGGTTTAAATACTTTGGTTAATATATTATCAACCTTTTCTTGTGGTGTTTCATCATACCCATCTAACATACTCCAGTCTAAATAATCTGGTATAATGATATCACCTTTTTGGTGTTCAAGTAATCTTACCTCTTGACCATCAACATCAATAACTACATCATACTTATCTTCATAATGATGTGAGTGGCCAAGAAATGCATTATCTTTCATCTTCTCAATCTTCTGTGTTTCTTTCTCTAACACTCTTGATTCCCAACCATTGTAATAATCCATCATTGTATTAACAATCATTAATGGTAATGCCAATACTAAGGTTAGGTTCTTCCAATACTCAATTATCTTTTTGTACATTTCTTCCACTTCTTATTTTATTCCATCCTCTTTCGTGGAAATAAAAAAATATTAAACCTGTTAGATTCATAATCACAGCGTTCCAAAAAGGTACTTCTGTTAATCCCAAGGCCAATATCATCCAAGAATTACTGAATGCAATAACTCTCCAACTGATTGATTTCTGTGTACTTCTACTTCTTGTTTCTTGGAACATCCCAACTAACTTCCCAGTCTTTAAATTCAGATGCAATACAATCTACTTTGTAATCTTTTCTACCACCAACCACTTCCATGATTTTATTTACTGCAGTATTTCTGATTCCATTCAACCCATGAGTTAACATTAGATTATCACTACCCTTTTCACCTTTACGAACTTGTGATTCATTATACCAAATGTGTGCGTTCATTTGTGATAACACTATGATGGCTCTGATTACTTCACCTGTAATCTCACCCTTGTGTTCCTTTAGAATTAAGTTGATATCATGAACCATATCATTCATTTCTTGGGCATAGTTGTCTTTATTTTCAGGTATAAATACCTCTTTTAATTGATGAATACTTAATCTATCTACTAACTCACCTAATGTTGGTAACCATCTTCTATTTTTTGATTTCATCTTTGAACTCTCCGTATGTTTTAAATTTAACTTGTCCACTAAACAATTTATTCAAATTTCCCTTACTCATCTTTGTGATTGTCTGATACCAATTATTGTCTCTTCTTTTAAAATGAGTAGACTTGGATTTATCTTCATCCTTAACATAAAGTCTTTTTCTTGGATGATTTCTATTATGAACCTTTAATACATTCTTAATAACAAATTGTCTATAATCATCACCCATTAATTTCTGACACATTGCCATAAAACTTGTATCATCACCCACCATTGATACTGCAGGTGGTAAATTAACTCCACCTCTTACCAAATCTGAACTCATTATTAAACAACTACCATCAAATTTAGGTGAAGTAATTAATTGAACATCAAGGTCTTCTGTCTTGTCATTTACCTTTTCCATCTCATCTTGACTCATGGTGTATCTAATACTCCATGGTGAGTTTAATGCCAACTTAGTGTCTTCTTCTGTATCCATATCATAATAAGGTTTATCAGTAAACTCAGGATGTTCTAATATTCTCCAACTCTCGTCCCACATTTTTCTTAGTGCAAATGTTAATGTATATCTGTAGATTTCTTGAGAGTTTGCATACTCTTTTACACCCTCTAATACATGAAAGAATTCTCTTGGTAATAAACAATCACTTTCACCCCATACTAAATAATCAACTACATTACACCACTTATAATTAAAGTCTCTTCTGTAGTCTGCAATACAATAAGGTTTATTTTGGTCATAGACTTGACTCTTAACCAATACACCAAGTTTGGACATCTCTGAACACTTACTATTAAATTTCTTTATCAGTTCTTTCTTTGTAGTGGTTTCAGTATCTATCTCTTCAAAAAACTCTGATATATTGAAAAACAATTCAACAATAATATTCTCAGGATTCTGTACTATCTCAACTGCCTTCTTTACCGAGTTTAAATATTCATCTAATATTTCTATTTCGTAGAACATTACATGACAACCTATTGCATATTTATTTTTTAAGGTCATAGTTCTCCTTGATTTGATTCCATACTTGCATCATTAATTGATTGCTTTGTGTTTTTTACTCATGACTATAAATCCACAATTAAAATAACTTGTCCAATCAAATTTAACATCTGGCCAGAAGTCTTGATAACCTTTAATACTATTATGTGTCCATTCAATATTGAACTTATCCATCACTGCACTGAACTCACCATCTGTTTGTTCAAAGAAGTTAGGACAATCCCAATGAACCATTGTGTCTACATCAACCAACGCAACTTGGTCATATTCTATTTCATTAGACTCAAGTATTTCATGTACCCACCATCTTTGCCATGTAGGTTTCATGATTGATTTATCTTTTATCTCTTGGTCAAGTACAAATAATTCTACATCATTTTTCTTACACCAATAGTCCCATGATTTAAAACACCATTCTTTATAATCTAATGTGTCTGGTGCACCATCCATACAAGTCATAAATACTACATTTTTCATTTAGTAACCTCTTCAATGTAATCTAATACATCTAATGTAGGTTTCCAACCTAATAATTCATGTGCCTTTGTATCTATACAAAGTGTCTCTTGGACTTCACCTGGTCTTTTGGGTATGTAAGTATATCCACAATCAAATGATTGAGCGATTACATTTATTGAATGATTTTCACCTTTACCCAATTCAAAAATTTCTCCATCAACTTTGGCATTATATGCATTTGGAATCACTAAAGAATTACCACATTTTACAAACCCATCTACAATATCAGATACATGAGTGAAATCTCTTCTCTGTTCTCCATCACCTGTAATAGTTAGTTCAACACCCTCTTTGTATTGTTTTTCAAAGATACCAATTACGGTACAATATTCACCCTCGGTTAGTTGGTGTGGGCCATATACATTGTAAAACCTACATATACTCATTGGCATATCGTATGTTTTATGATACATCTGAACTACTTCCTCACCTTGCCACTTTGTAAATGTGTAAGGATTCTTGTATACTCCACCATGAAAACTACTTGACCCTGCGTAAACTATTGGTATTTTATTTTCTTTACTTCTAATCCATTCCAATAGATTAATTGTTCCAAGTACATTTGCCTCAAAGGTTAATGCAGGGAACTCAAATGATGGTTGAATTCTTGGTAGTGCTGCAAGATGATAAATTAAATCTGGATTCTCCATAAAGAAATCAAAATCAATTGCATCCCTTAAATCTACATTATGATAGGTTACATTTTCATGTTCTATCTCATTTGTTTCAAATCCTGTTGAATAATTATCTATACTGACTACCTTGTGACCATCTTCTAATAATCTTTCAATTAAGTTAGTTCCTATAAATCCTGCTCCACCTGTTACTAATACATTCATTTCTATCTCCTATATCTTATAAGTTTCAAATTTAGTTCCTTCTAATCGTAAATTAATAAATGGATTCAAAGAACAAATATTTACATCATGAAAGTTTAATAATTGTTTTATTGCAATTGTCTCTCTTTCCATGTTATTTAAGAATCCTTTTATACCATCCCAATTACTTGCAGACTCCCAATCTTTTTCTACATATTCATGGTAATACATTTTTCCATCAATCTCTCCACCATCATGTCCACACAAGATAATGTTCTTTGCTCCCATATAATATGCAATGTGTATTGCAGTCGTCACGGTTGAACGACTAACAATAATTTCCTCATCAATATCAAGTTCCATTAACTCCATATCAAAATCTTTTTTCCTTGGATTGTGTGTGAACATATATGAATTAGGATTATCACAATTGTTTAGTCCTTTTTCTTCATAACCTTTGTAGTACTGACTATAAATTAATGGTATGTCCTTTTCTTTTAGTTCTTGTACTAACCTTGGAAATCTTGGTTCTTCGTTACAATCTTTTACAACTACATAATCACAATCAAAGTATCTGAATATATCATTTACTCCAAGTACTATTTTGTTTTCAAAAAAACTCTTATCTATGTGATTAAGTGAAGGGCCTCCACTAACAATCCATATATCTTTGTCTTTGTGTATATTCTGTAATGATTTAAAGTCTTTCATAATTCTCCATGTCTTCTAATGTTTGTTTCCAATTTGTAAATCTAATACCTTTGTCATCAATATAAAACTTTGCATTAGGTTTTCCCCAAACAACCTTCTCTACAAATTTATACATATCGTGTTCTCTTAACCACTCTTCAACTAACTCAATACCTGTCTTTTCATTAACCTTTGGTCTGTTAGGATTTGCCTTACAAGTAAAAAGAACTATCTTGTATTTCTTACTTATCTCCTCTAATGATTCATAACTACCTTCAATGACATCATCGTAAATTGTACCATCATGAAAACCTTTACTATTTCTATGAATCACTCCATCAAAATCAATCGCGATGGTATTTTTTTCATCTTGATTAATTCTTTCTATTTCTTTATTAATGTCCATTGTTTAATCTCTTGTATAAAAACTCTGCAAAGTCAAAGTCAATCGGTGTATCAATATCAACTGATTCTAAATCATCCATTACATAAAATAGTGGATTCTTTCCTACTACATTTTTATATTTTAACATGTTTTCTTTACTGATGATTGATATTCCAAAAGTTAAGTTATAAATCTCTGGTAAATCTTGTGAGTTAGGAACATTATCCAAATCATAATTCAATGGTTTATTATCCAACCACAAATATTCTTTAACCCTTGATACTGAATTGTAACTATCGTGTCCCAAATCTAAACAATTATTAAATCTGTTAATAAAATCATAATAAGTTTCAACCTTTACCAATGGTGCAGTACATGGTGTGTGCATTATATAATCTGTATCTGTAGTAAATGCTAAGTTTTCCCAATGTTCTGTATTAGTACATTCATTACTTGCATAATACTCTTCTCTTCTGAAGTAACTAACACCATACTCTTTTGATATTTCAATCGCCTCATCTGAATTAGTATTAACAACTATATCATCTATAGTATCAACTTGTTTTAGTGTTTCTAATTTTAGTTTTAGTAATGTAGTATCACCAAAAGGTCGGAAGTTTTTGTCTTTAACTCTTTGAGAACCAACTCTTATTGGAACTACTGCTGTAATTTTCTTTCTCATAGTCTATCTTTTATTTCCTTTGCTCTTGTATTGTACTCTTTAGAAAATCTTTTGTAATGTGATGACTTAGTATCTAACCATAAAGATTCCCACTCTAACATATGTGAAATGATTTTACTTAAATCATTTATATTACTTTCATCTAATCCCAAGATAACATTTCGTGTCTCAATACAATCTAAGAATCCCTTATTGAATAACTCTTGAATAAATTCTATACTTTGAGTACCAATGTTTCCACCCATATATGTTTTCATTCCTAACTTTTTTGACTCTTGTAGTATGTAGGTTACTACTCTACAAATTTCATCTGACATAACATCTTGTTTTCCATATCCAAATGACTTAGTTAAATCAGAACGACCTACTACAATACCACTTAACATTTTACTTGTAGGTGAATCTAATATATCATCTAAGTTTTTATATGCCTGTACACTTTCAATGTTGATAAATTTATTACCATCATAAGGTAGTTTAGTAATAGACTCTGAAAACTTTTGTAATGCAAACCTTGACTCAATCATAGGTGCAACTATACCATCAACTTCTAAATCAATACAACGATTTATATCAGAGATAGCCTCACAACCACCAATCTTAACACTTAACTTTAAGTTTAAGTCTCTACATACTTTAGATATTTTCCAAAGGTCTGAATCTAATACACCTTCATCTTCAAATGATTGTTTTATACCTACGACACCTTGGTCTTTAAGTTCATCTAATAATTTTACTATATAACTCATTTTGTTTTTCTTGTTTCTCTATTGTTTTTGGATGATAAATACATAACTCTTCATGTGGTGGTAAATGTGAGTAAGTCTTACAACCTGTAATCCTTTCATGTACTGGTCTCTCCCACCTTATATCATCTCTGTTTCTTAAAACTCTACTTTGATAGTCAGGAAAATTAACCCAACCTTTTTCTGTTACTACCCATCCCCACATATTGATGTGGTCTTGTGTGATACCATCAACCGTATTGATTCTTGGAATCCAAATCAAATCTACATCATTAATTTCAAGTATGGTTTTTAGTTGTGACATAAGAGTTTTATTTGGTATCTCATCTGCATCCAAATGAAATATGTAGTCACCTGTTGATTTTTCTATAACTGAATTTTTCTGAGCTGCAAAGTCTTCTTCAAGTTTTCTATTGTAGTGAATAACTCTACTATCTATTGAGTATAACTCAATGGTATCCTTAACACCCTTATCATTACCATCAACACAAATTACTACTTCATCATCCTCATCTATACTAATGAGAAGTGTACTTAATAATTTTTCAAGTTCTTTTTGTTCGTCATGAACGGTTATTCCATAAGTTATCTTCATAGTTCAAAATCTATTTCCGTGATTTGTTGTTCTAATAATAAATCATCCATAGATTCTTTTGGTAGATAACGATAATCATCTTCAAGATAAACTCTTCTTTTTCTACATTCTCTTAGATTGTATGTTCTGAATATATTATACTTCTCTATGAAATCTTTTAGTGTATTATATAATTGTCTAATGTCTGATGATGACATATTGTCTTCAAAGTTACCAACCTCGGTAATCCTTTTATCTTTACTTAGTCCACCAAATTGTTCAATCAATGACTGAAACTTTGATGCAGTAATTGGTCTTGATACGGCAGTATCTAATTGTAACCCTACAAAAAAGTATGTAAGTCTTCCATTTTTCTTTCTATATGGATGTCTTTTACTTAAACACAATACGGTTCTCTTGATTCCTTTTTTTTCATTTTTATTCTTATAAATAAAAGAAACTATTTGACCTGGTTGAACCCTTTCCCAAGATGTATTCTTCATTCTTTAATTATTCCCATATCTTTACATGCATCCATGAACTCATGTTGTCCATATGATTGTGCATTATCAACATCTAATTTACTTTCATGTCCTTCATATTGTGGGTCTTTTTGTTCTTTTTCTGTTAACTTAGTTACTTGTGCAAACTTCCATACCCAATTATTTTTAGTACCATCAGGATAAATTATTCCGAACTTTCCCATGTTTAATACTGATGGAAACCAAGTTATTTTTCTGTCGTAATCAAACAATGATATCTCATTCATTAATTGTGTTGATGATTCAACTGCATTTTTAAGTTCTTCTGTATCGTTTTTGTAAAATGAATTACTTGTAAACCCACATTTAAAACAAATGTAGGAAGTAAATTGTTCATTAGTTTCTTCAAAACATTGATTCTCAGAAAAACAATTTGGACATTTAGTTTTTATTTCTGACATTATATCTTCCTTAACTTAGGTAAACTTTTTTCTTCTTTTTTGTCTTCTTTTTTCATGTTAGGTAACTTTATGTCAACTTGTTTTGGAAGTGATGATAATTGTTGGTCAACTATCTGTTCTAACTTCTCTCTCATTTTATCATGAGTAAACCTTTTTCTATTAATTAACATCAATTTCTTACCCTTGACGGCATACTTTGTATAGTTTTTATGTACATCTCTAATTATTTGAGATGCAAGTCCATAGTTTACACCAAACCACTCACATGTATCAACATAAAATTCTTTAGGAAAAGACCTATTTGGAACCTTTACATATTGACCAGGTAGTTTCACGGTATTGTTTTCATCAAGGAAATCTTTTTGACCAGTTTCACATGGTGCAATAATAGGTTTACCACTAAATGATGCCTCTAATAATGGTCTACCAAATCCTTCACCATGAGTGAATGATAAGTGTGCCTTTACTTTTGGATGATTATACAATTGGTTCATCTCGTCATCTGTTAAGTCACCATGTAGTAACCAAATTTTAGGAAGTGTTTTTGCCTTTATCTCTCTCTTAATATAATCAACTTTCTTTTTGATATCTTCTCTATCAACTACTGAGAATCCTGCACTACTTGATTTTAGTATGAGTCCTGGTGGATTCTTATGATTCTTAAATACTTCTAAAAATACTTTAATCATCATACCGACATCTTTTCTGTCCTCACCCAAACCACCTTGTAACCAATGACCTGTATATAAAAAATTCCAATCAGTAGATATTCTTTCAAACTCACTAACAAGTTGTTTTGAAAACTCATCTGTTTCTTTGAATATGTCAGGGTCTGCACCTTCAAATAATGTAGTCATTGGACTATTAACTTTTAGTTGTCCTATTAACTTACCTTGGTTATCTTTTTTATCATATGATACATTCTTAAAATTAACTGCACTCCATTCAGATGTAATAATATTTACATCCATACGATTCATTCCCTCTACCCATTGACCTGGTGGGATTGTGTGTTCTATACCTGCAGTGATTCCAATATTCTTTTTTGCCAATGGTTGAAATTCATTTGGTACACTTATATGTAAATGTACATCTGGTTGTTTTTCCATTGATGGTTGTTTTAAGATTCTTTTATGAATCTCTCTGTGATGTGGATTATGTTCTTCCAATGCATTTAATGGTGTACTTCCCCACCTCATAGATTGGATTCTGACATCATACTTATCACTTTCAATCAATGCTCTACAAATATCTCTTGTGTGGTTCCCATATCCACTTCTTGTGGCAACTGGTCCTGTAACTAATACTAATGGTTTACTCATACTTCATGTACCTCATAACTTTTTCTTGGTGTCCACTTTTCAAACGCAGTTTCCATATGGTCTATAAATAATTGACTCATATGTCTTGTTGACATCATTGCGTCATCACTTGTTACAAATTCATGTCCAAGTAACCCTGCCTCTTTTCTCTCTTCTGGTGACTTATCATACCAATATCTTAATGCATCTGCAACATCAACCCAATCAACTCTGTCATCCATAATGAATGGTGTTGGAACTGAACCTTGAACTGAACGAGTTCTTGGCCATACTGGTTTTACCCACTCTCCATGAGTTAAGTCTTCGTTGTTTTCCCACTTTCTCCAATCGTGTAGTGAGTGGATATCTTTATAGTCTTGATAAGTAATATATTCAAATTGTTTGTTCATATTTGATGGTGCAACATTCCATTTAAATCCACATTGGTCTTGTAATCCACCTGTAACATTAACGATAATTGGTGTTCCACACATCAATGATTCACAAGTTCCTAATCCGAATCCCTCATTGGATGCAATATTCACGGTAAGGTCAACTGCATTATAGAGTTGATTCATTCCTTCGTTATTAAGTTTATCCTTTGAGAACACAACATTTAAATCAGGACATAACTCTTCAACAACTGCAGGTAAATCTGTTCCATTGTTATCAACTGGTTCAGTATGTAAAACGAATCCAATTTTCTTTCTTTGGTCTTCTGTCAATCCATCTGCAAAAGTCTTAAATGCCATAATTAAATCTGAAGTCATCTTTCTTCTAATGTTTCTATTGATGAATAAAATACAAAATTCTACTTCTGTACCTTGGAACAACTCATTTCTTAATTTATTTACTTTGAATATTTCATCTTCATCAACAATTGGATAAAAATGTTTTTCATTAATACCATGTGGAATATAAGTTGAATCCCAATCTGTTCTTGGTTTGTTCTGACATACATTCTGAACAATGTTATGTGTTTGTTTTGAAATATTCATAATCAAATCACAACTTTCATAAAAAGGTTCATTCCATGTTGGGTAAGGTAAGTTATCCCATATGTTATAATAATATATTGGAATACTTTGTCTTATCTCATGTTCCATTTGATATAACCAAATCCAAAATCTTGGGTCGGTGTAGTGTAGAATGGCATCTGGTTTTTCCTCTATCAATAATTGTCTTAATAATTCTTGATTACCATATCCATCAATAGGATATATTTTTAATGATGCATCTTCAACACCAGTCTCTTCTCTAACTGCCTGATTCATATCAACTATCTTACCATTATCAGGATGTTTGATAGCACCACCGATTTGTACCCAATCGTACTTATCAATAGTTCCGAATACTATTTCTCTTGACATAGTACCGACTCCACTATGCATTCTTAAATCGTCTGACAACAATAAGATTTTCTTCTTTTTTGGTCTTGAAGAAACCTTTTGTAGTTTTGGTAATTGCATTTATAACCTCTTAATATTTAGAACCACTTGTTTCCAAGTCACTATTTTTTAATACTTTATCTTTAAAATCCTTATCGTACACAAATAAATGTAAACTACGATTTACTAATTTCTGTAATGAAAAATCTTCAGATATGGATTTTTCTTTAAACTTACGATATAACTCATCAATAACTTTTACTGATGTTAATTTGTCTTCACTCATAATAATCTCTTTTGTTAGTTATCTATATATACATATATATAAGTATCTTGTTAATCAAAAATAATTACTTTTTTATCAATTTTTTTTGAATACTTTAATGCAGAACCTGTACCTTTTGTAACCACTCCCTCAGTTAAAAATGCAACTACATTGTCACTATATTCTACTAAGTCTTTATTTCTTTTATGGTAATTACCAACATTATATATTTTATTATATCTAAATGCACCATGTACACAATGTTGATTATGTGGTTCGTGATATGGTGGAAACTCTGAATAATTTATATCAAACTCAAGTGCAAATTGTTTTGCATATTTATCAGAACCTTGTTTTGCTCCACCACTTACTATTTCTAATTCATCTCCAACTTTTTCTTTTAACTTGAAGACAAAATCTTTTATCTTTCTTTTGTTAGTATAACTTCTACTACCTATGATTGCTACTTTCATCATCATTTCTTTTTTGTTTCCTTGGTTTATTTTCTGGGTCTCTTGATACAAATTCCCAAGTCTTCTTAAAGTTCTTTATACCCTCAACTATACCTGTACTTGGGTCACTATATACCCAACTAAATCTTGAGTATTGAATGTAATTATCTGTATGTATGTTTCTTGGTATTACATCGTACCAAATAAAAAACACTTGTTTATCAAAAAACTCTGGTCTGATAATAGTCTTCTGTGGTTTGTTAGTTTCATTTTCTCTTTGTTTTAAGAATTGACTTAACCTACTTAAATCTATTGATTCTGTATTTCTATCATACCAAAAATAAATACTGAATTGGTTTTGAAATACTTCATTCCCTACATCAGATAGTTCATTTAATACATCTTGTTCCCATGGTTTATCAATAAAATCTGATAATTTTAACCTTAGTGTTGGTGTAATCATTATAAATCCTTACATAATCTACATTTTTTGTGTTTTTCACACTTCTGATAATCATTATCAATAATGTTACCATCTTCATCATAACATTCAGACATAAACTCGTCCAATCTTGTCATAACCCTATTAATACTTGGTTTCCCACTCGCAGGTGAAAATTGTTGTATTCTTTTCTGTGGATACATTGTATTCTCATACAATCTTCTCTTCAATATTAAATATTCAACATCTATTTTATCAATAGGAATATCTGCTTGGTCTGCAAAAAACTTCTTGTACAATAATAACTGATTAGTTTTGTTCTTATCCGCCTTCATGTATTTGTTCCAACCCATTGTGGCTGTTTTGATATCAATAATCTTTATACGACCTGTACTTTTGTTATGTATAACCACATCCATATACCCAATGAAAGTTAGTTTGTTATCCAACTCTTGATTCAAGTCTAATTCAATACCAACTAACTCAGTACTTTTCTTGGGAAAATAACTTGACTTTCTTTTCAAGAACTCATCAATAATAGTTATACCATCTTGAAAAAACTCTTTCATATCATCTAATGATACATCAAAGTCATCACCATGTTGTTCTTTAGACTTCTTGTAATTCTCTTCCATTCTGTATTGTAAAATATCATGTAGTGGAAGTGAATCTGCATACTTGATAGTTTTACTATAGTATGCAACTAAGTATGCCTGAATAGTTTCATGGATTGCGGAACCAAATAGTGTATATATGTTTCCCTTGAATGTACTAATCTTATCTACATAATCTAATTTCCAAGTGTATGGACATTTGTCCCACTTACTAAATTGACTATAACTAATTCTACTCATCTATTATTGCTCTCCCTTTCATTTCTTCCCAATCACGATTATCACGAACTTGGTCATTGACACTTTCAACTGCCTCTAATAAACCATATGTTTCAAATTGACTGATAATTGCACTTAAATCTTTTGGTAAACAATGACCACCAAATCCATGGTCACCATCAGGACCAGGTACTGCCCAATGGGACTTACCTAATCTCTCATCATAAGTTGCATACTCTACAACTTTATCATAATCAATATCTACTTGTTCACACACCTTATACATTTCATTTGCGAATGATACTTTGGTTGCCAAGAAGTTGTTAATAAAATACTTTACCATCTCTGCAGTCTTACTACCAGTCTTAACTATAGTCGCGTGTGGAAATACCCTTGAGTATATTTGTCTTAGTGTATTAGTACCATTTCTCTGACCACCTAATATAATTCTTTTTTGATTCTTGAAGTCTTCTAAAAAGTTTTCTTCTGTTAAGAACTCAGGATTAAATATTACGGTGACATTTGAATAATTTTTATTCATCGTATCAGTAGTACCTGGTGGTACGGTTGATTTAATCACCACGATAGTATCATCTTTTGAGTAACTATCTATCTCTCTAATTACCTCTTCTACAATACCTATATAACAAGTTCCATCTTTTCTCATTGGTGTAGGAACACATACAAATATAACTTCACATTCTTTAGTTAAATCATTTAGGTTTGGTAATGTAGACTTTGCCAAATCAAACTTATCATAAGTGTGTATTTTATAATGTGGGTCAAACCCTACCTTGATTGCAGTTCCAACATAACCTTGTCCAACTATTCCTATTTTCATTACTTTGCCCACTTACCTCTCGCGACTACTTGTGCCATCACTCCATAGTTTGATATATCTGAATAACTATCTACCAAACCCTCATTCTCTAAAGAACCATCATCACCTCTCATAATAAGAGTTTTGATTCTCTCTACTTTATCATTAATCCTAAACCAAATACCCATTAAGGATAGTCTCTTATCCTCATCATTTTTTAGTGCAGTACCAACTGCAATGTTTTGTGGGCCATAATCGTGTTGTTTTCTTAAGAACAACTCATATTGGTCTTGTTGGATTTTCTTAAACTCTGATGTCATCTGTGGATATTTTGTTTCCATGTAGTCTATGACATCTACATTCTTTGTGTTACCTTTAGGTGTATCCTTGATAACTTTCATATTATTCTCCAATTTCTCATATGTTAATATACAAAACTTTTACTATACATGTCAAGCTTTTTATACAATTTTATCAACAATTCCATACTCTAAACAAGTTTCTGCATCAAAGTATGAATCGTTTCTTCCTGCAAGTTCCCAAAACCTTGCATCTTTCTTTGTAACTTCACCAAGTATTTCATTAATATCTTTCTGTAACTCTTTTAAGTGGTCAACACCTTTCATAACATCAGTAGTCTTACCTGCCTCAAATGCTGAACCCTCATGTACCATCACGGTTCCATGTTTGGTGATTGTTCTTTCACCTGTACCACATGATAATAGTACTGATGCAGCACTCATACAAGTTCCAACACAATGTGTGTTAACTTTTACTGATAGTCCTTTGATATAATCTACCAAACCTAACATTGCATAAACATCACCACCATACGAGGCAATATTTAGATTGATTGGTGTATTAGGATTTACCCTAATTAGATAATCACACTTCACTATTGTTGAATATAGTGAATCTATATCAAATTCAAAATTCATGTAAGTAGTGTTTGTTTTTGAATTAACACCCCACTCCATTTCCTTCATATAAAATGCTTCTTCGTTTCTATAATTCTTACTCATTATTTACTCCATATTGTTTTTAGTTGTTTATCATCTACACCATACTTCATGATGATTGTTTTTACTTGTTGTGGTGTTAGTATCTCCAAGTAATCATCTACTTCTTTTGAACTACATTCAAAGTAATCAGTTAAGTGTTCCATAACCCATGGATTTACTTTTGACTTATGTTTTGACTTTGTGTATTTAAGGAAAGTTCTACCTCTTGGTAGTACATCAATATAAAACTGATACACATTCTTAGGAGCCAACTCCCAATACTTCTGTACCTCATTTACAACTTGAATCCATTCCGACTTCATACTAAGAAATCTATGAATCATGTAATTACTCCATGTCTTTTTATCACCCTCACTTAATGTATCCCAATATGTAGGACTCTGTACATTTGTGATTTGTTTTACATGGTCAAATAAACCTTTAACTTTACTCATATTTTAAACCTTTTAAAACCTTTTGGATATTTTTTATTAAACTCTTCCATATATTTTCTTGTAACCGAATGTAACTCAGATGGTGGTGGTTCATTGAAACCAAATATGTTTGGATTATTGGTTTCTGTCCTTGTTTCTTCATATATCTTTGAACATATTCTATCCATAACTTTATTACCTACATGAGTAGACCAACAAAAGATATCAATCTCTGGATATAATTGAAAGGAATAATTGATACAAGATAGTATACAATTCAAACCCCAACCTTTAGTTCTCTGTTGTTTATAAATATAATAGTTCCTACCACAAACAACATTTTTTTTATCATTTCTGTAAATAATATACATTCCTATCGGTGTTCCATCAAAATCATAGTATTCAAAGTTTTTCATATCAGATTCATAGAAAATATCTAACTCTGGTGTATCTTCTTTTACATCTTCCATTCTACTAAATGGAATCTCCTTATGCTCTAACACATACATACTAATCTCCTATTATAGTTACGAATTGTACTTCACTACAATGGTATCTGTATTTCTCCGACATCTTTATATAATCTTTATCATTCCAAAATTCTAATGCATTTTTTTTATTTGGGAACTCCATAATCAATAACCTACCATCTATATTACCTTGTACTGATGTTGGATTATCATCATACACGAGTAATTTACCATTATGTTTTTTTAAATAACGAAATATTCTTCTTTCATATTTTCTGTATTCAGAAGAATCTTTAATTATAACATTTCCGACTAAGTAAGAACTCATTCCCTACCAATAACTATCGGAAGTTATAACCGAATTTGTATTAT
>Ga0181409_1000107_pt1 | contig 29467 bp, 30 predicted proteins | sample 32SPOviralmetaG_FD_130138 | JGI IMG/M metagenome (GOLD analysis project Ga0181409, IMG submission 130138) | Marine viral communities from the oligotrophic San Pedro Time Series (SPOT) site, San Pedro Channel, CA, USA - 32 SPOT_SRF_2012-05-30 | ecosystem: Environmental > Aquatic > Marine > Strait... | reverse complement strand
GTTGCGCCAATTGGATATGCTAATTCAAATAAAGATTGTGCCGCTTTGGCTGTAAATGATTCTACGGTACCAGTAATAGTAATAGATGGTACATTTAAATCTAAACTAGGATACCAATAGTAGTTTTCATAGTTAATAAATTTATCATAATCAATTGGTGCGTTAAACGTATAATATTTTTGATCAAACAATCTATTTTGATTGTTTATTTTTCCGTTTTCAGTTTGTATAAAGTTTAATGCTTCATCATAGAATGTTGCATCAACAGTTAACAAGTTGTCAGGATCTCTGACAATAGCCGCTGGTTCTAATTGATAATTTTGTCTTGCTTTTGAACTTTCAGGTTTGTAATTGTCTTTGTTTGTGACGTAATTTACACCATACTTTCTACCAATCCATTCAGTGGTTTTTTCACTTGCTGGTTTAGAGAAAAGTTGTTCAACAGTACCGTCAAAAAAGTTTTTTAACTTGTCTGTTTGTAAAAACTCAGGTAATTTGCTTATAGCTTTATTGTCAGCCATTCTTAACTACCTCCGCCGTACCTTAGATTTGCTCCTGTTAAACTTGTTACAATTTCAACATCGCTAACTGCGGCAGTTGAAAAGAACAATTCATTACTATCTGCTTTGATTTGGAATAAGTTACCAAAACGTGATTCAGAATCTTTTGGTACTATTACCACAGATGAAATTTGTGATGCTAGTTCTGAGTGAACGTATGCTGATAACTCTGTGAAATAAAATGTATCACCAAAGTTCCAATTTGAAACATCAAAGTAATTGTTAATAGCATTAATTACTTCTGTTTTAATTTGGTTATCAGTGTATGTTGCACCTGGTATTTTAACTACTCTAAAAGTTGCTTGGTAGGCTGTGTTAGCAGTTGTTCCAAATAGCAATTTAAATTTAGCTGGCGAATAAACAATTTGATCACCAATAGTTTTGTATTTTTCTAATTCAGTTAAATTGTTTTTCAATTCTGCTGATGTAGGTTGTACTGGTAAGTCAGCAACACCTTTGCCTGAATAAAACCAGTTCAATACATTTGTATAATAAGTTGTTTGTAATATAGTTAACTCAACAATGTTTGACACACTTGGATCTACTCTTTGTGATCTAGGTGCTGTGTGTTTGTATTGGAAGTAGAATGGTTCGCTAGTACTGTATGCTCTACCTCTGTATGCTTTATATACTGCTGTTCCATCTACACCATATCTTTTTGTAAATGATGATGCAGTACCGTTATGCAATTTTACATTGTCTTTGTAAAACTGTTGATCTGAAGTTAAAAATTCTAAACCATTACCTGTTAGTGAGCTTCTTTGAGTCACTCCAGTTGTTAATTTATAATATGTATATCCGTCAGCATCTGTATAATTTACAAAAAACACAAAGTAACCATCACTCATAATATCTTCGTGTGCTACTGGATTATCAGGCATACCATCATCATCGGAATCAATATTTGTAATTTTAACTTTTTTAGTATCTACATATCCATCTTGTTCTATAAACGCATTTGATAAACTAAATGTAACAGGGTCAACAAGTTTTGTTGTACTTGAAGGATTAGATAATATTGTAACATCTTTGTTGATGTCTAATATTTTAATAGTATCTTTAATAGCTCTACCTGTTTTTGTATCTATATTTTTATAATCATCGTGATAGAAAAATCTAACATCTTCAAAACTTTCAAAAACATAATCCAATCCTCTGATAGTGAATTCATATTTTGCTGTTGTTGCCGAAGAGGCTGGAGCAATATATGTTGCTTTCACTAACCAAGATGAATCTTTTGCTAGTGCTTTATAACCACCATGCTGTTGATTGTATTGCACCGAAAAGTCAGATGTTTTATCTAGATAATCTTCTGCAATAGTGTACCATGATTCTGTTTTAGTTGATGTGTCTCTGTAATGATAACCAATACCAAAGTTAACTCCTGATTCCATTAACGATTGAATTGCTGATTCTTCACTTAATGTTAATGTAGTTCTTAAATTAGGAAGTATTTTTCTAACTTTCAATCCTGATGTTATTGATGTATCTAGTGTTATTGATCCTGTTGTGTCAGTTGTGATTACTGATCCATCATTTCTTACACTCATTACGGTTGCCCATTTAATAGTGGTAGGCGATGAATAATCATTAACAAATTCTAATTTTGTACCTGGTCTAATTAGACCAAGTTTTTCATCCGAACTGTTTGGATTATTGTAAACTGTAATTGCTTGTGAAGGCGCATCATTACCACCAATGTAAAAGTATCCAGTTTCGCTCTCACCTGATGTAGGATAAGGTTTCCATAATACTCTGTTCACTGATGTTAGATCCATCTCAAATTGATCTGAATCATGATGTGTTTCAACTGATTTCTTGTAATCATCAAAATAAAAATTTTGTAATTGTATTTTTTTCAATAACGGTGCTAATTTGTTTTGTATAATATAGCTGTAACTAGAAGTGTCAACTACTGTGCCGGTGACTTCTTCAGTTGTTAATGTAAAGTCCGGTGACTTGTACACTATGGCATCTTCGCCCACTACGTTTACACTTTTAACAGTACCAGTTGGATCATTTACATCTAAATATCGTGAATGACCAATGTGTGTTCTGTTCATAGCTTTAATTTTTTGGATCGTTGTACTTTGTGTTAAAGGAAATATACTGTAATCTTCAGCATTAACCATTCTATCCTGTGAGTAAAACGCCTGCGGTGCATTATTTTTAATTGCTGTATTTGTTTCTGTAGCTGATGAATTATCAACAGTATAATTCAATGTCAAAGACATTGTTGCTGTAAATGTTTGTCCAGCTGAATTTTGATAGTTAAAAGAAACTTCTTCATTTTGAATTCTGTTTGCTTTTAGTACTTGTCCTTTACCAGATGATTTTCTAAAGTAAATTCTAAAAGTTCCTTTTGGTGAATTACCAAAGTTACCATCACTGAATTGTACTGTAACATTATCATTGTTTCTAGAATTAACTGTGTATATGTTTCTAGTTGCTAGAGCTAATGAATTATAAATTGTATTTTGTCCATTGAGTGATGGAACTGATGTCCATTTTTCTAATGGTGTCCCCATTGTTCCTACTTTTTGTACCCATACATCTATGTCGTTAATATCACTAACATCAATATCAACTTGTCTGTTTGGTAACGGATTTACAAATTCATGATCTTGATACTGTAACGTTCCTTCTTTGAAATATACAAAGAATCCTGTGTTAACAGAACCAAATCCTTGATTGTCATTTCTATAAATTAGATTAAATGCTTCAGAGGCATCCGGTGCTTTTTCATAAAAATAATTATCTGGATGGATATCTGCTTTTACAATATCAATTGACGTCGATACTCCATCGATAGAAGTTTGCATATTTTTAACAACACTTTGATCACTTGTTGATGACGTTGCATAAATTTCACTTGCCACCGAACCCACTGTTGCAGATTTGGTTGGATTACCAAATTGGTTTGTGGTGTTGAACAATGCATTACAAACTGTTAACCATTGGTCATACCAGTTTGCATTGTTAGGATCATTCCATACAACATTTGTGTTAGAAAGATCAGCACTATCCGAATCTGTAATTGGTTCAGTAGTTCTAATTTTTGTAATTTTTAATAAACCTCTTGCTGGAGTGTTTCTTCTAGTTTTGTAATTGATTAGTTTTGCTAATCTAATAATTGAATCTCTTCTTTCAGCTGTATCTAAAAAGTTTTCTCTAGCATTTAAGTCAGTTCTAAATGCAAGTGACTGACCCAAGTAAGATAATAAATCTATTATTGCAATAAATTCACTTGATTGAATATAGTCATTGAAATCTTCTGGATAGTTTACTTGAATGTAATTGAGCATAGCTGATCTGATAGTATCAAAATCATATGCTGTGAAGTTTGCCTGAGAGAAACTTCTATAAATTGTTTTCCAATCTTCTGCTGAGAATAAATTGTTCTGTCTAATTATTTGACTCATTATAATGTTTCTCTTTCAAAGTTAACTTGCATTGACGCCTGTTGGTTGAAGGGTAACACATTCAATTGTATGTCTACTCTTATACCATTTCCAACATCGTCTAAAATTAAATCTATTAATTGTACTCTTGGATCTGATGCAATTATAGTTTTGCAATCTTCAACTAGATCTTCCTTAGTACTTTCATCAATTGGCTCATAAAGTAAATCCCATATTATCGAACCAAATTCCGGATCCATCACTCTTTCACCTTTTCTGGTGTAAAAATGATTAATTAAATCTTGTTTGATCAAATCAACATCATATAATTGATTAGATTTTACCCCTGCTACTGATGAAAATCCTCTGTAAACTCTACTAGAGACACGAGATTCTGCCACAGTAGCAGAAGTGTTATTAGCAGTTGATGTTGAATATGTTGTTGCCATTATGTATCCTTATTGATATTTATAGACATTATTATATACTACTTTAATTATCCTAATATTAGGCCAAATTAGCCCAACTAAATTATTATAAATATATTTAATACAATCAATAATAGGCAACAATTAATGAAGAAATTTGAAAATTTTAGTGCTGATGATAAAATTGAGTCGTTGCTACTTGATAACGATATTCATTATCTATCAGGCGAAATTGGCGAAGAGAATATAGCTCGTGCTATCAAATGGATAGTGACTGCTAACCTAAATAAAAAACCAAAACGTACTTTAAAGTTGTATATCAACTCAACAGGTGGTGATCTATACGAGTCGTTTGCGTTGATTGATGTCATGAGAGACAGCTATCACAACATTAGTACTATCGGAGTTGGTGCTGTAATGAGTGCCGCTTTTTTAATATTTGCTTGTGGTAAACATGGCGAAAGATATATTGGACAAAATACTGGTATCATGAATCATCAGCATTCAGATGCAATGGAATCTAAAATGCATGATATGAAATCTCAAATGCAAGAAAACCATAATTGTGAAGAGAGATGTTTTAGAATATTAAAAGAAGCAACTGGAAAAACAATGGCTTCTGTTAAGAAAAAATTAGATTCGCCTAGTGATCAATACTTTACGGCAAAACAATTGATTGACCTTGGCATAGCTGATCATATATTATAATAACATGAGTAACGAATTAAAGAACTTTGCCTCTGGCAAAGACTGGTGGTACATGAATCGTGAAAAAGGAATTCACCTTATTGAAATAATCAGTGAAATGTATCATGCCAGATTACGAAATATTGGTGTTGAGCTAAATGACCATACTGCTGAAGTGGTGTATGATGAAATTGAAAGTGCATTGGACAACCTAACTTACGAATTACAAACCAATCCAGAAATTGTTTATAAAAAAGTTGGAATAAAATTGGATAAATCCAACCATGTTACCCAATATGATCCTGAAGATCCTGAGACTTATTAAAATAATTTTCCAAAATCCAAAAAAAATGCTTGACATAGTTGTATTCTAATGCTATAGTGTATTTGTTATGTTTAATTTAATCTTAAAAAACCTGTTAGGAGGGAAAACAAAGATGGCTAGAACTAAACAATACGTTGTATATACAAGAGAGTTTGTAAAAGGCAACGTTAAAAATAAAGTTGGCGTATTCGTAGAAGAAGCCAAAAACGCAATTGATAACAACGGCGAAGTAAACGGTGGTGTTATTAAGTACAAAAACCTTAACATGAAAAGAGCGACACCAACGTCTGCTCTAGTGTCAAAAGGTTATGATTTCAATGTTAGAGTAATCTCTACAGGATCATTGCAAACAGCAATGGCAACGAAATCAGCTTTAATCAACTTACTATCAACAAGTGGTAAGACTTTGATTAACAAAGCGGCGTAATACTAATTAATTTTAAAATTAATTGCAATTATTGGGCGGTAGGAAACTATCGCCCTTTTTTTGTGACTTTTTATGATTGATTTTCTAAATTAGATTGTTCGTGATCTGGATAAGGCTCTCTTGTTATAAATCTAGTCAATATTGATCCACGTTTAGCTTCTGTAGATTTCGGACTGTTTAATGATTCTCCAGTTCTTTCTGATAATATATTTGTATAAAGTAAATTGCCATCAGCATCTGTTTGGAAGGATATGCCAGCAACTTCTGTGGCCTTCAATGCTATTGGTCCGTTCATGTGTATCTTAGGAGCAGTTTCATGATGGAACGTTCCTGCGTTAATATGAGATTCACCGTCTGTTGTAAATTTTTGTGCTAAAGTAGAAAATGAATTAAATGTTGTTGTGCTTAAATCAATACCACTACCACCAGTTACTTTAAAATTACCAGCACTATGTATATGTACATTACCTTTGATATCTCCTAAGTTTCTTGTTGAGATTGGTTGTGTAAACTCATCATCTTTTTTATCCAATGTGTTGTTGGCTTTGATATTTGTGTGTCTACCAGATTCAATATTAATATCTCTGTCAGCTCTTATGTTGATGTCTTTTTCTGATCTCATTGATATTGAGTCTGCACCAAACACTTCTATTTTTCCTGATTCAGTAATTTCTACCCAACCTGTGCCTTTGCTGTTAATCACATAAACCACACTATGTGAATCATCTAACAATAATTGAGCACCGCCTATTGTTCTAAGTCTAATATATTTTTGACTCACGTCATCCATTACAAACTGATGACCACCTGGTGTTAAAAATCCAAATACTTTTGATGGAGATTCTCTTCTAGCTGATGAATCTGTCAATCCTCTAATGTTGTCATTTTCTAAACCTTGTGTGGTTAAAGAATTATACATTGGAGTATGTGTTGCTCTTTTTACTTTGTCTTTTGGACCTGTTGTAGAATCATCAAACACATCTAAATTTTGAGCTTCTACAGATCTTCTATTAACTTCTGAAACTGGAACAATTGGTGCATCGTCATTGTCACTAAATGTTGTACCTTTTGCAATACCAGGAATCATATGGTTAACACCTGGTTGATATAAACAACCTAAACATAAACCCATAGCATCTTGGCCATTAACAAAAGCAACTGCAACAATATTACCAACATCAGGTGGAATCATCCACATTCCGTAAGCATCTTGTGTTCCTTGGTATGTGTTTTCTGCGTCACCACCTGCTAACATTGTGCTTGGAGTACTGGCACCCGCAAATGGAGATACCCATTGTACTGTTTTCCAAGTATTTTTATCAGTCGACGGAGTTTGTGAACCCAACAAGTGTACACGTAATCTTCCCATTTTAGCACCATCAACATTTTCCATTACTTCTGCTAATTGAATGGTGTTGTATTGTGTGCTTTTAGAATTTCCTGTTTGTCGTTTTATAAAACTTTTTGCAAACGAATCTGACTTACTTGCCATTATTTGTTCCTCGCATTTTCTTTAACTTCTGCATAATCATTTTCTGATCTTATTTTTAAGTCTTCAATGTTTGTTAGTGGGTCTCTAATCATTTGTACTCTTTGTGTAAACTGTCCATTGTTAAATGTACTTTCAACTTCATATGGAACATATATTCCTTGTATGAATTCATCTGCTCTTTCCGAACCTGCTTTTAAGAATCCTGTTTCTGGATCTGGTTCAGCTGGAGCAAGACTTGTAAATAATACAGCAGTTTCTTTGGAATAGTCAACCATTGTATCGTCAACAGAGCCTTTTTTATCAGCTTGTCCAAATGCATCTTCTAGCCAATAAGGATCTCCTATGATTTCCATACTGATATTCATCATTTCAACAGGACCAGCTTTTGAATTTTCCAACAAAGCCATGTATTCGCCACCTGCTTCTGATCCAACATCAACACCGTCTGATATAATTTTTCTATCATAAAATTGAATGTTAAATGCTTTGGCTCTATCACCTTGATATCTGTTTGCATATTTTAACCATTCTGCGTCACTGATTGTTTCTGCAATTTTCCGACCTTTTAATTGACTTTCGGATTTTTCATTTAATTTTGAAGATTTTATACTAGACTCAAAACTGGAAACGTCAAGAGTTTTTAATGCAACCATTCTTGCGGCTGGTGGAATATTGGGGTTACCATAATTCCATTTTTCGTTTACCTTTGCAGTATCATTATTATATTGATCTGCTAACTTTTGAAATGCTTCTGCTGTATTTGAATCAGGTTCAACTTCGCCTGATTGAACTTTTGCCAAATAGTTTTCTAAAAATAGTCTTCTGGATACTAATAAATCATGTTCTTCGGCACGATCTACTTTTCCATCTTTGGTAGAGGCGTTCCATTTGGTGGCTGAGTTGTCCATTGTTTCTTTTAATTTATTTCTGGTATTAATAAATTCTCTATCTTCTTTGGATAATCTAAAGTGGCTTGGATACTTGTTGTATAGTCCTTGCAAAGAATCATATGGATAAACATATTGAAAATTATATTGAATATCAAAATTTAATACATCTAAGTTTTCACCAGTGAAATGATACTTGTAGTGTTTAGTTAACACTTTTCTCTCTTCCATTGTTTTTACTCTTTTTTGGTTGTATTCTTTTGGTGCCAACAGTTCTTCTTTGATAGCTAATTTTGTCATTACATTTTTGATTCTAATGACATACTTTAATTTTCTAGCATAATCTTGTCTCAACGGATCCCACTGAAATGGCACAGCATATGGTTTGATAATGATAAGTTTTTTTGTCATATCTATATCATCCCATTTTTTCTTAGCATCCTCGTCGCCGGCTGTTGCATCAATTACTTTTTCTTTGAAACCTTTTAATTTCTTTTGAAAAAATTCTGTCCTTGACACGTGTTTGGTAATAATTTCTTTGATACTAGCATCGTAGTTACTAACTGAACGAAGTTTTTGGTTTTTTAAGTCAACGTTACTAATCATTTCTAGATCTGAGATAATTGGAGATGATTTTATATCTTTTGTTTCACTAGGATTTTCACATTCAACTTCAACCTCATATTGATCTAAAATATATTTTGTAACACCTAAATGATGTTGTTCTTGTTTGTTTAATGCAACTTCAAATCCTTTACGGAAATCTTCGAATGTTACAATATCACTAATCTCAATATCTTGTACTAATTGGTGATCATCTGCTAACCCTAAATCTCCAGCACGTACACCTTGCACAGAATATACTGATCCACCACTGTTAACACTATAAGTTATATTGTTAATCATCATAGCATACACACGTCTTGTGCCTGGAATCTCTACGTCGTCGCCAATACTGCCATCTTGTTTTCTACCTTTTAGATATACTTGTATAAAAAAAGGGTGTACTTTATATTCTTCGATACCTAGTATCTTTGATGCTTTGTACAGATCTTTAACAAAACTAGCCCCCAATGGTTGAGTAATTTCAAAGTTAAAATTAGTAGTATTTCCCATTCCTGTTTCTTGCGTGGGACCAATAATACTTTTCATACTAAGATTGGTAACCTGTGTATTTGTTTGTCCAGATTTGGCAAGTACTATAAATGTAGTTTGTTCATCTTTACCATAATTAAACCAAGAACTATCAAAGCTGTTTGGATCTGATTCAGAAATTTTACTTAAATCTGTATCGGGCTCTTTGGTTTTTAAACTACCTGCTTTGGTTGTTGCTTCTGCGTCTAGCCATTTTTTGGTAAGTTTTAAATCAGCTATAGCTAGTGTGATGTCATATGTGTAATGTTCGTATTCATGTACAGGGTTTGGCACTACGTTTTTAAATTTGTAATCAACACCGGAGCCTTCATAAAGTCTTTCATTCATTTCCTCTTCTGATTCTTCGTCGTGTGTAGTTTTTTCTTGATCATTAACAAAGCCATCATCGGCTGTAGCACTTTGCTCTGTTGCAACAGCATCACCTGATTTTAATAAATTAGCAGGAGTAAATCCGTCATCAGCTGTAACACTTGTAATTTTATCTTCTACTGAGCTACTACTTTTATTTTTAAAATTTTCAAACGTTTTAAATGCACTTGATTTGGCGGCTTCTATTCCATCTGACACTACTGGAACTATGTCTTGATCCATATGTGATTTTAAAGAATTTACTTTATTTTTTATTGCGGCACTATGTTTAAAATTCATAGGTTTGGTATTAATCATTGTAGAAGCTAGATCATTTGTTAACAACTCGGTTTTGTTTAGATCTAAATTTTTTAAACTGTCAGATCCTACAAAATTTTTTATGTCAGTTACATCAACAGATTCGCTAAATGCTTTTTTTGTATCTAAAATTTTATTTTTTAGAGGATTAAATCCAATTCCTTTACCTGGCATTTTTGTTTCCTTTAATTAGCGAACTGTGAAACTGAGGATCGACTTGGTAACCTAATAACCAAACCTGCTTTGAAGTCTGCAATAGGATCTTCCATCACGTTCATATTTCTTTTTATAAACACCCACCATAATCTAGTGTCACCGTAAAGTGCATAAGCCAACAGGTCTGGACGTTTTTCATATTTCGTTTCAATTGTGTAATATTCATCAGCATCTGAATAAGCCATATTTGGTGCTGACATTATATCTAAGTAATCGTTTACTAATCTTGTAGTACCATATGGAGAATTTTTTTTATATTGTGACATTAAATGAATCCTCTGTTACCATTTTTGTTACCTTTAAGTAAATGCTTTCCTTTTCTAAAAGAATCTAAATCAAATTGATCTCGTTGTACACTTGGTACTGGAGCATATACTACATCCATGAAAATATTACATACTGTTGGTACATAAGTTTGTTGTACGGCTTGGTCAATACTACCAAAATTGTCTGCTCCTGATTTTCTTTCATTTGCCATTGTCTGCATAGCAGGGTGGCCCGGACTTCTATCGCTTTCAGCTACTTGATAATCAGCTGGCATTCCCGCTGGAACATAATCTACATCTTGTTCTAAACCAAAAGATACGTTTTGTATCAATACAGGTATCTTGTCAAACATATATGGACCATAAGCTGAAAATAATAAAATTGGTGGTGGTACACCTCTTCTTTTGTCATTCTGTATTCCATAATATGACATTGTAACAGTTCTTAAAAAATGTATAACTGCCAACATATATCTTGCTTCGTACACATTGTTAGCTGTAAATGGCATAGTAACAGATAGTCTCGGAGAGGCTCTTCTAGCATAAGCCATATAATCAAAGTTTGTTTGCGGTATATTATATTGTGTATATTCTACAGAGGCGTGTTGCACTTGTATTGCTGGAGTATATGGCATTATCATACCATTCGTTTCAGCTATTGGGGCCAATAAATTACTAGTGGCATCTTTACTGCCATATATTTCTTCCTTGGCTCCGGGCTTGGCTTGTAGCTTACCTCTAAAATCATTATTAATACTCATACTGATATTTATAGCTTTCTTTAAAGCTGTATTTAATTTAAAAAAAATATACAAAAAAGGTTGACCAATTTGGTAAAAAGCCATATATTGTGAATATGGCTAGAACAAATTACCTAAATAATAAAGATATACTGAAGGAAATACATAAATCCAAAGCAAGTTACTGTTTCTATGTGAAACCAGAATACAATGCTTATGATATGATTATCCACGAAAGTATTAAAAAAATGAATAAAACAAAGCTCATGGAGGCTAGACGTCTACGAGCTACCAGACTTACCAAACTAAAAGTTGATGAATTGGGTTTAAAAAAGAGTCAAGTAAAAGAACACGAAATTAAAACCAAAGATGTTAAAGAAACAGATGTTATAATTAGGGTTGTTACATGGGATCATATTCCAGATGACTTTGAAAGAAAAACAAATCCAAAAACAGTTGCAGATACTAAAGTCAAATTGAACTTTATTCCTTTTAAACATTATAAGTTAAGTGATAAAGGTGCATGGGAAGAAGTTGGCAAAAGCCATTATGCATCTCATAATGAATTTAGTTTAGATCACGGCAAGATGACAAACAAATTGGCAATGATGTTTATGAAACTTTGTGAACGTTATGGATCCAGAGGTAACTGGAGAGGATACACTTACAATGATGAGATGAGATCTCAAGCACTTTTACAATTATCACAAATTGGATTGCAATTTGATGAATTCAAAAGTGAAAATCCTTTTGCATATTATACTGCGGCCATTACCAATTCGTTCACTAGAATCTTGAATGTAGAAAAGAAACATCAAAGTTTACGAGATGACCTATTGCAGGAGGCAGGACAAAATCCATCATATACTAGACAACTTGAACACGAAGCTCAATCCAGAATTGCGGCCGGTGAAATTCCAAGTTATGCCCAACCAAAAAAACAGTTTGCACCCAAAAAAAGAATGTTTGGAAGGCCGGCAAAAAAATAAACATTTGCACTTGACTAAAGGTTGTATTTCAACTATAATATTAATAAAGTTGAGATTGCAAAATTATGTTTAAAAAAGCGGCCTGTTTTACAGATATTCACTTTGGTTTAAAAAACAACTCACGACAGCACAATAATGATTGTGAAAATTTCGTGAAGTGGTTTATAAAAGAAGCCAAAGAGTTTGGTGCAGAAACCTGCATCTTCCTCGGCGACTGGCATCATCATAGATCGTCAATTAACATTAGTACACTCAACTATTCAATCAGCAATCTCAAACGATTGAGTGACGCATTCGAACAAACGTATTTCATTGTTGGAAATCATGACTTGTTTTATAGAGATAAACGTGAAATCTCTAGTGTTGTCTTTGCCGAGGAAATTCCAAATATAAAAGTAGTCAACGAAATCATGGTACAAGATGATGTTGCGTTAATTCCATGGTTGATAGGTGACGAATGGAAAGGCATTAAAAAAATCAAAGCAAAATATATGTTTGGTCATTTTGAATTACCGAACTTTAAAATGAATGCCATGGTCGAGATGCCTGATATTGGAGAACTAAACCAATCACACTTTGCAAATATAGGGCAAGTGTTTACAGGACATTTTCACAAAAGACAAACCAGAGGCAATGTGTCTTATATAGGTAATCCTTTTGCACACAATTACGCAGATGCTTGGGATAACAATCGTGGTTGTATGTTTTTGGAAATGGACAAAGATCCACAATACAAGATATGGCCAGCAGGTCCAAAATACAGAACATTGAATTTGAGTGATCTATTAAAGAATCCAGATGAGTTTTTGGAACCGGAATGTCATGTAAGAGTCAAAATTGACATAGATGTCAGTTATGAAGAAGCCAACTTTATCAAAGAGAATTTTCAACAAACTTATTCGTTAAGAGAAATAAGTTTACTACCACACAAAGAAGCTGAAGACGAAATTGATTTCAAAGGAGAGATCAAGTTCCAGTCAGTTGATGAAATTGTGTTGGATCAATTGAAGCATATTGAGTCAGAAACATTTGACAACAACGTACTAGTAGAGATTTATAACCGACTATGATAGTTTTAAAAACACTGACCATGAAAAACTTCATGAGTGTGGGCAACGCCACACAGGCAGTTAGACTGGATCAACCAGGACTTACCCTAGTGTTGGGTAACAACTTGGACCTAGGAGGTGAAGGCTCACGTAATGGTACGGGTAAAACCACAATACTTAATGCATTGAGCTTCTGTTTGTTTGGTGATGCTATCACACAGATCAAACGTGACAACCTGATCAACAAGACCAATCAAAAAAACATGAGTGTGAGCTGTACATTTGAAGTGGACGGCAAAAAATACAAAGTGGAACGTGGTAGAAAACCAGCATATTTTAGATTCATCTGTGATGATGAAGTGGTGAACGAAAAAGACACCGACGAAGCACAGGGTGAAAACCGACTAACACAAGACGAAGTTAATAGAATACTGGGCATGAGCCAGCCGTTGTTCAAGCAGATCATAGCATTGAACACTTACAATATGCCATTCTTGGCTATGAAGGCTACAGAGCAACGTGCAGTGATCGAAGAGCTTTTGGGCATCACAAGGCTATCTGACAAAGCAGACCGTCTTAAAGAGCAAGTACGGCTTACTAAAGAGGATATTAAAGGCGAAGAACTGAGAATACAAGCAGTCAAGGCCAGCAATGAGCGTATCGAAGAAACTATTAGAAAGTTTAAAATCAAAAGTACTGCATGGAATGAACAGCACACAAACAACATAGCTAGACTAAAAAAAGCTATCAGTGAGCTTGATTCAATTGATATGAACAAAGAGATTGAAAACCATAATGCACTAGCTACATGGAAAGAACAAGAACAAGAACGTACTACATTAAACAAGCAACTGGATTATGATGTGCGTGAAGCACAGGGCATACAGGACAGCATAGACACACTAACTGAGGAAATGACCCAGCTGGGCGGGGAGACTTGCCCGTTATGTAAACAAGGATTGCAGAAGGTGGATGGTCAAGAGATCGAAAAAATCGTAGCACATAAAAAAAGTAGCATACAACAGTACACCGAAAAACACATACACATACAACAAAATATAACACATACAAAAAATCGCATACAACAGTTAGGCGATCTGGGACCTATGCCTAGCACATCTTATAACAATATTAACGATGCATATGAACATAAGCAAAATTTAGAGAACTTACAAAGAGATTTAGAAGCAGAAAACAATGCTGAAAATCCTCATATTGAACAAATTGAAACATTAAAAGAAAAAAACATTGAAGATATTGATTATGCTTTTATGAATAGCTTAACAAAACTCAAAGAACACCAAGAGTTTCTATATAGGTTATTAACAAGCAAAGATTCATTTATTAGAAAGAAAATTATTGATCAAAATTTGATGTATTTGAATCAAAGATTGAATCATTATCTAGAATTGCTTTCATTACCACATGAAGTTATATTCCAATCTGATTTATCAGTCAATATTACAGAACTAGGTAGAGAGTTGGACTTTGATAACTTGAGTAGAGGTGAACGTAACAGATTAATATTAGGTTTGAGTTGGGCATTTAGAGATATATTTGAATCAACAAGTACTCCTATTAATTTATTATTCATTGATGAGCTAATTGATTCCGGTATGGATATGCAAGGTGTTGAATCGTCGATGAGCATTTTGAAAAAAATGACTAGAGAAAGACATAAAAACATATTCTTAATTTCGCACAAAGACGAGTTAACAGGTAGAGTAAATTCAATATTGACTGTGACAAAAGAAAATGGATTTACTTCGTTATCAGAAGACGTTGAAGTAGTTTCCATTCATTAAAACATCATTTTATAAATACACGCATGACTAGTAAAACATTTCTTAAATTAAGCATTTTATCGGCTTTTTTATTTGTGGTTTCGTGCAGTACAATTCCAAATAAAAATGTAGAAGCTGAAAAGGACTCATATGACCGCGGAACTTTACTAGATACTATTAGTAAAATGGATTCTATTGCAAACATCTTAGGTTGTGCATTGGCACCTGCAAGTGAAGACTGTGAAAAATTTAAAAAAGAAAAAATAGAAGGAACACCACACCAAACTCAAAAAGAATATAATGAACAAAATGACAAGGAGTGGAAAGAATTAGATTCGGATGATAATTGCACCGACGATGGTTGTGCAGAATTTAACAAATTATCTAAAGAATAAAACGTCAGTTAATGTTCGAATGTTCAATTTATAAATACCTGCGGTAACGGATATTCCCGCTACTTTATATCAAACATGGAGCAACTGAGAAACAAGGTGTAGCCTTACACAGATTTAATCTGAAGGGCTCGTAAGCAAAAGAAAGAGTAATAATGTTAAGAATAATAAAACAGTTCTGCCATGCAATTTGGGTGACAAATGAAAAAGATTACCAGCATGATCCTATGTGGATATATGCATCAACAGAATGGTCTAAACAAGATCGTTTATATGCATATCAACAATTAAAAATTAAACAAAAGGAACAAGATGGAACACATATTTAGATCTTTGGGTAATGGATTATTACTTGCTACACACGTTCTCGCTAACAACAAGAACAGAGAGACAAAATCCATGCCTAAATATAAAAAAATATCAAGAAAGACTACAAAAACTATGCTAAACTACGTGTTGGCATTATATAACAGTGATCCTGCCGCAAGACATGACAACGAAAAACTAAATGAAGAAATGTCATCAATAAATTTTAAACAATCACACAATCGCTTTTATATCTAAAACTAACTTAATGGGTTCATGCACTGAGTAAATATGTGTATGAACCCAAACACAGACAAAGATATTTGGGAATGGTTAGAGCAAGATAAAACTATTCCGTATTTGCAACTAGATATTAATGATATTCCTTATGAAGAAATTTATAAAGAAGCATCAGCGGTTAAAGATCAGGCTGTCTCACATAGAGATTATGGCCAGGGAGGCGGCTGGTCTAGTCTTTGCCTGCATGGTATTAGTTCTACTAAAACCAATGCTTGGGAACAGTACGAAGAAAACAAAGGTTTAACAGAAGATCAAATTGATTACAAATGGACAGATATTGCTGATCAATGTCCTACTACTACAGAATATTTTAAAAATAAATTTCCATATAGACAATACAAAAGACTAAGATTTATGTGGCTTGAACCAGGTGGAAAAATTAGTTTGCATAGAGACAGCGAACAAAGAACATTCACGCCGGTTAATATAGCAATTAATAATCCGGATGGTTGTGATTTTAATTTTAAAAACAAAGGCACAGTACCATTTAAACCCGGAGTAGCATTTTTAATTGATGTTGGACAACATCATGAAGTTATTAATAACTCCAATAAAGTTAGATTACATATTATTGCACATGGTAAAAGACATTACAAAGAATGGATTGATATATTAGAAAGAAGTTGGGAGAAATTTGGTTATGCAGATTAAAGTTGGAGTTATAGGTCATATTGAAGGTCCTAGGTTGAGCGAGGCTATTGCAAATTTATTGAAAAACGAAAAAAGATTTCAGTTTGACTTTTTGGAAATGCCTTATAACAAAAATTCTGTAGCAAAATTTGTTGAGGGGAAAGATTTGGTGTTCGTTTGTAACCCAGGAGAATCTGCTATCAACAAATACGTAAGGTCTTATTGCCAAAAACAACAAATTGATTTCTTTATTCCTAATGAAATAGATAATAAAAGAATGCCTACGTTGGAAGCAAAGTATGGTTTAAGTCCTATATTTCAATTAATTTTAGGATATAACAATTCGGATTATATTAATAGTAAATTGGTAAAAAACTTGACTGCAGAAAAAATGTTAAAATTATGGAAAGAAGCTTACATCGAAAGGCCATATAATTTTCCAAAAAAAGATAAAGATTTGTGGAATTGGTTTGAGAGTGATGACTGCCCATACCCATGGCTACAGTTAGATTTAAAAGTTCCGCATGAAAAAATGTATATGGAAGCCATTAATGTAAAAAACAAATCGCTTATGCATAGATCAGATGAAGCTGGTGGTACTTGGAATGCAACAACACTATTTGGTTTGGCTTCTGATATCACATCTGGCTATGACTATGTTGGTGTTGACAAAACAAAATATCCAACCAAACCAAAACCAGATTGGACTGAACTGGCAGACGAATGTCCAATAACTAAAAGATTTTTTATGCATGATTTTCCGTTAAAAAATTATTCTAGAATTAGATTTTCATGGATTGAACCCGGTGGATATATTTTACCTCACCAAGATGCTGAAAATAGATGCATGGGTTTTAATCTAGCTATTAGTAATCCAAATGGTGCTGGCGTTTATGTTAAAGATTGGGGAATGATTCCGTATGCACCTGGCACAGCTTTTATATGGAATGTGGGCACAATACATTGGGTACATAACAATTCAAACAAAGCAAGATTACATATGATTATACACGGAGACCCAGATAAAGAAAAATTAAATGCATTGATGCCAAACAGCTGGAAGAGGTACGGCTGGAATAAATAGTAAACAACATACTTAATACACAGGAGCAATTTATGAACTTTAATCAAATAGTACGATATTCTTTGGAATACTTAAACCAAAGCAGATATTATCATTGGCAAACTGAAAGTTATGCACACCATGAAGCACTAGGTGAGTTTTATAATTCTTTTAGTGAATCAGTTGATAAAATGGTTGAGGCAATGGCAGGTAGAACTGGTACAAAAATTAGTATTGATCAAGGCAAAGTTGAATTGGTTGATTATAACGGTGTACCAGAAGTTATCGAGTCTTTAGAAGCTTTAAGATCAGCATACGAAAAATTTAAAGAAACAATAACCGATCTAGGTTACATTGATATTGAAGACATCATCGATGACATTGTACATAGTATTAATGAACTATTATTTCACATGAGATTGAAATAATCTCTAACGCATAGTTTCAATATTAATATATTTAATTTTACATTGTTGATCAATTTTACTTTCGTAATAGTCTAATTCAGATTTTCTAATTAGGCTATGCGAGTAGTGGAAACTATTGGATATATAGATAGCAGTTGGTTTATCCAAATTTTCAATGATTGACGTTCTTGTTATATCTCCAACATAATAGTTTACTTTCACGTTATCTTTTATGTGTTTTATAATTGGAATATATTCTGACATATCTATATCGCCAAGCAAGTCTTGATATGTATTGTTATGTATAGGTAATGTTGTAAACTTTTCTCCATTGTATTTTGTATCAAATTCTTTTACAAACTCAACATAGTCATCAAAGTGATAATGATTGAGCAATAGTTCAGTAAAGATCAATGCTGGCATTGATATATCATAAAATGAAATCTCTTTTATAGACTCATAACAGTTGGAAATTGTTTGTAAACTTTGTAAACCGTTAGCAACCGATATGAACTGCTCCGGATTTTTTTTAAACTTTTTGTTTTTTTTAGATGTTGCTTTGGGATAGTAATACGAATTGTCTGTTACATAACTGCTTGTTAGTAAATGACTTACTTGTTCTTCTTTGAAATAATATACAAAAGTTTTTAATATTCTTTCGTATTGATTAAATGGTCTTACTTTAAATTTTTCTTTTAATAACGCACCAATCACTTTGGCTCCGGTTTTACATTTTTTGTAATCATTCATTCCGTTGTCAGCTTCGATCCAATGTGGAGTATAATCATCATGAAAATTTGATTCTGATCTTCTAACGTCAATAAAAGTTTGATGTTCGCTAGAGTTAAAATCAGGTGCACCAACTTTATTCCAATGATCTAAATTGATGATAAAACATTGTTTGTGGAGTTGATAATAACGCTCTTTGCGATCTAGTATGTGTCCTATTAATGAATATTTGTCTAGGTCACCACTTTTGATAAGTGGTAAAATAAAGTTATTGTGTAAATGCTCATAAAAGAAATTGCCTTCTTGTATAACCATTGCAAAATTTGATTTCAGCTGTTTTAGTACTGTATGTAAATCTTCTTCGTCTTCACAATACACAGGACCGTCAACACGCCAACCCAGCTCATAATCCATGCCTGGCTCAAAATAAAGTCTTTGATAAAAGTAATCTCTAATACTTGATAAAAGAGTTTTGTTTTTAACTATGACTACTGTTAGTTTATTCTGTGACATTTTGTTTTTTACTTTGTTCTTTGATTTTATCGCTGTTGGCTTTCCAAAACTTACTTGTTTCAATATAACAATACTTACCGTAAGTCAAATCATGATCTAAATTGGTAAAACGTGTTGGATCCCATAACACAAATTCGCCTTGTCTTGTGATCTTTACACACAACAACCATTTGTCTTTGTCTTCGCAACTGTCTTCTGCTTGACCAATCCATTCGTCTAGCTGTTTGACTTGTTGTCCTAGTGCTAGATGATTCCAACGAAACTCTCCGTAGTTTTTTGCTTCAATCACTAATAGTGGAAAAGAGTCAGGTGGAATAATATCGCCCTTGAAACCTCTTGTTTGATTTTCTGATAAATTTTGTATTCTAGAAAAATTCTGTCCGCCAATGAAAGCACCTGAATGCGGTACTCTGGTAAATGACTCGTTGTACAAGTCACTTAAAAAATTAGCAATTTCTCTTTCGTAAATTTTGCCTTTGGTTTTTGATTTACTACCCATGGGTGCCCCTAAAAAAAATCTTCGTCATTATGTTTACTATACAATACTTAATTAAAATTTGCAAGCCTTCTTTGCGGACCCGTATCACCTCTTCGGCGGAATGCCCTATTCTCTTAGGAGAATGTTATCATATTGGATAGTGTACTTTGTATTAGCTTTTTTGTTTTCTATTTGATTACTTAGATATTTGTTTGTATCACTTATTACCAAGATTTGGCCATACTTCACCCTGCTACGGGTGAAGAACTTTTCTTTGTTAATATTAAATTGCTTTATATATTACCAGAGATTAGTCATCCAGCTTACGGATCCTAAAGAGGCGGTTGGCCTGTACCCCTATCAATCCTACTTCATCCAACGGGACCTATACATATCCAAAACTGACCGTCTATGTATAAGATAATGGTTGCATTTCTTTCTCTAGCAGAGCCATTGTCATTTGTGCCTGAGTTAACACTTGTCTTGCATCGTGCGATTCGCCTGTGTTGTTACACCGTAATTCGCTTTTTGTAGAGATGCTATATTGCCTATGTTTGCCTATAATGTGCCTAATAACATTATATTAAGACAGAATAGGAAATATAGTCAACCTCTTTTTTTAAGATGTTTGATTTAGGGCTTTTTTGCAGTTGGAAAAAATTTAAAATTAGGATCTTTTTCTTTGTTTTTCTTCCATGATTTGTAAGTATCTGGATAATAAAATTTATGTTTTATAAACACGGTTCCTTCGTCAAGCATATCAAACATCTCTAGGAAACGTGGATCTAATTTTGTGAGATCACAATTTTTAAAGTTGTGCTGTGCCACGGCCATTACTGCCCATGCATAGTGAGCCTGTTCATCATACTTGTGATCTTGAAATACTTTTATCAGTTTGTCAATGAGGTAGTCTGGTGTGCCTACGTACGGCCAGTCGTTTGGCTTCAAGCCTAATTTAGTTATTTCATCTACAAACGTTTTGTTTCTTCCATTTAGTGTTTTCTTTAATGTTTCTAATTCATGTAAAATATCATTTATGAATTTACTGGGTATTGCATTAATGGTTGAGTGAGGCTCAAGTACAGGTATTATAGAAATATTTCCCCACAAGTTATCTATACCTTGTTTACCCACAATATGAAGTCTTTCTCGAAACCAAATATCTGACAATTCAGATAACCAATCTGTTAACGTAAAAGCCATGTGGGCCATCATACAGGTGTTTACGGAAAGTGAATATCCTGGCTTGGTTAGATATTTTTCCATGAAAGTCAATATGTTTTTTTTAACAACTTTCCATTTGGCTGGGTGTCTGACATATTCGTATGTTTTTCCTGCACCATCGATACTAGCAGTTACACTAACTTCTTTGAAATGAGAAAACAGTTCGTATGTTTTATTAAGATTAGTAAAATTTGTTGTAACCTTTAATCTAATATCTTTAGCATAGTCCTTATCAATCAAATGTTTTAAAGTTCTTTGCACACCAGCATTGATAGTAGGCTCTCCACCAAGTACTTTTATTTGTAACAATCCTTGATGTAAAAGATGTTCATTTACAAACTGTTCTATTTCATGATGTCTATCCTTATTTTCTTTAAGTGTTTTTAAAGAGCCACGCCATGTGTCTTGACCTATGCCCCATGTTTCTTTGTCTCCAAAGTTTTCAATTATTGAGCTATTGGCGGGACTACATTGTATACACGACAAGTTACATAAATTGTCTGGCCTGTAATCCAAATACACTGGTTTTTTATGTGTGGTATTTCCGTACACAACATCAAAGTCTTTTTTATCTACAGGTATTGATTCAAACCCAGCTATATCTGATTCTAGTCCTCGTTCAACGTGCCACTTACAACCAGAACATCCCTTGGGCCATTCACCGTCAAGCATTTGTTGTCTGATGTCTTGGGCGTATTTGCTAGTCCAAAAATCTTCCGGAGCTCCGTCTTTGTGTACTTTGTAATACGGCTGTTCGTCATCTTCCCATGCACAGCAAAAACCCAAATTACCTCTCAGCCCAAAGTAATAAGCTGATGTAAATGGTGCGTTGCAGATAGGTTTATCTATATTTTTGTTTGATTTCTTAGTCATTTACTCTATTTATTGTGTTGACTTTGTCACAATAAACAAGTATATTATAGTGTATGAAGAAGAAAAAAACAGTAAACAAAAAAAGTAAACCTACTAAAATTTCAAAAAAAGAAACTAGTCACAAAGACTGGTTAACTGGTTATTGGAAGTGGAAAGAAACACAAGAAGATGACAATACCAAGAATAGCAGATCCACTAGATAACGAGTGGGATTACAGAGATTGCCGGTTAGAGAACAACGGCCTTATTCCTAAAACTTGCGGATACCTAAAAGAGTTCAAGTACAAAGTAAGACTGCCTGCACATGGAGTGAATGGAGAATATATTGACTGGTGCAGTGATCATTGCAAAGGAAAGTTTGGTTGGCACTTTGAAGACACAGAAAACACATACGAAGACTACGAAGATGGAACACATTGGAACGACCAACAGGCAATAATAAGTTTTTCAAACAGAAAAGATGCTTTTCTTTTTAGTTTATATATAAAGTAAAATGCCAAACAGCAACAAAACACTTAAAAATGAAATCCTTGCTTTGAAAAAAGAAGTCAAAAATCAAGCAATCATAACCAGAAGAACAATAGTAAAAACTTCTCACAAAAACGAAGAATACAGTTTAAAAAATAAATTACGTAGATTTGAAACAAAACTAAAAGAAGAAAAACAGTTGCGTAAAAAATATCCAGCAGTCAATCAAGCATACAAAGATTATCAGTTGACTATGAAATTGGTATCTTCTAAAACAAATTAAACAATTGGTGACATGGCACCTTTAAATCTTTCTTGATTTTCTTTTAAGAATTCTTGTATTTGTTTTTTATCTTCAAACGTAAGTCCCCATGCCTCATTCATTGATATTGATCCACGCATATACCACATCACTTCCCAAACACTTTGTCTGATCTGTCGTTGATCGTTTTGCAACTCTTCGAAGTACGTCGCTATCTCAGAAGGAGAGTGTGTTATTAAGAAGCTACGAAAAAATCCGCAGGGTCGAGCCTCACTTCCGATTCGAATTCTTCGTTGGTCTCTTTACAAACAAATTTTTGTTTTACGGTGCTTGAGGATTGGTTGAGCTCAATTATCTTATTATCAATTTTTTTGATGCTGACAGCATCTAAATTTAATAAGAATTCTTTGATTTGTGCTTTATCAAGAACAGTATCACCATCAGGTGTGGTAATTTTAACAACAGATTCAACCATGGAGTCTGTGTTCTGATCAGCTAATTTCACAAACATGGTTTTAAATTGCGACAGTTCAGGATTAGATCCTTCGCCACCAGCATCTTCAATGTTACGAATTGCTTTGGCTTGGTCGTAAGCCAACAGATTTAATTTTGTTTGTGTATTATATGTAAACGGACGAACATAACAAACAATGCCGTTGCTCAAAACAACATTTGGATCAGGCATTATTGGTCGTACATTTTCAAGTATGACGTTCAAGTTCACACTATATTCATCTTCTCTTTTGGCACCATGTGGAGATCTAATTTTTGTCTCCATGATTTCTCCATATGTTGCCATACGTATTGCAATTAACAATATGTCAACATCGCATACTGGCAATGCTCTTGCATTAGCAATATCTGGAACACAACTTTTAATAAGTTGTATAACAGCTTCGCCATTTAACAATGCATCTGGATTTCTCAAAGTCAATTCATCTTTAGAAGTCATGGCATACACAGCCACTTCACCTGAAGCTGACTTTTCTTCTGTGCTGTCGTATTGACCCGCAGATGGCAAACTAGTATAAAGTTTAGGTGCTCTATAATATTGCTTTAGTGGGTTACTTGGTTTTTCGTTTGTTGTCATTTTTTTTCCTAGTATATAAAGTACGTATTTAAAGGTCTATATAAATATCTTTATAATGATACTTATAAGGATTATTAAGTGCGTACTTAATTATTTATCACGATGAAATATATTGATATAGAATTAGATGGAAAACAGGTAAGAATACCAGAATTTGCCTATGAAGAGAGCATACAGCAAATTGCAAAGATTCTTAAAGAACAGCTTAGAGTGGCCGCTGGCGATAGCAAACTTATTTCTAAAATACTCAGAGAAGGAAATAAAGCCGAAGCAACAGCTACAAAAAAAGCACATCAGCAACAAACAAAAGAAGACGCACGACAAAAAAGAAATGATCAAGAAGAAATCAAACTTCAAAAGAAAGCACTTCAAGAACAGTCAAAAGGCAATTCCAAACTAGTATCAGCAGTAGAAAAAATGGCTTCACCTAGTGGAACCGTTGGGAGTGCTTTTAGTAATGTGTTTGGTAGTCTTGGCAAGTTCACAAGATTTTTAAATGTTGGTGTTGCGGCACTAGTTGGACTTGTACATGGAGTAACAACAGCATTCAAGTTTTTAATGAAGTTGGGAAGATTAGAAGCAACACTATTTAGAGGAGGTTTCTTTGATTTCCAGGCCACAGAAGGTGTGGCAAACGGAATAGCATCACTGGGTGTGTCGGCCGCAAAAGCAGGTATGACAGTAGACGAAGCGGCAGAATACGTGACACAATACAGCAAAGCAATAGATGTGTTTGGCACAACATTGTTTGATGCCTCTAACGTGGTTCAAAAAACATTAGACTCACAAGGACTATTAGGTTTGTCTGTAGCAGAGTTAAATGAACAAGTTGGTGAACAAGCAGAACTATTTAGAAGAATGGGTATTGCTGTTCAAGCCGATGGACAAAATCTTGCAGATCATACAGTAGAAGTTTTAAGAGTAACTCAGCAGTTCTCTTCACTTACTAAAGTATCAGCAGATGTAATTAGATCCATGGTGGCTCAAGCATCAATAATGGCATCGTTCACAAATAGAATGAGAATGCTACCAGACTTTATGAGACAGAATTCTTTGAAATCAGCACAGGTTGGTTTTGCAGGTTTGGCCGCATTTGGTCCTGAGATAGGTGGACAACTGTCTAGTATGTTGTCACAAGGTATTGGTAGAGGTACATTGGCATTTGATGAATCAGCAAGACAACTACTGACTGTATCACCTAGACTTTATTCTTCATTGGAAAAATTGAATAAAATTATTTCCGGTGGAGGAGGAACAGATGATGTTGCGGCAGGACTAGATGCATTTAGAGAAAATGTAATTAGGGTTGGAAAAATTGATAGAAGAAGATTACAAGCATTAGAGATAGCTGGGGTGCCAATGGCAGATGCAGTTATCAAACTTTCTAATTTGTCTGAAAACATTGATGTTGTTACCAATGACTTCAAAGAGATGGCCAGAGCACAAGCTGAATTAAAACCAGGCGAGTTAGCACAGGTACAATCAAGACTATCTAGAACAATGACAATATTAAGAGTTGCATTTAACAAATTGGCATTAGCATTTTTAACAGATGGTGTGATCAAAGCAATTGAAAATTTTGGAAACTATATTGCAGACCTAGGAAATAAATTAGCAAACTTTATCTCAGATCCAAACAATGGAATATTTGGCATGATCAATAAAATTATGAATGGTATTACTAGATTCATGAGTGGTATGTTCCACACAGCGGCAGGCGCCATAGGTGCGTCACTGCAAAGAAGTTTAGCTGAAAAATTACCAACAGGAATGAATAAAGAAAAACTAGGTAAACTTGATGCATTACGAGATCAATATAATAATGTTGCGACCGGTAGACCAGGCCAAGCTGATGCAGAACGAAGAAAAATTCTTTACGAGATGATGAGAGTAACTGGTAATATTAGTATGCTTGGTTATATGCAGACCACACCAGGAACTGCCGGTTTTAAAGCGGCAAAAGATGGAATGGTTGATCCCGAACACGTGGCCGCGGCAATAAAAAAATTAAATGAAAATGATGGTCAATATTATTCTTCAGGAAAAGTACTTGGAGGAAATACAAGTACTGGTAATTTTAATATAGATGGCTCCAATTATAGTGGACAAGGGTCTGCCGGAGTTGGTTCTTCTGCAAGATCTAGAAGCAAAATTAGAATAATGCCAATGTTTGGTGATGCACAAAGTTATGTTAATCAAGAGAAAAAACCAGAAGATTACCTGAAAGAGATTGCGGCAAACGGTGTTATTACCCAAGAACAGATGACAACATTGATTGATCTATTGAAAAAATCCAATACCAACATACAAACTGTATTACACAAATAATAAAATCACTTGACATATATTGGTAATTCAGCTACACTACAAGAGTCAAACAATTAAAAGGTATTATAAATAGTAGCATGAGTTGGAGAAAATACTTTAAACCCTACGATACAGCAACTGGTTCGCGTTCAGCGATGGGCAGTATCACACCTACGGTCAACCCAAATACAGCATCAAATTCCAAATACAATTCATGGTTACCAGAAGTATATGCTGGACAACCAAACAGGGTTGAACGTTATTATCAATATGACATGATGGACCTAGATACTGAGATCAATTCAGCACTAGATACCATTGCAGAATTTTGTACACAGATTGATGAAAAAAACAAATCACCTTTTAATGTACATTATAAAGATGATCCAACAGACACTGAAGTATCGTTATTAAGTGATGCACTAAATCAGTGGAACAAAATTAACCAATGGAACAAACGTTGTTTCAAAATGGTTCGTAACACTCTAAAGTATGGAGATCAAATCTTTGTAAGAGACCCACAAACATACAAATGGTATTGGGTTGATCAAAGTTTTGTAGACAAGATTGTTGTCAACGAAGGTAAAGGTAAAAGACCTGAAGCCTACTTTATTAGAAACTTAGATCTTAATGTTAAAAATCTTAACTTAACATCAGACTCATATTCAAAGTTTAATACGCCAATGGGATATGCAACTACATCACCAATGCCAATTGGTGGCTTTGGTTCAACTCAAGCTAGAGGTGGATCAATGGGCGGTGGACCGCAAACATCAGGACAAGGTGGTACTTACGGTTCAAGATTTCAAAAAGATGCTACAGTACATCCAATTGATGCATCACACGTTGTACATTTAAGTATGACAGAAGGCATGGATAGATTTTGGCCTTTTGGTATATCAATACTTGAACCAATCTTTAAAACTTTTAAACAAAAAGAATTACTAGAAGACGCAATTATAATCTACAGAGTACAAAGAGCACCTGAAAGAAGAGTGTTCTATATTGATGTAGGTAATATGCCAACAACTAAAGCAATGGGCTTTATTGAAAGAGTTAAAAACGAAATACACCAAAGAAGAATTCCAAACCAATCAGGTGGTGGAACAAACATAATGGACGCAACATACAATCCATTATCAATGATTGAAGATTATTTCTTTGCTCAAACGGCAGAGGGCAGAGGATCTAAAGTTGAAACATTACCAGGTGGAACACAATTAGGTGAAATAGATGACTTGAGATATTTCAATGATAAATTGATGAAAGGTCTAAGAGTGCCAAGTGCATACTTGCCTTCAACACCAAATGATCCACAAACAGCTTTCACAGATGGTAGAGTAGGTACAGCCTACATACAAGAATATAGATTTACAAAATTCTGTAAACGTCTACAATCATTTATTCAACCTGCCATTGACAGAGAATTTAAAATGTTCTTGAAGCATAGAGGAATTGAAATTGATTCAGGATCATTTGAATTACAATTCAATGAACCACAAAACTTTGGCAAGTACAGACAAATTGAATTAGACACACAACTTGTTAACATATTCAATCAAGTTAATACTGCACCTTACATTAGTAAACGATTTGCAATGAAGAGATTCTTAAAAATGTCACAAGAAGAAATTTTTGAAAATGAGAAAATGTGGGCAGAAGAAAATAAAGATACAATGCCTCAGTCTATGGGACCAGGTGCAGAAGGATTAGGCTCAGTGGGAGCAAGTCCTGTACCGGCGGCGCCAGAACTAGATCCAGGTGAAGATGTGCAAGATAATGAAGGCGGTGGAGCATCACCAATTAGTGGAACAGCACCTCCTACAGACGTTGCACCAGAATAAACTAATTAGTGAATAGTTTGATTTTCAGTTGAAACATCAATAGCAATATTTTGATTTAATCTAGCAATAAGATATTCAGCAACAATTTTCATTTTTTTAATCGTAGCTTTTTGGTCTTTAGATAATTTTTTAGATCTATTTTCTACAGACACTATATAATTGTTTATTGCATCCAATTCCCACTGAATTACTTCTTCAATTTTATCATTTTCGTTATAGTAGTCGTCCATTGTAAAGTTATTTACTAAATAAGTTTGTTATGCGTTATATTGAACTAAAAGAAACATACTTACCAAATGAAGATGATTACCATAAAGCACAAATTGGTTCATCACGTAAAACAAGACTGACTCTTAAACATCTTAATAAATTACGTAAAGTGCGTGAAATAAGAAAACAAGACGAAGAAACAAATAAAGAATTTGTAGCTAAGATGTACGGCCAACCACCAATGGAAGTATAAAACAGCTACTATAATACATACTTTTGGCGAGACACGATCCAAAATCGCAAAAAATCGCCTATTATTCCCGTATCTTCTGATATTTTGTTAAATATATCTATATTACTATTAATAGTTAACAAATTCGCGAACAGGAGAAATATCATGTCAGAAATGAGTTCAAAACTAGAGCAAGTGCTTGAATTTCTAGTGAACGGCGAGCAGGATAAAGCGGAAACATTATTGCACACAGCAATAGTTGAAAAAGCTAGAGACATCCACGAAGAAATCGTTAATTCACAAGAAGAAACAGTAGCTGAAGAAACTACTGAAGAAGCAGTTGCAGAAACTACTGATTCAAAAGAAGCAGTAGCAGAAGAGACTACAGAAGAAACTACTACAGAAGCTAAAGACGAAGACGCTAAAGAAGAAGCTACAACAGAAGCCAAAGAAGAAACTACTGAAGAAGCAGTTGAAGAAACTGTAGGTGGTACAGGTGACCAAGAAGCTGATCTTAAAGCTGAGTTAAAAGACAAAGCAGTAGAAGACGCTGAAGAAATTGAATACGAAGAAACTAATGAAGATGATGATGGTGATGAAGACGGTGAAGCCGATGATCACGATCACGAAAATACTGAGGAAAGAGTAGACGATCTTGAATCAGCATTAGAAGATCTTAAAGCACAATTTGATAAAATTATGTCAGGTGAAGGCGAAGAAGAAGGTGATGCAGAAGCAGAAGCTGAAATGGAAATGCCAGCTGAAGAGTCAACAGAAGAAGTTGTACCAGCAGTTGAGTCAGAAGACAAAGAAGCAGAAGCAGTAGAAGAAGCAACGGAAATGAAAGCAGTGGCGACACCAGCTAAAGCCGAAGCAGATTCATCAGCAAAATCACCAGTAGCATCAGCAAATATGAAAGACATGGGGGCGGCTCCAAGTATTTCTAATTCAACAGCTGAAGCAGGTGGTAAAGCACCAGCGGCAAAAGATATGGGAGTTTCACAAGAAGCTAAACTATCTCCAGCTAAAGCAGATGCAACAGATGGGTCAGACTCATCAGCAAAATC
>Ga0181409_1000100_pt1 | contig 30434 bp, 38 predicted proteins | sample 32SPOviralmetaG_FD_130138 | JGI IMG/M metagenome (GOLD analysis project Ga0181409, IMG submission 130138) | Marine viral communities from the oligotrophic San Pedro Time Series (SPOT) site, San Pedro Channel, CA, USA - 32 SPOT_SRF_2012-05-30 | ecosystem: Environmental > Aquatic > Marine > Strait... | reverse complement strand
TAGCACCCATAATGCCACCATCAGGACGTGCATTTGCAAGTTTTAAAGCCTGCTCTTTTAAGTTTTCTCTGAATCTTGTAAAATCTTCACGCTCCGCTGTATTCGGATTGAAGTTTTTCATGAAGTTACGTTCTTCAGCTGCACGCTCTTGACGTGCAGCTTTTTGAAGATTCATATACTTCGTTTGTCTGTCAACAAATGGTTTCATTAAGCACCCATTATTGACTGTAGAACAATAATTACGATTATGGCTACGATACCGGCTTTAATCCAGTCTTTCATGCCCCAATCGCTCCACTCTTTTAAGTGTGTCCATAGGTCTTGTAATAACTTCATAGTTACCTCCTAGTGTATTGTTACAGGGACATCTAAGTTTTCCCCATACCCATTATAATAGTCGAAGGACTCTACAACAGATTGAAAGATAAAGGAAGTCTGTTCGACACCTAAAGCTTCAATATAATGTTGTCTAGTCACGGCTAATAAAGCTGCGCAAATCAACAAATTGTCGTCTGATTTGCTAGATAAAGACTTTGCAAGTTCATCAATTTCTTGCATTGCATCACTGATCGTCTTGACTTTGCTTACCTCGTCTACCATTTGCCTCCACTGTTGTTTCGTTTTTCATTGCTTCTTTTGTCAAAGCAATATTTTCTTTTAGATTGCCTAATGCATCTTTTGCAGCACTATCTTCAATACGATTAGCTGTTTCCATTAATTTAATGGTTGTGTCAGCTTCTATCTTATCGCGATCCATGTCAAGTTTTGCCGCATCCATAGTTGTTTTAGTTTGTGCATCTTGTTGGCGCATCATTGCTTCTGCTGCACGTAAATCAATTTCTTGTTGTTTTAATTTAACAAGAGGATCTTGTTGCTCACGTTTAGTTCTTTCTTCCTCATCTCTTGCAAGTTGAGTTGTTACATCAGCTTCTATTTTTGCAATTGCATTTGCTTTCTCAACAGCCATTTGTTGTGCTTGCATTTGTAATTGTTGCATGACTTGAGGATTAGCTTGATTTTGTTGCATAGCCATTTGTAATTTTTGTTCTTGTTCAGCAAATTGTTTTTGCACTTGTGTTCCTGCCATTGCAGCAATGTGCTCTGACATATGTGATTGTAACATAGAATACAATGGTGGATTAATTTGTACCATTCTTGTAAACATAAATTCAGCGTGTGCTTTCATGTGTGCTTGATGGTCTTGCTGTGGAAATACTTTTAAAGGTTTACTTTTCATAGCCATGGCATTTTCAATTGCAGGACTCATTGGTTGTGGTTGATTTTGATCCGGTTTTAATATTGCATCAATATTATCTACACCCATCGCTTGATACATACGTCTGTATGCCTCACGTAAATTATGCATTTGAGGATTAGATTGTGCTAATTGTAATTGTTGTTGTGCCAACATAACTCTTTGTGACATAGAAAATATATTAGGATCACTAACTGGTATGATGTCTACTCTATCATCAAAATCAGCTTGTTTAATCATTCTGTTACCACCGATAACCTGGTATGGATATTCTGGTGGCGTAAACATTTTGATTGAGTTTGCTAATAGTTTAAATTCTTTTCTTTGTGAGAAGTGTAATCTTTTTTGTATTGCACTCATCACTTTTGTACCACGTTCTAACAATGCTAGTGTTGTGCCAACAGGATTTTGTTCATTACCTTCACCCATTTTCATATCTGCTATTGCAGCAAAAGATTTACCTGCATCAACAGCAAAACCTAATAAAGCAAACAAAGTTTGAGAAGGTTCTTTGTATGGTAATGGCAATAAAGATTCTTTTATTGATTGTCCTGTGACATCCACATCTCTAAACTCACCTGGTTGTAAAGGTTGATCATGGTCACGTATACGCATTCCACGCGCTTTAAATCCTGCTGGTAGATTGGCAAGAGTACCTGCATCAATTAATTGTCGCAAAACACTTGTTGCAGTTCTTGACAATCCACCTAACATGTGAATCAAGCCAAATCCATAAAAGCCTAATCCAGGGAGGAACTTAAAGTGTATAAAATATTGTTTCTTTTTAAAGTTAGAATCATTTGGTTCATAGTTTCTTCGAATTGATAATATTGTAGAAGAGTATTGATCTATAGTAACAATATACGGAAGTTTGATACCAGATGTATCTTCAAAATTTGGTACATCAGCATCCACATGCATTTCCAAAATAACATGTTCATCATCTTCATTTGATGAACTAACACCATCTAATTCATTTATTTTTTCTATAACTTCATCTGTTGTACTAACAGATCCTGACGTGACAGGCACATCACGATAGAAACCAGAAACTTGTAATTTTCTTAATTCGTTTGATGACATTTTTACAACGTGTGTTATTCTTTCAGATTGTTCTAAATCTGTAGCTGCGTAATTAATTACACAATCTTCACTAGATACAAACTTTGCAACACAACGTTTTAGTATTTGATCATAATAAACTTTTTTAAATGCAGAACCTGACAGCGGTAAATAAAATAACAGTTGGTCCATCTCTGGATCAAACTCTTCCATTATATTCAAGATGTAATAGTTCATGTATTCTTTTACACGTTCTGCTTGTTGTTCTACGAGCGGTGATGCTTCACCAACTATTTGTGTGCGTACGGGGCCGCTTGGGGGGAGGAGTTCCTTATAAGCTTGGGCTTGAAACTGCGTAACAGATTCAGCTAATAAAGGATGCACGACCCCTGACGCACCTTCGAAAGGCTGTGTTCGGTCTTCATATTTAAAGCCTAACATATCGAGTCCTTTGATATAGGTATCTTCCCAATCTTTACGGGACTCTTTATCGCCTTCGAAATCACCTACCAAGTCGCCAGCGAACTTGGTTAATTCATCTTCTTCAATGTATTCTGCTAAGTTTGCGTCAAAAGGAATTTGCGATTGATCAATTGGTTGATCTCCAACTATCTCTGCACTTCCATCTTCTTGTATTTCAAAACCATCGAATTCTACACTTTTTTCAAACTGTATTTCTTCGCCTATTGGTTCTATGTCTAATGCTTTCTCAACAGCATCCATTGCTTTTTCTATTTGATTTTTTGTTTTATCTGCCATTTACTATTCCACCCTTTGCATATGCAGAGAAAGTATCTCTTACATTTGGATTGTCTTTTAAGTTTAACAATTTGACTTGCCCATAAACTCTGCCCCTATCATCTCTTATAACAGTATTTAGTAAATTTGCACCTGTTTTTTTGGATGTCTCTTTTAGTGCACCATTAAGAATAGGGCCATATGCAGCAACATTACCTTGATAATCTCTGCCACCAGGCGACAAGTTACGGTTTTTAATTGCAGGGTTTGCAAAAGCAACACCATCAAAATTACCATCTTTAGCCATACGAACTAAATATTTAGCGACAAACTCCATGTACTCTTTTGATGATTGAAATGGACCCATGGCAATATCACCACCTTGTTTACCTTCTTTAGTCATAGACTCAGCTATGATAACTCTAATTTTTTCACGCTCTTGTCTTAATTTAGGCAATGCTGGTGATCTAGGATTTGTAGCTAATAAATTCTCTATTTTAAGATTAATTAAATCTAATTGTTGCTTATTGGCAGCTAATTCTGGTGGAGGAGGCATATCTTGACGAAATGCGTAACTATCTTCACGATCAGGTTTTCTTCCTGTTAATTTAGACTCACGCATTGCACGTTGCACACGTTGATGCATATCAGATTGTATTTCTTCTACAAACATTAGTCTTCTACCAAATTCATCTGTTCGATCTGACACACGTGCGTGAACAACACCTCCAGCTCTTTGTGATGAGTTTAATCCAAAGTCATGTGCATAAGTATACACAGGTTCACCAGTTCTAAGTTTTCCTGGTTCATATTTAAACAAAAATTCACGGTAATTATCACCACCTGGCATTGTTTGTTGACCACCATATTGAGGTGTTTTTGAAATATCTTTTTTTGATAATCCAACACCACGTCTATCAAGAGCTGCTGCTAAGTTTACTAAAGGTTCACGTACTTTAAAAGGCACAGGTGCTGTTAGTGCCACACCTTCGTTTAAAGCACCATCAATACCAAATACTTGCTTCATATATTTGTCTACATTGGCTGCAACGCTATCTAAAGCTTGTTGATTAATGTTATTTACTGTTCTGCCACTAGAATCAGTGATTACACCCGGCAAAGAGTCACGAAGATAGGATAAAAAGCCTCCTACACGTGGATCTTCTACTTGTGGGTCTGTTTTTTGTATTTTTTTGTAAATATTAGTAATAATATTACGAGGACCTGGTTGGCCAAGGGCCACGACGTTCAATTTCGGGGATATTTCGTCAAATTCCTTGATTATATCGGCTTTTGTAAAGCTTTTTGTGCCTTGTGCCTGTAAAAAGGGCCCTAGGGACGTGTCTGAGAGCTCAGATTTCTTAATTCCTTTGGCATTTAGATAATTTAACCATCTATCTGCCGTCATTTTCTCCATGGGAGCGTCAATTAACGCCTCTCTGGACTTGTAAAATAGCGCTGGAGTGTCTGCTGTAGCTGTTGGAGCTATTGTTTCCGTTGTAGATTGACGTAAATCAAGTTTTACATCAGACCCTTTTCCTTTTGGAGGTTTTATTTTAGGTGCATATTGACGTAAACCGCCTATAACTTTAGGTAAAACCATTATAATCTCCTCTCTGGAAAGAATGTTGTGTGGTTAAAAAATTCTTTTTCTTGATTTCTTTGTAAAGAGGTTCTTGGTCCTGGGACATCGGATTTTACAAAACGGTACCTATATTTATCTGGACCTAAAAAATTTAACATCCTATTTTGTTTAATGTTTTTAGGAGACATCAAAGGTTTTGTTGCTTTAAATCCAGTTGCTAAAATTAATTCCATTGCTTCCGGTGATAATTTATTTGATAATCTTGCTAGCAAGTTTGCACCAAATATACCCCCTCCTCCAAATGATTTAACCTCGCCGCCTTTATTAAAACCATAATCACTAATTGTTTTATTGCCAAACATAATATTTTGTACATCTCTTTGTGTTAATTTACCAAAAGGCTTGGAACCTTTGTTTATTGCATTTCGTAAAAACTGCATTTGTAATTCTGGGTTGTTCATTCCCAAATACATTTTGTTATATACTTGACCTGGCAAAATAGACTGTAATCCTGACATGTCAAATAGCTTACGCATTTGTGCTAATCCTTCTTTTGTAACTTTGTTTTCAGTGTTACGAAGCGCAGCTAATATACCACGGTCTAATTTTTCTTTACCAATATTTAATGGACCAACTTCAGCTTGCATCTTTGTTAAAAATTTTGGATCTCTTGACAACATTTTTGCTGTTTGATCACCTGTTTTTAAATAGTGATCAAGGTTTGCGGCAATGCCAGATGGATGTCCAAATGTCAAAGCTCTTTGTTTATGATATTCAGGATTAGAACCTGTGAGATTTGCATATTTTGTCATTAAATCAACAAGTTCTTTTGTTGGTTGATTTTTATCAGTTTTGTAACTGGCTATTTGATTTACTGCTTTATTAAGTTGAGGTTTGTATTGTACGGCAGTGTTAACATATTTTTTTACATTTTTTGGATTTAACATATCTTCCATTTGAGCTTTTGTTAAATCGTAGTATCCAAGATCAGATCTATATTGTGACAATGCACCTTTTACTATAGCTGTATCATTACGAAGTTGTGGGTCTATTTTAGCTATAGCTGCTTTCATAGGTCCTTCCAAACCGGCTGCAACTAAAGATGGATTGTTAGCTGCTGTTTGTTGTCTTTTTAAATTAAAAGGTGTTAAATTTAATCCTTCGCCACGTGCTGCTCTTAATTGTGCTGCCTCACTTGCTTTAATTAAATATTCTGGATCTTGATAATCTCTTTGTCTATCACCTATTCTTAACCCTGTTTTTTGTGAAAATTTTTCGTTTGGTTTTAAAAAACCTTTGTTAACACTTTGGTCTTGTATAAATCTTCCAAAAGGACCAGTAAATTGTTTTTGACCTACAATATTTAACGCTTTGTTTCTAGAAGAAGTATCTCTACCCCCACCAAAAAATGCATTGGCTGCTTTTTCAAAAAGTTGAAGCTTACGTTTACTCACTGCCTAAAAAATCTGGTCCTGCCATTGTTAAATATGCTTGTCCTGGACCTCTTATTGCAGCAGCTGTTTTAGGATAATTTTGTAGTACACCAAGATTCATTCGTGCACCTTCTCTGCCAAATTTAATTGGTAGTGATAATCCTCCAGTGAAAGCTTTACTACCTGCAAAAGTCATTGGATATAATTGTTCTAATACAGCAGCAGCTTTACCACTACCTAATTTTCTTTTACCAGATCGTAATAATCCACCGACGCCACTAAAGCCTAATAAACTTCCTGTAAGATCAACGCCTGGATCTCCAAAAAATTCTTGTCCTTCTTTTGTTTGATATTCATATGGGTAATAAAAATCCATTAAATCATTTGCTAATCCATAATCCATTTCACCAGTTCCAGTTAAAATACCTTCTGCTGTTTTTTCTGTGATACCTAATTGATCCATTAATTGATTAGTCATGATGGGCATTTGTGTATCCACGTAAGATGGAATTAAAGTTTCATTTAAAAGGTTACTTGCCTCTTGCCTCATGTATTGATCATAAGTATCATATAATTTATTTTGATAAGCTTTAACTGCTTCATTATATGGATCCATACCTCCGCTTGCATCAAAATCGTATATGTCAGGTGCTTCACCTACGAAAAAAGGATTGTTTTCGTCCATGGCTATATCGTCTAAAAATTGTTGTTGCGATGTTTGACTACCATAATCCATAATGTTTTTAAAAAAATTAAAGTCATCTGATACATTAAAACCTTGACCTCTTAAAAAATCTTGAAATCTTGAATCTTCAACTAAAGTTTCAAAATTAGTTAAATCTGGAATGTTAGAATAAATATCTGAAATAGCCATTTCTTTTTTGTCTCTAGCATTATCAAAATTAAAAAGTTGTGAAAGACCATATCCTATGTCACCGCTACCTTGACCAGAACCTCTATCATAACCTAATATTTGTGCTCCTGATTCAAAAGGTAATTGAAATACATCGTGAAAAAATTCTCCCGCACCTGCAGCTTGATTTGCTATAAAACGAGGATAATCCATGTAATATTGATTATTTAAAAAACTTGTACCTTTATCTTTTTCTGTTCCAGCAGCTGCTGCTAAGTTTGCTCGCTTGTCTCCTAAATTAGAAAAATAATTTGAAATCATATCAACGCCGCGTTGGAAACGTCCTGGACCTTCTGCAGGTTGTATGTTCATGTCCTGCGGATTGGTAAACGTGCGTGATTGTCTGTTTGGGTTTTCTGGTTTATCCCTTCGTACTACTGTGACCATTAATAGTAAGCCCTCCTCCTAGCTTTGTCTATTCCTTCGTCTTCAAAGTCATCTTTTAACGTAACATGATAACCTTGTCTATATTTCATTAAAGCTTGCGTGGTTGAATCCACGTAATCGTCATGGTCACCGAATGGGAATGCTGCACACTCCTCTATAACTTCTTCAGCAAACGTTTTTTTTGGTGCCCATATAGCTCCTGATTCAAACAGGGGTGCTACACTATTTACCCTCGAATGTTTATCATTACCTTTAGAGGGTGTAAAATTTATAACAGGTATTCCCATCTTTTGCAACTCATGAGTTAAAGGTAAGCCAGAAGCTTTAGCCTCTACCAATACCATTTCTGGTTCCCAGTATTTATATTGTTCTAGGGCCTCGGCTTTTAGTTCAGGGAAATTCCAACGGTCTTTTTTTGCATCAAGTAATATTAAACCTTTTTGTCCTTCGTCAGGGTTAAATACACCCCACGTTGTAATAGCAGAAAAGTCAGCTGTTTCTTTTTTTGAGAATGCTGTGTCGTATGATTGTATAATAAACTCAAGGTCTGGTATGCTATCTTCTTCCCACTCGCGCCACCACTCACGTTTTATAATCGCACCTTCCTCGGAGGTAGGTGCTTGCATCCATTGTGCTTGCCACTTGGTTAGAGGGATAGAAGCCTTGACTCCTTGTAAACCTTCTATGGTCCAAAAACCTCCCCACATGGGTTTCTCGTTTATGATTGCAGGAAACTCGACGACTTCCCATTGATCCGCAGCTGGGTCTTTAGCCTGGGCCTCGAGCAGTCGGCCAGTAAGATCTTTTGTTGACCAACGTGTCATGACTAAAACGATCGAGCCACCAGGTTGTAAACGTTGACGTGGACCTGAAGTGTACCACTCGTAGTGTGAATCTAAAACGGTTGGCGAGAGAGCATCCTGCTCAGAATGAGGATCGTCAATAATAAGTAAATCGGCACCACGACCAGTAATAGCACCCCCAACACCAGCAGCAAAATACTCACCGCCATGATTTGACTCCCAACGTCCAGCAGCCTTGGAGTCAGCTGCAAGTGTAACTGTTGGAAATACTTTTTCATATTCTGATGATTCTATCATGTTCTTAGCCTTACGTCCAAAACGGATTGCTAGTTCACCAGTGTGTGTGGTTTGTATAAGCTTGGCCTTTGGGTGACGGCCCATGTAAAATGCAGGAAACAAATTAGATGCAAACTCTGATTTTGTATGTCGAGGAGGCATATTGACAATCAGACGTTTGAGCTCACCATTTGCAATACGATTTAATTTTTCTGCATAAATTTTATGGTGCTTACCTTCAATGAAATCAGGCCAAACCTCTTTAACAAATTTTAAAAAATCACCCTGTGCTATATCACGCTTTTTATCCATAGCGTCTTTGAGCAACAGTTTAAGTGTATTGGTATCTAAAGATTCTAACTCTGAAATGTTTTCCATTTTGCAAAAATTTTTTTGAAACTCCAATATAACGTTTTTGTAGCATATTGTCACTCTCAAACAGTGTAACGCAGCACTATATGGATGTTAGATACAAAAAGGGGGGGATGGGTCTTCGCGTAGTTACCGGGCGGCGAACTCCGAAGGAGTGAGCCGCAAGAGTTCCCGGGCGCCGGGTGCGACATCTTGTCGCGTGCGTCTTAATGTCCCGGCCGACTTATCCACAGGTTATCCACAACATAATGCAATTAGTAGTACAAGGATTACTAACTTATGGTACAAGTAATAATAAATAGAAAGTAGGTATATATGACAAAGTCAGAATTCAAGACCATGGTAGGACAGAACAAGATGTTCTCTTGCAAATGGTTTAACAACAAAGGCGAGGTGTCAGTAGTTAAGAGAGGTATCTTAGGTAGTAACGCTTGGCGACACACTAACAATCCAGTTCCTAGTAATGTAACTGAGCATCAAAACTATGTCTTAGTTTATAGAATAGGTAATGGTATTGACCAAGTACACAGAAGATGGGCGAACGTAAACCCTGAAACTGTATTTGAAGTCAATGGTCACGAAGTTGGGGAGTGGGAAATTCATGCCTAACGATATCGTACCAACAAAAACTATTAATAATGTCGATGTTACACCTCTTCTTCAAGAGGTGTTAGAGTATTCCAAGAGCCAAGCTACTTTAGGTAATGTAGAAGAACTAATAAGTAAAGTACCTCAGAAAGATAGCATGGACTGGAAGTTAATAAGTGGTGTTCTATGTAATGCAGTCATTGAATGGGTTGCACAAGACAAAGACAATAGAGCAGACTTAATACACCATTTACAAAGCGAGGTCGGATATGTCTTAAAGAGAATGGGTTTAACCATGTAACATATACCTACAATTATATGGTTGATGAGGGCGATAATAATATCGCCCTTTTTTTATGCCCGGGAAACAAATGGGTTAGCGTCAGCAGGAACTCCCGGCGGGCGCCCGGGCGTGTGGTCAAGACGTGGTTATATAATATCATAAGAGTTTCGGGGAGTTTTGGGAGTTTGGAGTTTTGAGGCAAGAGCCGAATAACTCCGTTTATCTTGCCTCGTATTGCCTATCGGAAGATTCGGCAATTAGTTAACGATACCTCATTTATACGAACGCCTACAAAGCATGAAGTATGATGTATTATACCATGACTTAAACCAATGTACAATGGGTCGATTACTTTTCTTGTGGATAAATCGCCAAGCCCCATCATGCCATTCATAAGTATATGTATAATCTCTAGTCCATTTGTTCCAACGAATCATAGTAGTCCTTTCTCTTTCTATCTGCAGTCATATCACGAATCCAATGTGATGACAAGTGTGAAGTAATAAAATTTACCAGCCTGTTTCAGCCCGGCGGGCGCCCGGCCTCCCAGCTCCGAGAACCACGAACCTTATTAGTTTAATAATTAAGATGGGGAGTTTCGGAGTTTAACTGGCTGGCGCAGCAGCTACAACAGCCAGTGCAGCAGCTGCCACGCAGCGTAGCCCAGCAGCAGGAGCTTCAGGGGAAGTAGGATCCCAAGTAAAAAATCTAGCATTTCCGCCCTTTCTATATCTTCAGGATACTTATTTGTGTCCCGGCCTGGTATATACATACACCTGCTTCCAGGAAAGTCAAGATGGAAGTCAAAAATTTTTCCCTGTTTTCTGCGGATTTTATTCCAAAGGTTGCACGCAGAAGACCAGCGGGCGCGCCCGGTGTAACCTGAGCAGATGGAGAACAAAAATGGCAGAAACCTTAGTTTTTTTACGGGAGTTTCGGAGTTTGACTGCTGGGCCCGCGGGACACGCTGCGAAGCAGGATGCCCGGCCGCTGGGTCAGGGTATTTTTTTGGGAGTTTTCGGGAGTTTTTAAGGAGTTTCGGGGAGCTTTAATCCCCCAGCTGCGCACCGGGCGCCCGGCGCCTGGCCGGCGAGTTATCCACAGCTTGTCCACAACTTAGTTTATATTAGGGAGTTTGGGAGTTTGAAATAACTTGACAAAAATCGAGATCCATGAGCCGTCCTTCGTACAGCCCAGGCACTTGGTCCACGGTCTTTTGGCCGAGCTCCACGCTTTTGCACCCATGAAACATTTTGACCTCGCCTCTGTCAGGCAGGGTAACCAAGATATATGACTGTGCTCCTGCTATTCCATGACGTGAATTCCAGGCAATTTGAAAGGGAGATAGTACCACTTTGGTACTACTATTTACGACCTTTAATTCTAATGTAAAGAATCCTGTCTTGTTGTGATAAACTAAACAATCTGGGAATCCTGGCGTAACGTAACTTTCTAGCCTTGATGATATGTAATTACCACTGTCTAAATACTTTTTTAAAGTCTTCCAAAAATTTGTTTCCGTCTTTACGGTCATACTTCTTCTTGCTCTTGATTATCTTTTGACTCCACTGGCGTGATGTCTTTAATGACTTGGCTATTGGATTCCTCTTCGATTGATAGTTTTGTTCCTGCTCCGTTCTTTTCAAACTTACCTCCTAATCCAACTTCCTTTAATGCCTTTAAAACTTCTTCTCTAGACATAGAGTCAATACTACCAGTTCTGATCTCTTTTCTATCGATGTACAATCCTGCAGCTTGCCCTCGCAAGCGCTCAGCATTAACAGCAGCACTATAGGACTTCTCACCAAGAGCTTTCTCACGCAATCTTGCCAGCTCCTGGACATGTTTGTTGAGTTTGACTTCATGTGTTTTTTCAATCTCTGCTCTTCTTGTAAGCACAGCTTCTACTACTTTTGGGAAGCGTTTGCCATTCAATAATTCTGACGCAGTCGTGTTTGCTCTGTCTTCTTTGTATCCAGCTTGTCTTGCGCATTCTGTAGGTGTCAACCTCCCTTCGTTCTCTGTATATATCTGTACAAATATACGTTGTTTGTCTGTCAATCCATCATCTCTAATTGGATATCTTTTTGCCATATTTGTGGCACCACTTGTGGCACTACTAATTCTTTTATCTACCATGCTAAACCTCGCAGTATAGTTGAGTTTTTACTCATTTTTATTTCCAAAAAACAAAAAAGTGCCTTGCGTCGTCTAGAGTAGTGACACATAGGTGCCACAACATAAGTCATTGAATTATATAGTTTAATCACCAATTGTGTCACTGTGGCACCAGTTTGGTTCCCGGTAACAAAATAAAAAAAACTTTTTAGCAAATATACCACTATAGGTGACACATTACAAAATATAAATTGACCGATTTCTGCCATTTCCTTTTCCTAACCATCCACGTTCTATTAATTGATGCACAAAACTATGTACATGTGACTTAGATTTTGACCCCATAAGCTGTTTCAGCTCTTCGTAAGATGGTGACACACCATTCTGTTTTATAAAGGCTTTTATGATGTCGTACACTTTCTTTTGTTTGGGTGTTAACCCTTGTCTATCTCTTTTCTTCAAGGCCTGTTGCATCTGGGTGACTCCAATAATCTTTTTCTACTTCACGTAGCATTTCATTTTGACCCCATTCATCAATGGCTTCTTTAGTTATTGATGCTTCAAGAGTCTTCTGTATTTCCTTTTCTTCTTCTGTCAACTGTATTCTAGTTGGACCTTTCTTTCTTACATATGTATGGACCTTAGCCCATGTGATAATATATTTGGAAGCTTTAGGCCTGGTATAACCACGATCTGGGTCTAAGGAAGGAAACTCTGGACTAGGAGCTGTATCAAAGTTATTTTTGATATACTCCATGACATCTTCATCTTTCTCAAATTGCTTTACTATCTTTTCTATTACCTTTTTATCTAACCATAAATTAATTTCGTACGTCTGCATGTGTTTCCTGTAAATATTGTATTTTTGTTACCCAACCTTTTGGTATTGCTACTGCTCCACCACCATGGTTATCGTCCCGGTCCACGCACCAAGATCTCATAATCACTACCTTCTCTTTATTATTCACGACCATCCAGCCAGTTTCCTGGCAGACGGCCAATGGAGCGTTTACAATTTCTTTAATATCAAGCCAACCAGTTTCCATATCACGGGCATCGAGCCACGTAATAGTCACCTTTGGTACACTATTAATGTCCATTAGTTAAATTTTTTATTCCAACTAGATTCTGCTTTATCAAACATCTCCTGTATATCTTTTTCTGTCTTCACAAAATCAGAAAAGTTTTTAGCATACTCTAACATAACTTCTAGTAACATGGAGTTGGTAAACTCCATGCCATGTACTTTCACAGCTTTTATCTTACTTAACGTATCATAAAAACCAGAACCTTTATCAATTGATTCACGCAGTATTTTGTCTATCTTCACTGCAGCTTCTATTAGTTTCATTTCTCCTCCTTAAAAACCTGGGTATTCCGGGCAATAATGCCCATCAAATGATTGGTAATAAACAATGGCATAATTTGCTGCTAACATTTTTTCTTCGTCTTCAACAAACATGGCATCGTAAAATGCATCTTCTGCACGTTTTAATTCGTCACGCACACTAACTTCTTTTATTGCTGTCATAAGCCTAACACCCATGCATAAATGTGATACGTAATGTAAAGTGCTATAGCGATCTTAATGGGTATGATCAAAAACATTATTATGTCAATCATTTTCTTACCGCCATGTATTCATAATCAAAGTCACCATGCTTCTTTTGTATTAACTCTACTAACCCAGCGTCATACGCTTTGTAAACTTGCATGCGTATACCACGTGGACGACGTTCGTCTAATGTAGGTGACAGCTTTTGTAAATGCGGCGCAAATAAGAATCCACGGTAATATGTTAATTTATCATTACGCTTGGACTTATTAAGCCACTCTGTAAATTTATCTTTTGTTATCATTTCTAGTTCTCCTTATTTAAGTGAGTAGGGGGGTTCTTTGACTACCCCCAACCTTTTCCCGACAAGTCAAACATCCTAAAATGTTAACGAGTACTTCAGTACCACCCTTGGTTATCTCAGACACTTGTCCGTATTTCCCCTTAAGTGTGCCTTACTACCTTGTGACAGTTGTTCAGCCATACTCTGTCAATGTTGCAACATCGACATTTAACTGTCGTATAGCATAGCCTACAGAACAAAACAAGGACAAAGTAACTTTTTTATTGCCAAATTGTCGCAGTTCATGTACATGTAATGTTCTCAACTTCATTTCATCTCGGTGGACCCCAGGCACATTCGTTGCAGGGGGTCCCCAATTAACAAAGGCATGCTAAAATACTGGAATAAATTTATAAAATGGTTATACTATCACCCTAACAAGACTTACATGAGGGGTAAATAATGGGTATATTTGGCATAGCACTACGAGGATTTGGCAAAGCCTTGGGCCGCGGTTCTAAAAACACGGCAAAGAAAAAATTCGACGCAAAAAGAAAAGCATTTAAAAGCGCATCAGAAAAAAATAAACTAAACCAAGACGTAAAAAAAACAGTTAAGAATGTAAAAAAAGCATCTGAACGTGCAGAGAAGTTTTCTAAAACATTAATGAAACAAAACTACAGTGATTCTGCTGTCAATAAAAATCTAACAGCAAGTTACAAAAAAATGATGAAAAAGGACTGATATGTCCTTCCTGGTAGCAAACCTACCTCCAGTCAAAGTTTTTGTTAAGAAACAATATTTATATGATCATCAAAAAGGACATGGGGAATACGTAGAAGGTGTTTGGATTAGCTGTAAATCTATCCAAGGCCGAGCGCTCTACTTTGAAACGTATCTGCCGGAATATGGTGCTCTATACGATAAGCTGCCTATTAGTGCTTTTGTTAGTGACCCTAATGTTAAAGATGATTTCGCACTAGAAGAGTTAGAACTGTGGGACGCGTTTAGTTACCATGTTACAGTTATAGAAAAACAATCGCTTGCAGGTGTACGCTGCAAATATTTATCACCATCTAAAAAATGGCATCACGGAGAATATTTATTTACAATTGACAACTGTCACTCTGACCACAACACATTAAACACCAGCTACAGTGAAGTGCCAGAAGAACATAAATCATTTAACATAATAGAACTTGACAACGGTCACTATGCAGCACAACCTAACAATAGAATTATTTATTACGACAAATCACTTACACCATCAGAAACAAAGCAACCTGATTTTAAAGTGTCAACAGAATATTACTCTGTAGAAAATAAATCTAAATGGACAGCAGGTGATGATACAAATTATTTTTACGATTTAAAGGAACAAAAATGATAAAAGTTTGGTTACTCATTGTAATGATCTCACAACCTAATTTACCATCAGTTAGAACTAATTCTTTTTTGTATGGAACAGAAGAAAGTTGCATGCAATCATTGACAAACTACTTAAACATTTACGAGTCTAAACCATTGGAATATAAACAGAATTTAGTTACCACTGGATATTGTTTACCCTTTGATTCTTTTCCTATACAAGGTTTAAATACTTTATGAAAACATTAATAGCATTACTGGCAGCAATAACTTTTGTATCTGTAGCTACAGATGTAAAAAGCGCTGACACAAATACAACTGTGTCATCAACAGTAGTAACAGACAAAGCGCCACCAACTGCAAACTCACCTAGCGTTGTTGTAAACAATTCTGACGTGTGTAAGACAGCAGTAGCTGGTGCAGTGCAAACCCAAATCCTCGGTATTAGCAGCGGAATTACGGTAACCGATGAAAACTGTGAACGTATAAAATTATCACGATCACTTTATTCAATGGGCATGAAAGTCGCTGCAGTATCCACATTGTGTGCCGACCCTCGTGTCTGGGATGCGATGTATATGGCAGGCACAGTTTGTCCTTACATGGGTTCTATCGGTGATGAAGCACGTGAGAAATGGGAAGCTAACGTTGACATGATACCTAAAGGATCAGAAGTATACAAGAAAGTAGAAACAGTAAAACAAGAAGCTAACAAAAAACCTGGACTAACTGATGGTCAAAAATTATTCAAATTTCTTATTGCTGGCATGGTTATGCATTCTGGCGTCGTGGCCTTCTTCCCTTAGAGCTGAGTGTCCTGTTACAGCAACAGGAGTATGTACGCCAGGTGTAGAAGAAACGATAGTAGAAGACATAGTAGAAACCACGGAGCACGGTTCTGATGGCTACACAATAATAACAGAAACCACAACTACAACAACAACGACAACTGTAACTACAGAAGATTCAGGTGATATACTTGATGGCGATAATGGTTTTGTACAGCCTAGATACGAAGGCGATGCTGACCAGGACTGGGGCGGCCAAGGGCCTGCAAACATGCCATCTGGTAGTGGTTGTTATGGATTAGGCACAGATAAATGTGCACAAATTACAGGGTCAGGTAATAGCACAAGCACCATGGGCGTAGAAGGAATGGGTACGACCTTTGTTAATACAGTTGATATATCTTCTCTTGACATAGAGAACGGAGGGAGAACAAATTACACAATAAAAGTTGATAAACAAGACCCACAAGACCGCATATATTTACATGTAACAGGACGTAATGGTAACACAAATGTATTTAGTGGCACTGACATACTATCAGAATCAGGTGTAACAAGTGGATTTCAAGAGTACGCAGGTGGTTTTGATTTTGCAGGATCAATTACAACTTTAGTTATAGAAATTGGTGGACGTGATATCAACCTTGCAATTGGACCACTATGGGACGATATTACCATAAACGTATTGTATAATGTTGTAGAGACAATTGTGAATCAAACCATAACTACAGTAGAAATGTGGGTAGCCATGGGGGGCAGTACAGAGACAGAAGTCATTGATATTGTTGAAAATATATTTGAAAATAATGACATTGTTGTAGATGAGCCAGGCGATAATTTATATTTTGAACCAGAATTTGATGCACCAGATTTAGATGTATCTTATGAAACTGTAGAAATGGAACTAGAGATGCCAAGCATGGAGATGGAAGAAATTGAAGTGGTTGCAATAGAAACAGAAATGGAAATGGAGATGGAACTAGAGATGCCTGAACCAGAAACACAACCTGAAGTAGAGGAGGTAAAAGATGAACCTATTGAGGAAGTTAATGAAGAGCCTAAAGAAGATGTGGCTAACGAGCCAGAGGCGAAAGATAGCGCACCAGAGGCTGATGCAGATGAAGATAAGTCAGAAGATATGGAAGAACCAAAAGATAAGGGTGAAACCGATAAGAGTAAAGACAATGAGAAACCTGTAAAAAAACAAGAACAAAAAGAAAAGGCTGCTAAAAAAATTGTCAAGAAAATGGGTGATAAAGGTAGATATGACACTACAAATCAGACTAAAACATTGATAGTTATGCAAGTTTTAGGTGATACAAAAACATTTTTTGATACACAACAGCAGCTACAGGACAGGGTAGATTTCTTTACAGACTTCATGATACCTGATACAAAGATAGAAGATAACAATATGGCAGGTTACTTTTTATTTGTTGGAAGTGACGGTTTAATGAATCAAATAGAGGAGAGTCAGTGGCAGAACTAGAGGTAGCAGGTATTAAGTTTCGTGGCGGGAAGATATTCCTAGTATTGACTGCTCTAAGCACAGCAGCTGGTGGATTGTGGGGTGGCTTTGAGTTTTACAAAGACTATCTTAACATGAAAGAACAAATACAAAGTTATGTAGCTCCAGACTTATCAGAATTTGACAAGAACATTGCGCTAACAAAAGAAGAGATGTCAAGCAAGACAGAGCTCATACAAACAGAAGTTGAAATGATAATGCAAGAAATGGAAATGATGATGTCGGAAATCCGTTTAGTGTCTGATGTGGCCAATGAGTTGAAGAATGATTTACGGCAAGACGTAAGACGTGTTGAGAAGATTGTTAATGATGTTGAACAACAAACCAAAGAAGATTCTAGAGATAGTGCACAAGAATTAAAAACAACTATTAAAGATATAGAAGACGACATGAAAAAACTAGAAGCTGATATAAAAGAATCACAAACAGAACTAGAAGAAAAAATAGATAAAAGGATTAAGCGTGCGCTAGAGAATCCTTTAGGTGCATCTTAGCATAATCTTTAATTTTTTTTAACATACCATTTACACCATTATTTCTACCTGGCGTTAAAAGCGTACTTAAATTTAAAATATCAAATTCATCCTGATCAAAATCATTAATGTCCTGGGCGCTCGAGCCGCTGTACACGTCTGCTATCATACTAACCATACCTTTAGATATAAGCGCAGCTGAGTCTGCAGTAAAATACATTTTATCTTTAACAAAGTGTGGCACCAACCAAGTCTGTGTCTGACAACCTTGAACTTCAAATGATTTTATTTTATGATCACTTTCCATAGGTATAGAATTTTTACCGTAGTCCATAATCCATACATACTTTTCTTGATCACCATCTATGTTATCTAGGATCTGTTTATATCTATATAATTTATTTTTTATCACGACACACTTACCGCAACAATCTGGTGTGCCGCATTTATCGTGTATCATAAATTTTTTCTTCCAATATATTTAGAATCAGGAGATGGCACGTAACCATCCTTTAATTTTTCTTTATATAGTAATCCTATAATAGAATTTTTACTTACGTTAAATAATATTCCTACCTGTGATGCACTATGTTTCTTTTTTAATTCTTTTACTTCTTCTATTTCTTCTTTTGTCCAAATTTTTCTCATTTTCACCTTATTTAAGTCTTTTACCCGGGTACAAACACACAGCCCACTCTCTTAAAGCCCGATACCGGGCAAATATGAGCTTTTTTATTTGGCGGAAAACAGCCCTTTTTTGACCAGGGTCCCAAACAGCCATTTCTTCATTATTTCTCCAATGTTTTGTCATTTTCACCTCTATCTGGCATATTTATTACATTTGATTCTTCTTTAAACTTAATTTTTGCATTGAACGCAATTGTAATGCGTTGTCTGTTGCTTCTATTTATGTCTACGTCATGTAAAAGATAAGATGGAAAACAAAGTATGTCACCATCGCTAGGTGAGTGTGCTATCATGTTAGCATGTGGCATGTGATTAGGAATCATGCGATACATTTGCTCGTGTGTAGCAAATCTAATTAAACCTGTATTAGATCCTTGCACATAATACACACCAGATATATCTGCATCTGCACGGTAATGAGAATGAAATATATTATTGCTTCCTGTTTCATTTACATTTGTCCAATATGTTATGCTTGCGTCCATAGGTTTTTTAGGAAAGTAATGATCCATGTAAGATGATAGTATCATTCCTATTGGTTTCATAAGTTCTTTTTCACATTCGTATTTAAACATACTACGCCAACAACCAGGATTAGTAGCCATCATACCAGCTGCATTTTTACCTCGTTCTTTCTCTATTTCTGTTATTAATAAATTGTTTAAGTTTTCGTAATTGTTCCAGCGTTTGTAAAACAATCTTGTGTCTTGTATAGGTATTTTACTTATTACTTCGCTCATATTTCTCCGTCGCGCATTTTGGACCACAAAAGAATATTAAGTTATACTTTTGATCCAGGTTAAATTTTTTGTCTAACCAGTATAGTAATCTACTAAACCAGTTACCACATTCACTACATTTAAATTCTGGTCCTGGGCGCACGCTGCTTTTATCATACTCCACAAAGTCCCTCGCATTCATCTGCAAATTCTTCATCAAATGTTTCACCAAACAATGACGCTTGTTTTTTTGGTTCTAAGAAATTTATGTCTCCTAAAGGCTTAGCTGATTTATGTAAATATAACTTTGCTTCTGAGTTTTTTAACCCATTTCTAATTAAATTGTCTACCTCTACAGCATCTGCAAAATCTTCTGGATAATTTTTTTGCATGTTTTTCCATTGATCATTGTGATGATAAGGACACCCAATACATGATGACTTACCAGGCATAGGATGTTTCTTTATGTCTTTATACCAGTTAAGACAATCCATACGAGACATGCCCATTTCTATTAATGGCCAACGTGATGTCAACCATGGCAATCTAGCGTTTTTCATACGCATAGCCTCATCTGTAGATATACCTATCCATTGTTCCACAATCATGTCTTTAGGCACTCTGTGCCTAGGTTTTACACCTAATAATTCTCTAATTTTCTTTTGTATAGGGATAACTTTATAATCATGTGTACACTGACGATAAAGCATCCCCACACGTCCACCTTCACGTGCAGCAAACAACGGTGGGTTTGGCACACGTCCAGCAAACGATTTTTCCTCTTCTCTAGACCCTGGTATTGGGTTCGCTGCTTTGATTAGATCTTCACGGATATTTCCTCTCTCTACAGTGATCAACGGACAAATCGTTATAGCTTTTCTTAAATATTCTACATGCTCATACACAAATTTAGGCTCCCACCCAGTGTCAGCAAATATCATATAATCTGGTTTATGTTTTGTTAATCCTTCTTGTGCCATCAAAGCTAAACAAGACGATTGTACGCCAGCTCCTAATGACAATATACGCATAGTAGGCTCACGTTGTTCACCTTTACCTTCTGTGCTATCATATTCTGCAGGCTTACCTGTTTTTGTTAAATTGGTAGTTTTAAAATATTTAGGCTCTACCGTAGCTGCAACTGCAGCCATGTTATTAAGTCTCTTTTGATCAACTTTTGTAGACAATTGTTCAAGAACTTTTCTTCTTTCAAACTCCATTTGTTCTGGATTAATTGCAAAATTACTTTTGACATTACCAGCTCTGGCTTTGCCTTGGTCACGGTACCCGGGTTTTTTAGTCTCTGTCATAGGCCTCTAGTTCTCTAATTGTTCTGATGATTTTTTGCGTATAATATACATCTTCAGCATATATTGCAAGTGTCATAGCTAATTCTTCTAAGTCTATTTCATCGCTAAAATGCTGGGTTATTCGTTCGCTTCTAAACTTATAATAATGATGATTATGGTTTAATAAATCAATATAATAAGAAATGGATTCGCACTTTGTCTCAAAGATCCTAAGCCCCCACGTCGTGTTAGGATTATTAAGCGGCTTTAGTTGATTATCTGACGGGTCAAATGTGCGGATTCCAAGGAGGTTATTTGCTTCTCGTGCAAACCTAGATTTACCCCAATTAGATTCATGCACTGCTTGTGCAATTATAAGATCTACTGGAACACGATCTGCTTCAACATGCATAGAATTAAGATGTAAAGCACATGCTCGCACTTGTTCTATGAATTCGTCATTATTTGTATAATCCATAATTGGATTAAAACTTAAACAAACAAGAAGTGTTTTACATATCCAACTCATCCATATCTCCTTTTGTATTTTATTGCTCTTTTTAATTGTTCTATATTTTCATCAAACATACCATATGCAAGGTTGTGACGTTGACACAACATGTGTCTAGGTATAAATTTTTTTATATTGTGATTATGATCAATAACTAATTCTTTAAGATTACTCCTGCCTTTCTTCCTTGAAGGTGCTTTTTCATAGATCACATCTTTACCACAAATAAAGCAAATTGGTTTTTGTTTTAACCACCAATCTGCTACATCTTTGCCGTGCTCACATTTAATTTTTCTATATCTTAATTTAATTCTACCTTCTTCTGTTGATCTAAGTTTGTTTTGATGATTTAACTTAGATCGTGACGCAGCAGCTTTTCCTTTCTTTGTATTAACATATCTTTCTTGCCTAGCTCTAGCATAGGTCATTTATCACCCCAACTTTCTCCAAGATCTACGTCTACTTTTGAAGGTACTTGTAAATCTACACATGTTTCCATGACTTCTTTTATTTGATTAGCTTGTCTTTCGTCTTTAACAGAACAATCAAGCTCATCGTGAACTTGTATAAGAGGTATTACACCTAATTCATCATATACATTGACCATTGCTTTCTTTGTTTGATCAGCAGCAGAACCCTGTATCAATCTATTTAAAGCTTTATATGTACCATATCTTTTAATGGCATCACCATATTCTACTTTAGCTTGATTCAAAGGTAATGGTTTGTGTACACCCCAGGACGTAGGTTCCCATAAATCAAATCTACACTTACGACCTAATAAAGTTCTAATTACGCCTTTAGAATTAGCACGATTCATAACAGCTTCAAGCATACCTTGCATAAAAGGAACTTTACCACGGAAATCTTTTAACATCTCTTTAGCCTCTTGTGGCTCAAGATCTAACTCACGTGCAAGCTTATTATAACCCATGCCATACATAACACCCAGACCAATTGTTTTTGCTAATCTTCTATCCACTCCTGCCATGTCTGCTGTTTGTTGATGAAAGTCTAAATCTTTCTTTTGATAAGCTTCTTTTACATCATGTGAACCTGGTTGGTCCACGAGGCACGCCCAATGCGTCAAGAGTCTTGGTTCTTGTTGTGAGTAATCTGCTTTGAGCCAATACTCACCCATCTCAGGAATAAATAATTTTCTAACATCTTTTGCAAACTGACCACGACTAGGCACTTGCTGTAAGTTAGGATGATTATAAGAAAAACGACCAGACACAGTGCCACCAGTATCAGACCTAATTTGATTAATGTGCGCGTGTATTCTCCCATTCTCTGTATAATTCATTAACCCTTGTAGAAACGTGCCTCTTAACTTATTTAATTCACGTGCCTGCATTATTAATCTTGGTAATTCATGAGGATGATCTGTCAAAAACATTTTTGTAAACGATGGTGAATCTGTTTTTTCTGTTCTTTCATAAGGTAAATTCATAGAATCAAACGCTTTTGCAATAGAAGCTGCGGCCCATATTTCTATGTCAAGTCCAGTTAAATCTTTAACTCTTTTCATCAACTTCTTTTCTTTGTTGTAGAATCTACTCTCCAATTTATCACATTTTTCAGCATCAAATCTAACACCACGTTGTGTCATTTTAAAAATAACATGAATTAATTTACATTCCACATCATACACTGTTGTAAGATTATCTTTTACAATTTCCCAAGATAGTTTTTCATGTAACTTGTATGTAAGATCTGCATCAGCCTCAGCATACTCACCAACAAACATAGCCGGTAATTTATACATCTCTGATTTTGGATCTACACCAAATGCTTCTGCTGCTTCTCTTAGTTTTTGCTCGTTTTTAAACTCACCTAAATATTCATGCACTATACTATTAAGAGTATACGAATATCTATTCTCATCTATTAAAGCTGCTGCCACCATTGTGTCATGCACTCTACCTTTAACTTCTATATTCAACGCCCATAACCATCCTATATCATACTGCGCATTGTGAAATATTTTTTCTATTGATTCATCTTCACAAATAGATTTTATATATTTTACAACTTTATCTTCATCCATGTTACCACCACCATCATGTGCAATGGGGTAGTAAGCTTTAAATGATGCAGTAGCCATAGCTATACCAATCACCTTACCTCTCTTAGTTGGCCACCCTGGGCCATGTTTAATTAATTCTGGATCACATGTTTCTAAATCAATCGCTACGCGTCCCTCTATACGAGGGAACTCCGTAGGAGCAACCCATTGTGATGTAACTGTCTTAAAAAGATCCTGTGTCACTAATTTCTCCTGCTATTGCTGCATAACCTGCCATATCAACAAAGTTATCCATGTTAATTTTTTCACCTTGTGTATGTCTAGATATTTTTAACAATATCATCATGATGGCTACATCATCAGCTGTGATATTAGCCATTGGTCTTAATTTCTTATCAAGAAATATATTCCAAAACTCTGCTATCTCTGCATGATTATTAAATGCGTCACCATGTGATTTGTTTCTATCATTAGAAACAAGGTCACTAGCCTTTGCTAGTATTTCTTCTTTTGTCATGCTAGTTTTTATTCTAGCAACTCCACTACTAAAACTCATATTATGAATCCCCCTTCTCTTTGTGGTTGTACTACATGTAGACTCTCTCTGGCACGTGTTGCTCCTACATAAAACACACGGCATTCGTCGTCCGAATCTTTTTCCATAGCTTCTTGTGATTTTCTAGACAAGTCTGTAAGAAGCATTACATTATCTGCTTCACCACCTTTAGCTCCATGTATAGTGCTAATATTTATTTTCGGTGTTTTTGATATTGTCCCTCTTACTTCTATGGCTCTTAAATATTCTTTATCTCTGTTACCAACTTTATCAAACGCTACATCCCACGGTCTACCACCCATTAGTAATCCGTGATGCATGACTAATTCTTCTAACTCGTATTGTTCTTTGTCAGCCATTTTAAGAGTCTTATGACCTCTTTCTATACCTATCTGACTTGACATGTATGAGTATATGTCTTTTATATCTACAAGAGGTACAATTTCACCACTGTTTAATTTCTTCCAAGCTTCTACTGCATTTAAAAGTTTAGCCGATATAGGTAATTTATTGTTTCTTTTATACAACATACCTTGTAAACGTATGTCTCTTTCTATCTCGTCTAACATATAATTAGTTCTAGCCATAACTAACCAACTACCATCGTCACGTAAATTAACACTTTCTGGATAAGTATGATATTGAACCGCACCTTCTCTGCTTGTTCCTTTCCATTGTTTATCTCTTCTGAACTTAACTCTACTAATTATTCTATTAGATAAATTTTGAATAACAGAAGAACAGCGAAAAGACTGTTTTAGTGTTTCTACTTCACCTGGCAATTGAATAAAATGTTTAACATCAGCGCCTGCCCAGTTATATATAGCTTGATCATCGTCTCCACTAATGTAAACCTTCCTTGCATTTTGTGTTATTTTATCTATCATTCGCCATTGTAATTTACATAAATCTTGTGCTTCATCTACAAACACTACTTCTAATTTTGGTATTGGACCAGAATCTAAATACAATTCAATCATGTCGGTAAAATCAAATACTTCTTTTTTCTTTTTAAATTCTTCTAATGATCTTTGTGCACGTAATAGTGAATGCCAAGACATATCTTGTAAATTAGATTCATTGTAATGATGTTCTAAATCCATACATTTCATACGTGCTAAATTTATTTCATTAATTAAAATATTATCTGTTGTTACTACACCGCCAGAATCTGCGCCATCAGCAACAGATCCTAAATCCATACCAAATGTTTGTGCAAATTCTTTATAGTTATCACGCGACATTACCTCTGACTTTGTCAGCCCCAACTGATTGAAAGCAAATGAATGTAAAGTTCTAAAATATGGAAGGTGTTGTTCTTCTAAATTAAACTTCTTCATTGCCCGGTCACGAGCCTCGGTTGCCGCTTTCTTGGTAAATGCTAAAAAAGCTATGCGATCAGGTGGAGTACCCTTGGCTAATTCTTCTTCTACTAAGTTTAATAAATTATGTGTCTTACCTGTGCCTGGAGGGCCAAGTATTATTTTAGTTTTAGAATGGTGCACCATCAACCTCCTTTATATCGAATGCAGAATCTTGTTGTTGATATGCAGGCACACCCCACACTCTTACTGTTCTACCTTTTAAATTATATTTCTCACTCTTACCTTTTAGATGTCTTAACGCTTGTACAAGCTGACCTGTATTAAAATATGTAAACTTGTTGCGTGTAAGATAATCCTGTAGATCTTTTAACCTAAACCATGTGATACCATCTTCGGTCCATGGTTTACGTAATAATAACTCATCACGATTTAGAGCCTGGGCACGATCAGTACAAAACTCCTGGAGGTGAGCCTCAAACTGACCGGCCAATGACCCATCATCAGAAACAGGAATAGTATTAAGATTGACCATAAGTCTCTCTATAATTTCCTGCCACACTGACTGTTTTACAAGAGCAGGCATATGATTCAAACTATTCATACATTTCTTTTGAAATTTAGTTTGTATTTGCAGCTCTTCTGTTTGTAATTCCATTCTAGAGTCACCAACATCCAAAAACCATACTGGTGGATCTGTTTCTAATTTGGTAAGTGCACTAAACTCTAGTGATGATCCATTACCACCTATGCCGTGTTTTCTACCACTGCATACTTTAGCATTGCAGTAAGAATTTATTGGCGGTTCTTTACATCTATAACTATATTCTTTCTTCTCTAATTGTTTTTGCACTGTCACAACTTCTGATGCTGACAATGGCGGCGTCATATAATCTTGATTATATTTTTCTAATAATGTTTTCCAATTATCTGGATCAAACTTTCGTAAATACACACCTATGTTAAACAAACCATTATTACGTGTACCTTCTGGAAATCCTTGACTACACAATTGTTGTAAACAAGGTGGACCATCCTTTATAACTTCATTAGATACTTGAATTGCAACTTTGTCTATTTCTTCTACAACGTATTTATCGTATAAGGTGTAGAACTCTGGCAATGTAGCTGCGGTTCCATCATCTTTATAGGCGTATCTCGTTGTACTTTTGGAATTATAATATGGAAGATTTAGGAAATTACCTAGATCTCCTTTTTCTATTAGTATGGTTGATTGCTTGGGGAATACTTCTACAGCGGAATATCCGAGACCAGATGCAACCTCTCGTAATTTCTCTCGTACTAATCTGGCGGATACTGGGTTTTTAAGAAATAAAAATATATGCATGCCTCCACTTTTGGATCTGCACGGCACCAGTGGTAACTGTAAATTTCTAATACTATTTATTATTTTTTTATAATCAATTGGATATGTATCAATATCAATACATCCCCATCGGACTGTGTTATCCGCCATAATGGGAATGATTCCTAAAGAAGGACCATTTCCATTAAGATGCTCTGTCCACAAATCATCTCTAACTTCTTGTTTTACAATGTAAGACTTACCTTCTTGCTTACCGTCAGCACGTTTCCCTTGGGATTGGTGCTGACCATAAGCCACGTCTAAGCCTTCAAATATAGATTTGAATCTTTCCACTAAACCTCCAGTATAGTAGAAGACTTACCTAAAACGGTACGTCTTCGTTGCTTTCTGTATTGTTAGATTGTGGCGCCTCTTTTATAGGCTCACCCTCGACAGTAGGTTTAGCTTCGACATCTCCTCTTGATGCTGCGGTTGAAAATGATTTTGCTTCATTATAAATACCAGCGTCCTCAACTTGACCTGCTTTCTCAACTTGATACCCAAACCAACTACCACGATCATTAGACTCACTAACTGTAGTAAGTTTATAAATCATAGCATATGTTGGTGGAGTAAAACTTCCCGATGGACCACTAACTTTTTGAGTTAACATTAAACTGTTCCAACGTCTGCTCTTTTTTAATTGAGTAGATGTCATGCTAATAACAGCTTGAGACCACACGCCACCTTTGTCTTGTACTAAGACATAGTGATATGCAGTTGTAGCAATGTAATTACCGTTAGGTAATGTGTCCTTAAACGTCATTTGATCACGTTTAGTTTTACTTAAGACACCACTATCAGCGTGATGAGATTCTACGAATCCTCCACCTTGCTCACGTGGTTTCCATTCTACGTATCGTAGTTGGTAAAGAACAGGAATCACATTTAGTGAGTCACTGACTTCTTGTGAGACAGTGTTATAAAACTGTCCAACTTTAGCCCCTTCAACATATTCCGCTTTTGATGGATTAAGTTGTGGACTATTAGATTGTAGTATGTTGATGTAAGGGATTGCAATATCTCTTGACATGTCAAGATTACCAAAACCGCTTGCATCTTTTGAATCACTAGCAAGAACTGCTAGATCTAATTTTGCCGCTTTAGTAGCGACTGCCTGTGCTTTTGCCATGGCCTTTTCTCCTATTATTCTTTTATCGTTGTTTTTTGTCCTACGAAAGCCCCTAACAAATCCATAGGTAATTCCTTACCTGCTTCATGTTGCTCTCGTATGAATGCGCGAAGGGTGGAAGGTTCGACCCATTCACGTTGCATTGATTGATAACCTTTCTCGGACAAAGTATCTATCAACGACTTAGCTTTCTCATCTTCATTCCTTCCAAAGCTACAAGAAACTTGGTTCTTTATTAAATCACCAAATCCATTGTCTCTTAGCCAACTAAAAGCTGCTTCTTTCTTAGCTTCTTTGATTGAAGCACCATAATAGTTGGAAACTTTTAAGTGTCTACCATCTGCCAATTTTAATTCAGACAAACCTACTTCTGCAAATAAGTTAGGTAGAACATTTTCTGCTAAATGTTTTTTGTAATCTTTTTTCTTTTTAAGTTGCTCTTCTAAATTAGCAATCTCTTGATCAGTATCTGCTACATCATTTGCAACAGCACCTATTTTACCCATGTTGTCCTGGGCCGTGGCCCCCGAATCTTGCTGCATTTGGGTAAGTAAATCTTTTGGATCTAAACTTGTCATATTAACCTCTCAAATCTATTTCTATATCGTAGTATCGTTTTTCATCACGATCCCACTTCAGCACTTTAAACTTGCCTCTATTAACATCACTGACAACCGCGCCAGCTAACGCAATAATAGCAGGGTCACCAATCAAAAGCAAATAGTCATCATCATTAAATGTGGATAACTCTTTTTTCAACTTATGAGTAAGTGGTCCAGAAGATAAAACTATCTGTTTGTTATCTGGTAGTAGTACTTTTAGATCACCAAACTTTTCGGCCGACCTAATGTTTCTACCCATTTCTTGTAGTACGTAAACTGTCATAATTTTATTTCTTGATTCTCATATAGATCATGTTATATATAAAGTCAACATTAGAAATAAAAATGTACAAATTTAAAACTGAGCCTTATGAGCATCAAAAAGATGCGCTAAAAAAATGCTGGAATAAAGAAGCATTTGCTATCTTTGCAGAGATGGGTACAGGTAAAACTAAAATTGCATTAGACAATGCTTGCATATTATATAACAAAGGTAAGATTGACAGAGCATTAATTATTGCACCAAAAGGCACATACATGAATTGGGTAGATCAAGAAATACCTACACACATGCCTGATTACATAGAAAAAAATGTAGTAGCATGGAAACAATCAACAAGTGCAGAATACAAACAACAATTAAAAAACATAAAAGATCTAAATGATTTTAGATTTAAAATAATGGTTATGAATGTAGAAGCTTTGTCAACAAAAAAAGGCGTAGAATTTGCTAGAATATTTTTGATTGGTAAATCTATGATGATAATAGATGAAAGCACTACAATAAAAAATCCACAAGCTAAAAGAACTAAAAATATATTAGGACTTGGTAAAGAAGCAAAGTATAGAAGAATACTCACAGGATCACCAGTGACACAATCCCCTATGGATCTGTGGTCACAGATGGATTTTCTTGATCCAGAAATATTAGGGCAACAAAGTTTTTATGCATTTAGAACTAGGTACGCAGTGGTTATTACAGCTAACGCAGCTGGTGGTACACATAAATATCAAAAAGTAGTTAAATTTAAAAATTTAGCTCAATTAGGACAACTTGTATCGCCACATTCTTACCGTATTCTTAAAAAAGATTGCCTTGATTTACCTGAAAAAACATTTGTTAAACGTGAAATAGAGTTAACTGATGAACAAATGACAGCGTACCAGGAGATGAAAACTAATGCGATGACTATATTAAAAGGTGAATCATTGACAGCTGTTAATGTATTAACACAATTAATGCGTTTACATCAAATAACATGCGGTCACATGAAAACAGATAGTGGTGAAACGTTAAATCTTAAAAATAATAGAGTAGATGAGTTAATGCAAATATTATCAGAGACTACAGGTAAAGCAATTATATGGGCAAATTATATTCACGATATATTAAATATAGAAGCAGCTATAAAAAAAGAATACGGACCTACTTCATATTGCACATACTATGGTGCTACAAAACCAGAAGATAGGCAACGTTTTATATATGATTTTCAAAACAAAATGAATGACTGTCGTTTTTTCATAGGTAACACACAAACAGGTGGTTATGGTATTACATTAACAGCAGCTAGTACAGTAATATATTATTCTAATAATTATGATTTAGAAAAAAGAATACAATCAGAAGACCGTGCACACCGTATAGGACAAATTAATCCTGTGTTATACATTGACATGGTAGCAAAGAAAACTGTTGATGAAAAAATAATAAAAGCGCTTAAGAATAAAGTAAATATTGCTAAAGAAATTAGTGGAGAAGAATTATCCGAGTGGATTTAAATTATGCTTTCATTGTAAGCATCTAGTTTTTTCATAAATGCGTTAGTTGCACGTACAAATTTTTCACCAGTCAACTCAAATCTTTGAAATGTTAAATCACGTGAACACATAAGAACTACACCCTGGTCTATTTCTGTATCAAATATAGAATTGTGGGCCGCGGCGTACGCTGCAAGTTGCATTAAATAATCTTGCACCCATTCACGTTTCTTTGGTCTATTTGTTTGTTTAAAATCCATAATAGCTGGTCTACCTTTGTACACACCAATCATGTCTGCAGTTCCTGCATACTTACCAGGATTATATAAATGTACTTCTGACCCCCATATTTCTGTTATATCTTTAAAAGATTCATCAATAATCTTTTGTGCCATTTTTTCTGCTTGTACACCTATTTCTGTAAGATCTTTGTATTTATCTCCGTTCACAAAACGTTCTATATATAGGTGGAGCGCGGTGCCAATCTGACCTGCACTCTTAATTATTTCTTCTGCTTTTTTTTCGCCTACTTTTGCACGCCATTGTTTTAAAAATGTTTTATCTTTTGTTTTAGAAAGTATAGTTGTAACGGATGGCAATGCTTCGCCATCGGGTGTAAGATATAATCTTCCATCCCCTTCTTTGCGTTTTA
>Ga0181409_1000099_pt1 | contig 30667 bp, 34 predicted proteins | sample 32SPOviralmetaG_FD_130138 | JGI IMG/M metagenome (GOLD analysis project Ga0181409, IMG submission 130138) | Marine viral communities from the oligotrophic San Pedro Time Series (SPOT) site, San Pedro Channel, CA, USA - 32 SPOT_SRF_2012-05-30 | ecosystem: Environmental > Aquatic > Marine > Strait... | reverse complement strand
CTTTTTTTTCATAATGTTTTTCCTTTTGTTACTGTTTTTGTTTTTCATATATACTATTATACCATAGATTCGTTTCAAAATCAAGCGAAAAAAGCATAAAAATCAAAAAAAAAATGATAAAATCCCTAATTTTTCTTACATTTGTTCTTATTTTGTTCTCGTCTTGTTCTAAAAAATCAATAAATTGTAAAATTTCACCTGATTTTGAGAAAATTGGCGAATCAGCATTAGAAAATAAAGAAAATTTAAGTGAGACTAACTTAAAAAGTGGAAAAATGCGTTGCGATTTTTAAGATAAATAGTCGTATGAGTAAAAATTGTTTAAATTGCGGTCATATTTGTCATTGTGGCAAAAGTTGTATGAAAGAATACGACAAAGGAACAAAAATCGAGTGTTGTAAACATTGCCGTTGTAAAAATGACAACTTTTTCGGTCCAGGTGATCCAGAATATGATAGTTTAGACATTGATAGTTTTAATGGAGCATAAAAATGAAAAAAATGAGAATATTTAAGTTTTGGAATGAAGCAGGCGAAGAAAAAGAAAAAGAATCAATGAGTTTAAAGAAGGCTGTAATGTCTGTACAAGGCGATTACAAAGATAGATTTATAAGTGTTGAATATATCACTAAAAAAGGCAAACAAATTAGTCAATCTGTTCAAATACCAATGGGAAGAAAGATTAGACAATCAATTGCTATAGAAAAAAAGAAAGCAGCTTTAAAAGCAGCTAGAGAAGCAGGTAGATAATGGCAAAATTAGCAAAAAGTTTTGTTGCTCATCAAAGTATACCTAAAAAGACTTCTCAAGCGTCTAAAAAACGTAAATGTAAAATGAGTTCAATGAATAAACACAAAAAAAGAAGTTTAAAATTTTATAACGGTCAAGGTAAGTAAGTTATGCCAGCAATCAGTCGTCAAGGTGATAGTTTAAGTACAGGACATATATGTACTGCTACAACAACACTTGATACACCTGGTCAATCAACTGTAAGAGCAAATAGTATATTAATTGCTAGAGTAGGCGATCCTACTGTATCACATCCATTTCCACCTTTACCACCGTGTGCCCCACATGTAGCAAATGTAAACGCAGGATCATCAACTGTTAGAGTTCATGGTATTGCTATAGCAAGAGTTGGGGATTCAACAGACGCTGGTGCTATGATAAGTGGAAGTTCTAACGTAAACGCAGGATAATTAGTATAAATATTAGTGTTATGCCAAGTTACGATGCCACAAATACAAACAACTCAAAAAGAGCAAATAGAATCTATAAAGATTTAGATTTAGATTTTGGTCGTAATGTTGTTAGTAATGATGTAAATAAATTAACAAATGTAGAGGCTGTAAAAAGAAGTGTTAGAAACTTAATACAAACTAATCACTTCGACAGACCTTTTCATCCTGAATTAGGATGTAATGTTCGTGCTATGTTATTTGAACCAGTTACACCATTAACTGCTTTGAATTTACAAAGACATGTAGGTGAAGTTTTAAAAAATTTTGAACCTAGAGTAAGAGTACAACAAATACTTGCTCGACCTGACTTGGATAGAAACGCATACGATTTAAGAATAAGTTTTTATGTAGTAGGACATCCTGATCCTGTAACAGTAGAAACTTTTTTAGAAAGATTAAGATAAAATGGCAAGTAATAAATTAGCAGTATCGGATTTAGATTTTGATAATATAAAATCTAACTTAAAAACATTTTTACAAAATCAACCAGAATTTTCAGACTATAATTTTGAAGGATCAGGTTTTGCTGTTCTTTTAGATTTATTAGCATATAATACACACTATCTAGGTTTCAATGCTAATATGTTAGCAAATGAAATGTATTTAGATTCAGCAGACATAAGAAAAAATATTGTGTCAATTGCTAAAATGTTAGGTTATACACCTACTTCGGCAAAATCACCTATAGCAGATATTTCTATTACTGTTAATAATGTGCCTACAAGTACAGCGTCAATCACAATGGCAAAAGGTACAGCGTTTGAAACAACAGTTGATGATGTAACTTATCAGTATCTAACAAATGCCGAAATTACAATTACACCTTCAGACGGTGTTTACACTTTTTCAAACGTAGATATTTTTGAAGGTACTTTAGTTTCATTTAGATATACAGTAGATAGTTCAGATCCTGACCAAAGATTTATTATACCTAGTGAATTGGCAGATATGACAACTTTAAAAGTACAAGTACAAAATTCATCTACTGATTCTACTACAAACACTTTTATTAAAACAACAGGATTAACTTCTATCAATTCAACATCAAAAGTTTACTTCTTACAAGAAAGTGAAGATGAAAGATATGAGATATATTTTGGCGACGGTGTATTAGGTAAAAAGTTAGATGATAGTAATATTGTAATATGTGAATACATAGTTACAAATAAAGAAGCTTCAAACGGTGCTTCATCATTTACATTATCAGGTAATATAGGCGGATTTACAGACGTTAGTATTACAACTAATTCAAGTTCACAAGGTGGTTCTGATCCTCAAACAAAAGAGTCAATTAGATTTAACGCACCTTTACAATATTCAAGGCAAGACAGAGCAGTTACAACAGGTGATTATGAAACTTTAGTAACTGAATTATATCCTAACGCACAAGCCGTTTCTGCTTGGGGTGGTGAAGATGATGAAAATCCAGTTTACGGTCAAGTTAAAATTGCTATTAAGGCTGCCTCTGGTTCTACATTAACTAATCAAACTAAAACTGATTTAGTGGCACAATTAAAAAAATATAATGTTGCTTCAGTAACACCTGTAATTGTTGATCCAGAAACAACAGATATTATATTAACAACAACTGCTAAGTTTGATGAAAAGGCAACCACAAAAAATGCTGATACAATTAAATCAAATATAATTACAAGTTTAGATAATTATAATACTGATACTTTACAAAAATTTGATAGTGTCTTTAGACATTCAAAAGTAGTTAAACAAATAGATGATACAGATACATCTATATTATCAAATGTAACTACTATTAAAGTTAGAAAATCTTTTACACCTACTTTAAGTACATCTACTAGATATGATGTTTATTTTAGAAATGGTATATTTAATCCACACTCAGGACACAAGTCGAGTATTGGTGGTGTAATTACTTCTTCAGGTTTTAAAGTAGATGGTGATACAACAAACATTTACTACTTAGATGATGATGGACAAGGTAATATTAGAAGATATTATTTTGTAGGTACAGTTAGAACATATGCTAATAACACACAAGGTACAGTTGATTACTCAACAGGTCAAATAACTATTAATTCTTTAAATGTATCTTCAATAGAAAATATTAGAGGAGCTTCTTCAACTATTGTAGAAATTACAGTAGAGCCTGCTTCAAATGATATTGTTCCTGTTAGAGATCAGATTTTAAATATAGATACAGCTAACTCTACAATTACAGTCGAAGCTGATACGTTTGTTGGAGGTTCTGCTAGCGCAGGTGTAGGTTATACAACAACAAGTAGTTATTAAAAATGGCAAAGTTCACTGACTTAATTTCAAATCTAGTTAACAGTCAGGCTCCTGACTTTGTTTTAGAGCAACATCCTAAATTTTTAGAATTTATAAAACAATATTATACTTTTATGGAAGCGGCAGAGCTATCCGTAACTAGTGTACAAACAACAGACGGTATATCATTAGAAACTGATACCTCTTTAGAAAATGAATTATTATTAGACGGTTCTAAATTAACATCTGAAAGAACACAAGAAGACGCTGGTGATAAAATACTTTTAGAAAGTTCTACTTATGGTAAATTTACTAGAGGTGAAACTATTACAGGTTCTACTACAAATGCTACGGCAACAGTTCTTACAGAGGATTTAAGTAATGGTAAATTATATATTTCATCACAAAATAAATTTAAAGATGGTGAAACTATAACAGGTAGTTCTTCTAGTGCTAGTGCTGTTATTAATAATTACAAACCTAATCCTGTTTCAACTATTCAACAACTTTTAGAATTTAGAGATCCAGATAAAGTTATTTCTAATTTCTTAACAAAGTTTAGAAATGAATTTTTAAATACTTTACCTGAAACTTTATTTTCTGAAATAGATAAAAGAAAATTAATTAAAAATATTAAATCTTTATATAGATCAAAAGGTACTGCTAGAGGACACGAAATATTTTTTAAAATGTTATTTGGGTTAAATTCTGAAACAATTTATCCTAAAGAACAAATGTTAAGAGCCTCAGATGGTCAATGGAATATTAAAAAAATATTAAGATGTGTTGTTACAACTGGCGCAACAGAAAATTTAATAGGTAGAACAATTACAGGTCAAACCTCTGGCGCAACTGCTATTATTGAAAACGTATTTAGATTTCAAATAGGTTCAAATGAAGTTTCTGAATTAATATTAAATGAAGATACTATCACTGGAACTTTTACTGCTGGCGAAGAAATTAGAGGCACACAATCAGATACATCAACAGAATTTATTAAAGCAACTGTTAGTGCTTTACCTTCAACATCAACTATATCAAATGATGGTGCCTTATATTCAACTGGTGATGTTATTACAGTTACAGGTGGTGGTGAGGCTGCTTCAATACAAGTAGGTGATGTAGGCTCAGGTGGTATAACTAGTTTTGTTATAGACGCAGGTGGTACAGGTTATGCTATTGGGGATGATATTAATTTTACTAATACAGGTGCTGGTGGAGGATCAGCTGAAGCAAAAGTTTCAGTTGTTAATGGTGGTTTTACACAAGAAGATTCAACATCAACTGTTGAGGATCATATTGTTTTAGAAGATGAAACAGTAAGAGGTGATCCATATACAGGAAATAAAATTGTACAAGAATCAGGATCAGGCAGTGAAGATATTACTGATATAAGAATTATCAACTCAGGTTCAAACTATACATCTTTACCTACTGTTGCTGTGTCAACAGATAGTGGTGGTTCAGGTGCTAGTGTATTTGCTTTCGGTGATCAAGTAGGCAGAGTTCAAAGTATTAATAAAATTGATCCAGGTATTAATTACCAAGATTCACCTTCACCACCTTCATTTACTTTTTTAACAAAAATTTTAGTAACTGATATTTCAGGTACATTTACAGAAAATGAAACTATTACAGGTATAGATTCATCTTCAACTGCTATTACGGCAACTTTTAAATCTTTAAATACTAATACTCAAATAATGACTTTATCTTCGGCAAGTGGAACATTTGCTGTTGATACTACATTAACAGGTGGAACTTCAGGCAAAACTGCTATTGTTAAAATAGTAGATACAGCAACTGCTTCAACAACTGTTGCTACAATCATTGATACTGATGGAAGTTATTTAAATGAGGATGGTCATGTTTCAGAATTAACAATGAAAGTACAAGATAGTTTATACTACCAAGATTTTTCATATGTAATTAAAGTTGGTAGATCAATAAATGACTGGCGAGATTCATTTAAAAAGACAATGCACGGTGCTGGTTTTTACTTTACAGGACAAGTTGATAGTGTTAATAGAATAAATGCTAGACTTAAATCTATAACAGGTCTAAATTCAAGTATATCTTATGATGGACCTGCTCTAGTAATCAATACATTATTCTCTACAATTTTAGGTAGTAGATTAGGTACTGAAACAGATGGTACATCCGTAAGAGCAAATAAAAATTTAGGTGTTGGTGCTGATTTAAATGATAGTACAAGTGATCACTTTACAGCAAACACTAGAGATAGAACATTAACTCAAAGAATTACGTTAAAATTAAGCGAATACAAAGAATTTCCTGTTGCTATTAGAAATAACTCTACTAAATTTGGTATTCCTGTGGCAGGACCTACATTTAAGAGTTTAGGTAAGTTTATGCTAGGGGGAAACTTTAGTAATAGAACAAATATAAGTAGTATCAACGCATTAAGATTAGGTGGTACGTTTAATACAAGTGTTAATGGTTTATCAAATAGAATAAGTGATTTTACATTTAAGTTAAAAACTAATTATGCTATACCATCAGAAATTGGTTTATTACAAGAAGATACTTTTGATGAAAACCAAACATTCTTTGACGCAACAGATGTAACTTTTGATGCTGGATAATAGAAGAACGTTATAAATATGAGTATAAATAGTAATATGATAAAGTTGGTTGTTTTAAAAAATGAAGAAATTTTAAAACAAGGTGAAGATTTTACTTTTGAAGGCGATAATATAATCTTAAAAACACCTTTACAACCAAACGAAAAATTATCAGTAAGAAAATTAGAGGAAGATAATGGGTAGACAAGTAATTCAGATAGGAACAACTGCCAATGACGGAACGGGTACTACGCTTCGTGCTGGTGGTGATCTAATCAACGAAAACTTTAACGAAATTTACAGTGCTTTAGGTGATGGTTCTACTGTCGCATTTACAATATCAGGTGTAACTAACGGTCAAACTTTAATTTATAATTCATCTAATGGTTTATTTGAGCCAGGAGACGCAGGTGGTTTCACAATCGCAGGTGACGGTGGTGATAATCAATCAATAGTTTCTGGTAATACATTAACTGTGGCAGGTGGTACAGGTATTACAACAACAGGTGTTAATACAGATAGATTATCTATTGCTGTTGACGCCACAATTGCTACATTAACAGGTTCACAAACATTAACAAATAAAACATTAACAGCACCAGTTTTAAATGGTGCGTTAAGTGGTACAGGCTTTTTAGATGAAGATAACTTTGCTTCAGATTCAGCAACTGCTGCTGCTTCTCAACAATCTATTAAGGCATATATTGCCACACAAGTTTCAAGTGTTACAGGTGCCAGTACAACTACATTTACAAATAAAACTTTTGATGCTGACGGTACAGGTAACAGTATAACAAATATTGAAAACGCAGATATTAAGGCAGCTGCTGCCATTGCGTTTAGTAAAATGGAAAATTTGACTGCTAGTAGAGCATTAGCTTCAGATTCAAACGGAGATGTATCCGTAACTTCCGTAACAACAACAGAATTAGGTTATCTAAGTGGGGTAACCTCATCAATACAAGATCAATTAAATGCTGCTGGATTAGCATTTGCAATTGCTTTAGGAGGAGAATAATAAATGGCTAATAACTTTTCAGATACTTCATCAGCGATTACAAGCAATTCGTTGACAGATGTTTTTACTGCTACAGCGAAGTCTTTAGTGATTGCTGGAACAGTTGCTAATACTTCAAGCACAACGTCTGTGAACATAAAAATTGCTAAGATGGACGCTACGACAAGTACAACTTTTACAATAGTGGAAAATGCTCCACTAGTTGTAGGATCTGCTTTCAAAATACCGAAAATCGTACTTCAAACAAACGATAAAGTACAAGTACAATCGGATAATGCTAGTGGATTAGTAACAGTCGCTTTACAATTATTAACAGATGTAAGTTAAGGATATAAATGAGTTACATAGGACAAATACCTGCTACAACGTTTTTACAAAAACAAAGTCAGTCGTTTACACCTGACGGATCAACTACGTCTTTTTCTTTAGATCATTCAGTTACAAACGAAAAAGATTTATTGGTTGTAGTTAATAACGTTATACAAGAACCTGGTTCTGGCAAAGCTTATACTGCTTCTGCTAATACTTTATTAATGTCAGCGGCACCTGCTTCAGGCGATACTATGTATTGTTATTACTTAGGATTTACAGTAGGTACAATTAATACACCTGACGGTTCAGTTACAAAAGCAAAAACAAACTTTATTACAGATACATCTACAGCAGGTGTAACATCACAAGGTAGTGGTTCACAAGCTGGTCAAATTCAGCTAAACTGCTCTGCTAATAGTCATGGTATAAAATTAGAATCGCCACCTCATGCTGTATCACAATCTTATACATTAATTTTTCCAGAAAATAATGTGGCAGCTGGCACAGTTTTGGCAGTTGATTCAATTTCAGGTTCAGGTACAACAGCAACAGGTACTATGAAGTTTGATAAAATAAATGCTCCAGCTTTTTCTGCTTCTAAATCAGGTCAAACAACTGGTCAATCAGACAATACTTGGACAAAAATTACTTATGATACAGAAAATTTAGATAGTGATGGAAAATTTGCTTCTGATAGATTTACTCCAACAGTATCAGGAAAATATTATATTGAAGTAAATGCTACTGGTGGAACATCAAGTGCTTCATCAATAACTTCATTGGCAATAGCTATCTATAAAAATGGTTCAGCTATTGACTATACAACTAATACACACAAAGCAGAACAAGAATTAGAGTTAATGATGCAATCAACTTCAATTATAGTTGATTTAGATACTGATGATTATGTTGAAGCATATATAAAAATAGATTTTTCAACAGGAACTGGCAGAATAACAACATCACAATTTAGTGGGTACAAATTAAACGTATAGGAATAAAAAATGGCATTAAGTAAAATTAGTTTATCAGGAAACGCAGTAGAAAATGCTCTACCAGTTACATTAGGTGGTACAACGGTAACGTCTGCCTCTGATATAGGTAACCTTAGAAAAATTGCTACTGCTTCTGCTACTGCTCAATCTGGAATAGGTTCTATTCAAATAACTTTACCTGAAACATATAAATCTTTTTTATTAGAATTTAGTGCTAAACCTGAAACAGATAACGCACACTTAACTTGTACTGTTTCAACAGATGGTTCAAGTTTTCATAATTCAAGTAATAACTATAAGTATGGTTATCAACACATTTATGCTGATGGCACAGCACATGACGTAATTTATTCTAATGGTGCTACTTCGGTAGAAATGTCAAAAGACGCTGGTAATAATACTGATAACGCTGAAAGTTGGAATGTTATTATGCGTTTAAGACCTATTGACACTGAGTCAAGTGTTAAACAATCAAACAATTGGACTTGGGAAGGTTGTAGATTTGATGGTAGTAACAATTTTAGAGAAATTAGAGGTAGTGCTAGTTTAGAGGCAACTTATGTTTTAAAAATGAATAAGATTAGTATTGCTCCTAACACTGGAAATTTTGAAGATTACTTTTATACTTTATGGGGGTACTACGATGGCTAGATTTAAAATAGTAGATGGTGTAAAAATTGCTTACACAGCACAGGAAGAAGCTGCTAGAGACGCTGAAGAGACTGCTTGGGCTAACGGCAAGAACGATAGAACAATGGCAAATATAAGAGTAAAAAGAGATCAGTTATTAAAAGAAACTGATTGGGAAATAATAAAGGCAGCTGACAGAGGTACAGGTGTACAACAAAATTTAAAAGATTACAGACAGGCATTAAGAGATTTGCCTAGTAATTACACAACAACTGACGGTAAAACTTTAGAAGAAAATTTAAGTAATCTAAATTTACCTACAAAAGGATAATAAGGAGAAACAAAAATGGCAAGTTTAGCAACAAAAGTTAAATTGTATTTAGTAGCTAATTCAAAAACTTGGGATAGTGAACAAGAAAATATTGCTTTACAAAATGATGGTTCTGGAGATTACATTAAATCTTGGAACGTATCTGGTTTAGCACAACCATCTGATTCACAAATCGCTAGTTATGAAGCTGCTGGTAATACAGAGGAAACTAATAATGGTGTAAAAAGTACAAGAAAAGCTGCTTACGGTAATATTGGTGACCAGTTGGATGAAATCTATAAAGATATTGACGCTTGGAAAACAAGAATCAAAGCTGTTAAAGACGCAAATCCAAAAAGTTAATTAAAAAAATAGAGATAAATAATTAAGATGTCTTATATAGGAAAACAACCAGTAATAGGAAACTTTACAAAGTTAGATGATTTGTCTTTTGACGGATCAACTCAGGCATTTACAATGCAATCTGGCGGCGAAAGTGTAATTCCTCTGAATGAGCAAAACATGTTGGTTACAATTTCTGGCGTAGTTCAGGAACCCAACAGCGCTTATACTGTATCTGGTTCAACAATTACATTTACAGGTGCTCCTGAAAGTACGGATTCTTTTTACGGTATCGTTTACGGAAACGTATTAGATATAGGTACACCTTCGGATGCTACTATTACGACTGCTAAATTAGCTTCGTCATGGTATCATAAAAACAATCAGACATTAACAAGTATTTCTATATCAAGTTCAGAAAATGCTTTATTGGCTGGTCCTATAACAGTCAGTGGAACAATAACAGTGCCTTCGGGCTCAACGGTAACAATAGTTTAATATGAGTTCAATAACAGTAAATACAATCGAACCAGTAGGATCAACACTTACAGTTGGCTCTGCTACTGATACAGTTACAGTTCCAACAGGAGCTACTATATCTGGTGCTATATCAATGGTTCCTGCTTTTGAAGCAAGAATTACAACAGAGCAAAATCCTAGTGGCGGAACAGATACATTAATTAATTTTGATAGCGAAGTTTTTGATACCAATAGTGCTTATGATGTAAGTGCTAAAAGATTTACAGTACCGTCAGGTTTAGGAGGAAAATATCATCTTTATTGTAACCTTACAGTAGGTAGTAGTGCTAATTCTGGTCTTGCTCAATGCCAAGCATATGTTTACAAAAATGGTTCAAAAACCACTACTAGAGCGCTTACTAATACCAACAATGATGGTAATGGTAGATATTATGGACTTAATCTATCAACTTCAATAGTATTATCTGCTGGAGATTATATTGAAATTTATGGCAGAGGAGATGTAGATTCTGGAACAATAGAAGTTAGAACAGATGAAAGCATATTTGGTATGTATAGGATGATAGGAGTTTAAAGATGGCAGGTGGAACAATAAAAGCTGGAACATTAACGACAACAACAGGCGCAGGTTCGGTTATTATACCAGCAAATGTACAGTTAACAGCAAAAGGCACAATGACAGGTCATATGGCACCTACTTTTTGTGTGTATAGAGATTATAATAATGGTGGTTATCAATCTATAGGAAATAATAGTTTTACAAAAGCACAATTTAATGCCAAGTATTGGGATACTAATACTAATTTTGATATTACTACAAATTATAGATTTACTGCTACAGTAGCAGGACTATATCAAATGGGCACAGGTATAACTATTGATAATATAGCAGACCAAGCTTATATAAGAGTAAGTATATATAAAAATGGTTCTGAGGTAGGTACAAATGCTCAAGGTTTAAATATGATTACAGAAAGTTCTGGCACAACTCCACATCAAGCTAATCTTACCACAATTGTTGATGTTGATGTAGATGATTATTTTGAAGTTTACATTAAACATAATCATGGAAGTAGTAGAGATTGGCGAACAGAATACGGTAATACTTTTTGGGGTATGAGAATAGGATCCTCAGTTTCATCAACAAATACTGGCGGAGTTAGTGGTAGTGATTCAGGTGCTAGTTCAGGATACGGAGGATATTAATAAATGAGTAGTGTTTTAAAAGTAAATACAATACAAGACGCAGGCGGAAATTCTATTGTATCTTCAAACGGTAGTGGTACATTTACACCAGGTAGTGCTATGGCAACAGGTTTCCTTTCTAACACTCCTGCTTTTAGTGTTTATAAATCATCCGATCAAAGTTTATCTGATAACGTAAATACTAAAGTAACTTGGAACGCAGAATTTTATGATACTGATAGTGCTTTTGCTTCTGATAAATTTACTGTACCGAGCGGTAAGGATGGAAAATATTTTTTACATACTAAAATGTATTCTAGTTGTGCTGGTAATGCTAATTATAATACTGGTGAATTAATGTTTTATAAAAATGGGGCAAGAATAGATTATGCTATTTTTGATTTTAGAGATAATCCAGGACATCAATTTACAGTTCAAGCTGCTATAACTTTACCTTTAGTTGCAAATGATTATATTGAAGTTTATTTACAAGTAGATGACACAAGTAGCACTCCCTCAATTAAAGGAACAAGTACAATAACAGATGGAATTTACAGATCAATTTTTGAAGGATTTAGGGTAATAGGAGCTTAATATGGCATTAACAAGAATAAGTTTAACTAGTCCAGCAGTTTCAGGTACACTACCTGTTGCTAATGGAGGTACTGCTGTTACAACGGCTGCCAGTATTACATCAACATATAATGATTTAGTCAAACTATCAACTGCTACAACAACTGCTTCTACATCAACAATTGAGTTCACTGGATTAGATACGACAACATATAGAGGATATATGGTTTCAATGCAAAATTTAGTTTTTGCCTCTTCACAAAATCTTAATATGCAAGTTGGAACTTCAGGTGGTTATTTAACAGATACAGACTATAATTCAGCAGTTGTTGAAGACAATAGTCGAACAGATCACTCTGCTGCTAATTCAAGTAGAGGTCCTGATGGTATGGGTAACTCTTTTAGTGGTACAATGTGGATTTGGCCAGCACCTAATGATGATATAGAAGCTGCTCAAAGAGCATTGTATTTTTTCTATCAAGGATTTCAAAGAAGTGGTGGAGATAGATTAGGTTTTACAGCTGTTGAAGATACTTCTCTTGCTGGTACAGCATTTAGTAAATTTAAAATGTTTGGTAATAGTGGTGGTAATTTTGAAGCTGGCGGAGTTGTAACAGTATATGGAGTTAAATATTAATGAGCACAGGTAAATTTAAATTACTTAACGGTGTCGAAGTGGAAATGACACAAGCTGAAGTAGATGAACAAACAAAATCAGATACTCAACTTTTTAATGAAGCTATACTAAGTTTGAGAACAAAGAGAAATAGACTACTTGCTGAGACAGATTATTTAGCATTGTCAGATCAAACTTTATCAGACGATATGAAAACATACAGACAAAATTTAAGAGACTTACCAAGTGGAAAAGACACGGTTGAGAAATGTGAAAATGTGACTTGGCCGACAAAACCATAAAGAAAAGAGGATAAATAGTATTAAGGAAAAAAATTATGCCAGCAATAATAACAAATAAGTTTAGAATACACAACTCAGAGCAGTTCCAAGAGTCTTTTTCAGAATCATCTGCTAATGTGTATTATTTAGCTATAGGAAGACCACACGCATTTGGTACTTCTACAAGACCAGATAGTAGAACAGAATTTGAAGGTTCTGATACTTCAGCACCTACACCTGTCGATTCAATACAAGAAGAGTTTTATTCTTTTGACGACTTTATGGCTGCTAAAAAAGTTACAAGTAATGACATATCATTTGCTGTACCTAGAAGAAACTGGACAACTGGCACAGTTTACGATTATTACAGACATGATTATGGACATTTAGTAACAGGATCAACTTCAAGTACACAATCAGCAAACAGTGGTGCTACAGCTTTATATGACGCAACTTTTTATGTACTAACATCTGACTTCAATGTTTACAAATGTTTAGATAACAATGGTGACGCTAACTCAACAGTAGAACCAAGTGGTACATCAAACTCTATATTAACAACTGGTGACGGATACAAATGGAAATATATGTATTCTTTATCTGCTGCTCAAAGACAAAACTTTTTATCAACTGACTTTATGGCAGTTGCTACTAATTCAACTGTATCATCTGCCGCTGTAGATGGTGCCGTTAACATAGTAAAAATTAAAACAGCAGGTTCAGGTGGTACTAACGGATCACACACAGGTGTTGCGATTAGAGGTGATGGTTCATCTGGTGCTTGTACTGTAACAGTATCAGGTGGTGCTGTGACAGCAGTAACAGTTACAACTCCTGGAACAGGTTATACTTACGGTTATATTAGAAATGCTGATATAGTATCTGCTGGTGCTACAAGTTTAAGTGGTTCAGAATTAGATGTAATTATAGAGCCAAAAGGCGGACACGGATTTAATGCTGTAAAAGAATTAGGTGGATTTTTTGTAATGTGTAATACAAACTTTGAAGGTACTGAATCATCAAACACAGGTGATTTCGTTGTAGGACAAGATTTTAGAAGAGTTGCTTTACTTAGAGATATTAAATCAGGCGGATCAGCTGCTTCATCTACAACATTAAGAGGAACAAAAGCAATATTACTTGCTAGTAATTCAGGTAACTTTACAGTTGATGAAGAAATAAATCAAGCCACTTCAGGCGCTGTAGGTAAAGTTGTAGAATGGGATTCATCAAACAAAATTTTATATTATATACAAACAAGACATAATGATGCTGGCGCAGATAGTAATGGAAATTTAACAGCATTTTCTAGTACACATACAATTACAGGACAATCATCAAGTGCTACAGGAACACCTTCAAGTGCTTCTTCAACAGTTGATAGTATTTCATTTTCAAGTGGATACACTGGTTCTGAAATTGACGCCGACACAGGTGACGTATTGTATTTAGAAAATAGAGCACCAATAACAAGAGCTTCAGATCAAACTGAAAACGTTAAACTGATAATTGAATTTTAGAGGGAAATAAATGCCAAGTCCAACAGACTTTAACCTCACGCCTTACTTTGATGACTTAACGGAAAGTAAAAAATTCCATAGAGTTCTTTTTAGACCAGCGTTTGCTGTACAGGCGAGAGAGTTAACACAATCACAATCAATATTACAAAATCAAATTGAAAGATTTGGTGATCATATGTTCAAACAAGGGGCAATGGTTATTCCAGGTCAAGTTGGATTAGATACATCATATTACGCTTTAAAATTAACTTCTAAATCAGTTGCTTCAATAGACACATATTTAAATACAACACTAACAGGTGGATCATCTGGTGTTGTTGCTGATATTGTAGGAGTTGCTGCCACAGACGGTACTGATCCAGACACATTATTTGTTAAGTATAATAAATCAGGTACAAATAATACATCAATAGAATTTACAGATGGTGAAACTGCTACATCAAGTGCTTCAGGTTCGCCAACAGTTGTAATAGCTACAACACACACTGGCTCTGCTGCTGGAGTTAAACAAGGTGTATATTACATTAATGGATTTTTTGTACAAGTTGATGACACAACACTTGTTTTAGATAAGTACACAAACACGCCATCTTACAGAGTAGGATTTACAGTTACAGAATCATTTGTAACACCAGCAGACGATACAAGTTTAAATGACAATGCTACAGGTAGTTCAAACGTAAATGCTCCTGGTGCTCATAGATTTAAAATTTTATTAACACTTGCTAAGAAAACATTATCAAGTACCGAAGACTCTAACTTCTTTGAAGTAATGAGAGTTGAAGATGGTCAAATTAGATCACAAATAAGAGCAACAGAATATAATGTATTAGAAGATACACTTGCTCGTAGAACGTTTGACGAATCAGGTGATTATGTTTTAACTAATCCTGATTTTGATGTTAGAGAACATTTAGTTTCAGGTAATAACAGAGGTATATTTACGTCTGGTAACGGCGGTTCAGAAGCAAAACTTTCAATAGGTGTTTCACCATTTAAAGCATATGTAAAAGGTTATGAAGCAGCAGTTTTAACAACAACATTTGTTGATGTAGATAAAGCAAGAGATTTTGATACTCAAAATAATAATAAAACAAGATTTAATTTAAAAAACTTTGTTAATGTTTCAAACGTTTATGGATCTCCTGATGTAGGATTTGTATCTGGCGATGTAGAAGCATTTAAAAAAGTAAATTTATATAGAGACCCAACAACTGCTAGAGGTACGGAAGAATCAACAGTAGGTAATGATGTACCTACAATAGGACGTGCTAAGTCTCGTGGTTTTGAATATGTAACAGGTAGTGAAACAAATGATATATTTGCTACTTCTAATACATACAGACATTATCTATTTGATGTAGAAATGTTTACTCACGTTGACGCTATTGGTTCTGCTTCATATACAACAGGCGAAACAGTTTCAGGTGCTACTTCAGGCGCAACTGCCACAGTTATGGCTGCTACGGCAACACGATCAGTTGCTGTAACTTCAATAACTGCTTCTAATACAGATATTTCAGGTGCCTTTGATACTGCTGTTGTAACTTTAAACAATCACGGTTTAACAGACGGACAACAAATTAATGTATCAGGTGGTTCTTTTCAAATAGACTCAACTGCTTATACTGAAGGTACTTATACAGTAAAAAATACTACAACTAATACTTTTGAATTGTTTAGTGAAGATGGTACAACAGGACAAAACGTAACTTCTTTTTCTTCAGCACCAACTATTAAACATACAACACTTGTTTTAGCAAATGTAAAAGGTACATTTAGTGCTGGCGAAGTAATCACAGGTCAATCATCAAACGCTTCTTTATCAATTCAAGCAGATAGATATGGTTTCAAAGGTGTTACAAGTTTTGACTTTAATCAAACTAAACAAATCGGTATGGCAGGATCACCTACTTATACTGCTGACACTTTATTAAATTCAACTTACGGATCAAATACAGATTTAACAGGTACAGTTACAATAGGTAACTCAGGTCAAACATTATCAGGTAAAGGTACTTTATTTAATTCAGAATTAAAAATTAATGACTCAATATCATTTATTAATGACGCAGGCACAACTTTAACGGCAACTGTAAAGTATATTACATCTAATACTTCTTTACAATTAGATGACGCTGTAGGTAGTAGTGATGTAACTACTGCTTCTCCTATAACTAGAAGAAGAGCTAAATTACAAAATCCAGAAAACAATATTTCTTTATTTAAATTACCTAACATAACTATTAAAACTTTAAAAACAACTGATAACTCAGGTTTAACAGATACTAACTTTAATGTAAGAAGACAGTTTACAGTTACATTATCATCAAATGGTGATGAAACTATTACAGCAGGTACTAACGAAGTATTTTCTTCTCAATTAGATAAAGATATTACAGTTACAATAATGACAACAGGATCAGGTGGTACTGGTGCTGTAGGTGATGTATTAAATACAAGTGGTAATAACCACGAAGGTGAAGCTATCTATAACTTAGGTGGTTCGCCTACAGGTAAAACTTTACAATTAGATTTTGGTGCTAACTTTGCTGGTCATAAAGTAAAAATTTTAGCAACAGTAAGTAGATCAGTTGCTAACTCAAAATCAAAAACATTAAATTCAAGTTCAACAGTTAATATATCTTCACAATCTATTATAGAAAATGGTATAGTAGGATTAGGAAAAGCAGACGTTAAAACAATCAATAATGTTTACATGTCGCCAGCATTTGGCACAACTGCTACAAGTTCACATACAGATATTACAGATAGATTTGATTTAGATACAGGACAAAGAGATAACTTTTACGATATAGGAAGAATTAAATTAAAACCAGGTTCTTTAAAACCTACAGGACAATTATTAATTAATTTTGATTTCTTCTCTCACGGTTCAGGTGATTATTTTGATGTTGACTCATATTCAGGTGTTGTAGATTATGAAGATATACCTAATTATACGTCTGATACATCTGGTAAAAAATTTGAATTAAGAGATACAATAGATTTTAGACCTAGAGTTGATGACGCTTCAACAGTTCCAGGTAATACTTCAGGTTCAGATTTTGAAAGAAGTTATGATGGTACTGGTTCTGCTTCACATGATATTGTAAAATTTGATACAGACGTTACAACAGATTTTGAGTTTTACTTAAACAGAATAGACAAAATTTTTATCACTAGAGAAGCTGAATTAAAAATATTAAAAGGTGCTTCAGCATTAAATCCTTTAGTACCAGGTGATTTAGATGGACACTTACATTTAGCAACTTTAGAAATACCTAGTTATACATTAGATACAAGAGACGTTATTGTAACTGAACAAGACAATAGACGTTTCACTATGAGAGACATAGGTAACTTAGAACAAAGAATACAAAACGTTGAATACTACACTCAACTTTCTTTATTAGAACAAAGTGCCCAATCACTTCAAATACAAGATTCAAATGGTTTAGATAGATTTAAAAATGGATTTATAGTTGATAACTTTACTGGTCATAATATTGGTGACGTAGGTAATAATGATTACAAAATTTCTATTGATAGAGCTAGAGGCGAAGCTAGACCTATGTTCAATGAAGATATTATTGAATTAGAAGAAGTTGATGATGACGGTACAGCGATATTAGCAGCTGATAGAACAGCAGCTAGTTATCAAAAAACTGGTGATTTAATTACAGTTCCTTATACAGAGGTAACTGCTATAGATCAACCTTTAGCAACTAAAACAGAAAACTTACAACCATTTATGATTTTCAATTGGATAGGTAGTGTTGAATTAGATCCACCATTAGATGAGTGGAAAGAAACTAATAGGGCGCCTGAATTAGTTGTTAACGTAAATGGTACTTTTGACAACTTGGCAAGAGAATTAGGTTTAAATAATTCAAACATAACATCTATACCTTTCGGTACAGAGTGGAATGAATGGCAAGATCAATGGACAGGTAATCCGAGTACAAGTTCAACCCAACAAGGTAATACAATAGTTACAACAACTACAAGTGATGTAGTTCAAACTAGAAGAGGAATTAGATCAACAATAGTGCCTCAAACTCAAAGACAAAGTTTAGGTGATAGAGTTGTTGCTGTTAACTTTGTTCCGTTTATTAGAAGTAGAGATTTAAGTTTTACTGCTCAAGGTTTAAGACCAAATACAAGAGTTTATGCTTACTTTGATAATATAGACGCTTCAACTTACATAACTCCTAGTGGGGGATCATTAGGTGGTAATATAGTTACAGATACAAACGGTGCTGTATCAGGTACTTTTGCTATACCTGATCCTACAAATAATTCAAATCCTAGATGGAGAACAGGTACAAGAGTATTCAGATTAACAAGTTCATCTACAAATGCTGATTTATCATCTTCAAGTACGGCAACGTCTGCTGAAGCAGATTATGTTGCTAGAGGTTTACAAGAAACTGTTAGAGACGTTGTTCAATCAACAAGAGAAATAAGAGTTGTTAGAAATAACGTGTCAGATACAAGACGTACAAGTAGAGTAACAGGTAGATCAGTAAGAAGAATCCAGAACAATCCAGATCCATTAGCTCAATCATTCTTAATAGATGATCCAGAAGGTATTTTTGTGACTAGTGTTGATTGTTTCTTTGCTACTAAATCATCTACTATACCTGTTAAAGTTCAAATTAGAACAATGATAAACGGTTATCCTAGTGAAGAATTATTACCATTCGCTGAAAAATATTTAAATCCTAGTTCAGTAAACATTAGTACAGACGCTACAAGTGCTACAACATTTACATTTGACTCACCTGTTTATTTAAAAGAAGGTACTGAATATTGTTTAGTATTAAAATCTGACTCAGACGATTATACTACCTATGTTGCTAGATTAGGTGGTACTAATTTAAGTTCAGATAGAACAGTATCAAAACAACCTGCTACAGGTATTTTATTTAAATCAGCAAACAATAAAACTTGGAGTGCTGAACAATTAGAAGATTTAAAATTCAAATTAAAGAAAGCCTCGTTTACAACAAACACACCAGGCACAGTGACTTTAGCAAATAAAGATAATCCTGTTAGAACATTAGGCACAAGTCCATTAAGAACATTTAACGGTACAGGTATTATTAGAGTATTTCATAAAAATCATGGTTTACATTCTACAAGTGATAACGTAACTATTGCTGGGGTATCTGCAGGCACATACAATGGTATTGCTCATAGTGATATAAACGGCACATATACAAGTATTTCAAATATCACATTAGATAGTTATGATATAACTACTGGCGGTACTGCCAGTGCGACTGGTGATGTAGGTGGCACAACTGTAACAGCAACTGAGAATAGACAGTTTGACGTTTTACAATTACAATTAGGAACAATTACTCAACCTGATACTACTTTGACTACAACACTTAGAACAACAAGTGGTAAATCAGTTCACGGATCAGAAACACCATTTGCTGTACAAGGTGCTTCAGACGCTACAACAGTTGTATTAAAAGATAACATTTACTTTAATGAACCTAAATTAGTTGCTAGTTCTATAAATCAAACTAACGAAATGTCAGGTTCTAAATCTATGTTTGTAAATGTATCTTTAACAACTACAAAAGCAAACGTATCTCCTATTATTGATTTAAAAAGAGTTAATGCTTTTGCTATACAAAACAGATTAAATAATCCTACTGTTTCATCAACAGACACATTTACTGGTGACGGAAGTACAACATTATTTACTTTATCAGGCACACCAACAAGTGTTCACTTATTGTCAATTAAAAAAGACGGATTAAAATTACAACCTGTTGATGACTTTACAGTTTCAGGAACAGGTTTAACTATGGTTACAGCGCCATCAAGTGGGGCAAAAGTAATTGCTAAAATTACAAACACCGTAGATTTTGAAGAAGATACATCAATAGAAGGTGGATCATCTGCTGGTTCTTACTTAACAAGACCAATAAATTTAGAAAATCCATCAACTGCTTTAGATATAAGAATTGCTGCTAGTATAAGAACAACATCTAGTTTAAAAGCTTTCTTTAGAATTACAGGTGGTGAAGTAACTGAAAGAATAGAAGATATAGAATATACGCCGTTCAATACAGACGGTACATCTGATACAACAATCTCACCTAGTGAAAGTGACCAAGTATTAGATAATGAATTTAAAGATCATAAGTTTTCTGTATCAGGTTTACAAGAATTTACATCTTTTCAAATTAAATTTGTATTCACAGGTACTAACTCTTGTTTACCAGCAAGAATTAAAGATTTAAGAGGTATTGCTTTGGCGGTTTAATATGAGTTTAGTTAAAGTAAAAAATTTTGATAGTTTAGGTAGAGATATTAAAAGTAATGCTATTGTTAATACAAACACAAGTGAATATAATTTATACATGAATAGATTGAAATTAAGAGAACAACAAAGTGATAAGTTAAGAGACGCTTGTAAAGAAATAAATACTTTAAAGGCAGAATTAAGAGAAATAAAAAATTTATTAAAAAAGGTAGTAGGTAAGTAATGGCTGTAAGAGTAGTAAATGTAAATGACACAATAGAAACGTTGAGAAGTACGTTTAATAGTCATGCCACAGATACAGGTGATTTAACTAATTTAGATACAACTGATAAATCTTCATTAGTTGCCGCTGTTAATGAGGCAAAAGCTGGTACTTCACAGTTTACACTTAGAGACGCTTCGTCAACAACTCAAACAATTGAAGGTGGTGATACTTTAAACGTTGTAGGTTCAGGTGGTGTATCTATGACTGTAAGTGCTACTGACACTTTAACTGCTTCTTTAGATTCAACAATCACAGGTTTAACAAGTTTGACTTCAACTGCTTTAGTAGGTAGTACATCTGTTACAGCAGGCACATTATTTTTAACTGAAAATAGAATAAGAACAACTGATAGTTCACTTTTAACATTAAACGATAGTGTAACTGTATCATCTGGTGGGGCAATCGCAAGTGCCACTACAATTAGTGGTACAACAATTAGTGGAACTACACTTGCCGCTAGTTCGGATGTGACTATAAATAGTGTAAGTGTGGCAACAAAACCATTTGCTATAGCACAAGCAATAGCATTAGGATAAAAAAAGTATATAAATATAACAATAAAGGGATAGTATAATGGCTAACGATTTTAAAAGATTTGCAAAACCGAGTGTCGGTACAGGTACAGGTGCTTCGGCAGACGCTGTGTACACTGTTCCAGCAGGCGCAGGTTCAAGTGCCCTAGAGTCTATAATTATTGGTATTAACGTCTGTAATAAAACAACAACAGAAAGAACAGCAAGTATCTTCTTAGATAATGAAGATGGTTCAAATGATGTTTATATTATTAAAGATGTAAAAGTACCACCGAAAACGACTTTAGAGGTAATGCAAGGCAACAAATTAGTTGTACAAAATGATGGTTCAAACGCAGACGTATTAAGAGCTGAAGCTTCAGCAGGGTCTGCTATTGACGTAACAATTTCAGTCTTAGAAGACGTATAATAGGGGTAATTAAATGGTTAGATATATCAATGATATACATAGACCTACAGATATAAACGTTAGAACATACACTGGTGATGGTTCTACGACTAACTTTACAGTTACAGAATCATTAACTGATAATAAAGTTATGGCTTATATTGATGGTGTATACCAAGACCCTAACAATGACTATTCAATTGGTGGTACATCTTTACAGTTTGACGCCGCTCCAGGCGCTTCATCTGTGGTTGTACTCGTTGAAATGCCAGTATAATGGGAGAGATTAAAAAATGGTAACAAAAGTAAAAAATCCAAGTATAGATTTAAGTGGTGATACTTCGGGTATAGTAATGCCTTCAGGTACAACTGCTCAAAGACCATCAGCTGCTGAGGGTTTATTAAGATATAATTCAACATTAAAAAGATTAGAACAATCAGACGGTTCTGATTTTGAAACTATTGCTTTACCACCGTCAGTATCATCTTTATCAGGTACTTATAACGAAGATAACGATACTACTATTACTATTAATGGTACAAATTTTATGACAGGTGCGACTGTCACTTTCTTAAACAACGCAGACGATTCATCTTTAGGTAATTCACCAACAGTAAGTAGAGTTAGTTCAACCCAACTAACTGCTGTAACAGGTTTTGCTTCAAGTCCTATCGCAACTTCTATTTCAGCTATTAAAGTTAAAGTTATTAATCCAACAGGTCAAAACGCTGAAAGTACAACAACAATTTCTCGTATTGGAGATCCAACTTTTAGAAATGACGCAGGTTCATTAGGTACAATTTACGATTCAGGTAGAGCAGCAGGCGGTGTTTATGACGCTGGTGCTGACTCAAACGATTCAGTTGCTATCTATCACAATATAACTTCTGGTTCAATACCAGCAGGTATGTCATTTAATAATGATAACGGAGATATATCAGGTACACCAGACGCTGTAGGTTCAGATACTACATCAAACTTTACAGTAACAGCTATTGTACAATCAGCTGACTCTGCTATAAGAACAGAAGCAAGAGCATTTTCACTAACAGTTAAAGCTCCTTCAGTAACATCTGTAACTGCTGCTGGTGCGTTTACATTTACTGCTCCATTTACAGGTAACTACGAGGTACTTGTAGTCGGTGGCGGCGCAGGCGGAGGTGGTTCTGCTGGTGGTGGCGGAGGAGGTCTTGTTTATAAGGCTTCACACCCATTATCTGCTGGAGGAATACCAGGTTCTGTCGGTGGTGGCGGTGGTGGTAATCAATCTGGAGGAGATACAACATTCAGTAATATAACTGCTAGAGGTGGGGGACAAACTAACTCTAACGGTGGTGCTAACACAGGTGGTGCTCATCCTCAAGGTACACAATCAGGTTGTCAATCAACACCATTTACAACAACACAAGCTAACGTTGCTGACGGAGGTACTTCTCACGGAGGTAACAGAGGCGGCGGATACAGAGACGGTCACTACTTTTGGGGTGGCGGCGGAGGCGGCGGCTCAGGCGGAAACGGAAGTGAGCCACATGGTTGCCCAGGAAACTGTAATGGTGGTGTTGGTGTAGAAATATCAGAATTTAGTACATTCGGTGAATCAGGATTCTTCGGTGGAGGAGGAAATGGTTCTCAACAAAGATACGATCCAGTAAACGCTAACGGCGGTTCTGGTACTGACGGTAACGGTAATGGTGCTGATGGTACAGGCGGCGGTGGTGCTAGTAGTGGTAAAGCAGGTGGTGTTTACGTTAGATTTTAAATAGTACATTATTATTATATTATGATGAAAATTGCTGGAAATGTAAATGTGTATTGGTCATCTTTACACGAAAAAGTTGAATTTGATAATCTATATAATCTATTTGACACACACTATCAAAACATATCTAAAATAAATCCTAGACAAAACTTATTGTTATGTCCTGCTGTTTCACATAAATTAAAAAATACTTTCTTTATAAAGACACCTATTGATTGTGAGTATTCTATAAAAGATAATCAAATAGTACCTTTAACAAAAGATTTTATTGCTACAGAAACACCTCATCAACCTTCTCTACAAAATAATTTTCTTTTTTGTTTAGGTTTATATCATATTTTTTTTACAAGATTTGATATGAATATGACTTTAACATCACCTTTTTTTTCTCAATGTCATTATACTAGATACGCTAATATAGTACCTGGTACTTTAAATATTAGTAAATGGTTTAGAAGAATAAACTTAGAATTTAATTGTTATAGTGATAAAATAAAATTTAAAAAAGGCGATCCATTAGCATATTTTACTTTTGATACTGATAAAAGAGTTAATTTAAAAAGATTTCATATGTCAAAAAAACTAGATACTTTGTCATCTACTTGTGAAAAATCTAGTGGTTGGGAGAAATGGGTGCCATTATATAACAGATATAAAAGATTTATTAAATCTAGGACTGATAAAATAGTTTACAGAGAAATACAGAAAAACCTCTTATAAATATACTTAGGAGAGAGTAATATGGCAGTCACACAAAAAACAGCAGTTAATTTTTCAATAGATCAAGGCGCAGATTTAAGTAAAGAATTTACAATAACCACAGACGGTTCTACAGCATACGATATATCTGGTTTGACACTACAAGCTCAAATGAGAAAAGGCTATGACTCTTCTACAGCAACTGCTACATTCACTGCTTCAATAGTCACTGCTACAAGTGGCATATACAAACTAACTTTAACAAATGAAGATACTGCTGATATAGACGCAGGACGTTATGTGTATGATGTTGAATTAAGACTAGCTGATTCTACTTTAGAAAAAGTACATTATGGTCTAATAACAGTACATCCTGAAGCAACTAAACTGTAATGACCAATTCATTAGAAGATTTTTTTAACAAACTCGCTGGCAAAGACATCTTACAAGAAATGAAAGATGAAGAGCAAGCAAAAAAAGATGCTGAATTAAAAAAACTTGCTGAAGAAAAAGAAAAACAAGAACAACTAGAAACATTAGCAATCAAAGAAAAAGAAAAACAAAAATTATCAGAAAGTGAAAAACTTTTTGCTTTAGAACAATTATTTGGTTTACCTGTATTTAATGAAGTTGCTAAAAAAGAAGTAGATAAAGTTTTACCATCTACAACAGAATCAATCGCAGAATCAGAATTACAAGAAACTTTAAAAGTATTATCAAGTTCAGTACAAGAATATCAAAAACAAAAAGTATCTGAATTAGATATTACAGAAACAGATTACAAAAAATATTTAGATTCTAAAAAACCTGTAAGTGAAGATTTATTAGTACAACAAATAGATAAGTTTTTAAATGATACTTATTTTCCTCCTAAAGAAGAAATTTCTACTATTGAAGAAACAATAGACGCTAAGTATTTAAATAAACAAGAAAATGTTTATAAGCCATTAGAACCAGGTCTAGTAGAAGATGTAAAATCTTTTATAGAAACAAAACCTGAAGCAACACCTTACATGAAAAGAAATGTAGGTGACCCTATTAAACCTACTGACAATTATGTAAGTAGAGAAGATGTTTTAAAAACTTTAACTCGAAAAGCAAAATCACTAAGAGAACAATTAGATGGTGGTAGTATATCAATTGAAGAGTTAACAAAAGAGTTTACAAGATTTAAACAACTAACAAGTTTACAACTACAATCACTAGGTGGCGGTGGTGCTGGTGATTTAAAAGATTTAGGTGATGTTGATGTTTCGGCACAACAAAATGGTTATGCTTTAAAATATAATTCTACAACAGGCAAATATGATTTTGGCGAAGTTGCTTCTGATTTATCAGCAGTTGACCAAGATATTATACCTGATGGCAATGGTACAAGAAGTTTAGGTAGTTCAGCTAAAAGATGGAAAGATTTATTCTTAACAGGTAATACGATTAATTTAGGTGGTGCTACAATTTCATCATCTGATGGATCAGGTACAGTAACTATATCATCAACAGGTGTTGTATTGCCTACTGGTTCAAAAGTAGGTACAAAAAGTATCGCAAAGGCAGACGCTTCGGGTGTAGCAAGTAGAGACGTACCTTTCTTTACTAAATCTGGTGGATTATCTACTGCTGCCGTTACTTTTGAAATGGCTGCTACATCTGGTAAGGGAGCTAACGTATTTACATCATTTAAAAAAGCAGATGGAACAACAGCAGGTAGAGTAGAGTTATTTTCATTCTAATGGAGAATATATATAAATATTGTAATTAAGGAGATTTATGTCAGTAAAAACACCGATAAGAACCGTATTTGATGATGATAATAATGCCACAGGTTTGGCAGAATATCAATCAGGCGAATTTATCGCATTAACACATGGTGGTACAGGCGCTTCACTATCTATCGGTAGTGCTGGTCAAGTATTAAAAGTTAACTCAGGCGCTAGTGCTTTAGAATTTGGTAATGTAGAGGCTGTTTTAAATATAGATGGCATGACTGACGGTACTAGTATTACAGTTGCTGCTGGAGATAAAGTAGCAATATCAGATGGCGGTACTGAGAAAAGAATTAACGTATCACAATTAGGTCCAGGACTTGCTGGAGTACCTGCTAGTGCTGTAGATTTTTCAAGTGCTACTATTACAGGTGTTACAAGTATAACATCTGGTGGTATTACAATATCAGGTAATCAAATTATTTCAGCTGACTCTAGTATAATAGATTTTGGCGAAAGTGTTAGAATAGATGGTGATTTAACTGTAAATTCTAACGACATAACTTTAACTACAAATACAAGTGGTAATATTTTAGTTGCTGATGGTTCTAAATTTAGTTCAAAAGCTGTATCTGAATTATCTGCTATTGATACAATTGCTAGTGATGACGTTTTATTAGCAGTTGATACTTCAGGTGGGGGACTTAAAAAAGTTGCTAGATCAGTTGTAGTAGCTGGTCTTGCTACATCTTCAGCAATATCAAATTTAACGGAAGATTCAACACCTCAATTGGGTGGTGATTTAGATGTTAATGGTAATGATTTAGTGTCAACATCAAACGCTAATATTCAATTATTACCTAACGGATCAGGTAAAGTAAATTTAGATGGTAATGGTACAAGTGGTGGAGTATCTGTAACAGATGGATTAATTGAGATTAAGACAGGATCAGGTAGTGTTGCCGAACAAAGATTTTATTGTGAGTCAAGTAATGCTCACTATACTTCATTGAAATCAGCAGCTCACTCAACATATTCAGGTAACGTAACTTTAACTTTACCTGTAATAACAGGCACACTTGCTACACAATCGTTCTCTATTTCTCAAGCAATTGCGCTTGGTTAATAGTTATAAATATTTAAAAGGATAAACAATGGCAACACCATCAAGTAGAGCAAATTTAAAAGAATATGCTTTAAGAGCATTAGGGAAACCTGTTATAGAAATAAATGTAGATGACGACCAACTAGAAGATAGATTGGACGAAGCACTACAATATTATGCTCAATATCATTATGATGGTATTAGAAGAACATATCTAAAATATAAATTAACAGAGGCAGATAAAACTCGTCTGTCTGCTATTAATCCAGAAACAGAAACAGGTACTCACGGTTCTACTACAACAACTTGGAATGAAGATAATAATTATCTTGTTGTACCAGAATCAGTTGTATCTGTAATTAATATGTTTCCTTTTTCAGATAAAGGTAATATGAATTTATTTGATGTTAGATACCAATTAAGATTAAATGATCTTTACGACTTTTCTTCGACTAGTGTAATTAACTATGACATTGTTTTAAGACAACTAGATTTTTTAGATCATATACTTGTTGGTGAAAAACCTATGAGATTTAATCAACACGATAATAGACTTTACATTGATATGGATTGGGGCAATGATTTACAGGTAGATGAATATTTGGTAATTGAATGTTATAGAAAATTAGACCCTACAACATATACAGACGTTTTTAATGATATATTTTTAAAAAGATATGTTACTGCTTTATTTAAAAAACAATGGGGTGCTAACTTATCAAAATTTAATGGTGTCGCTATGTTAGGTGGTGTTACATTAAATGGTCAACAAATATATACTGAAGCATTATCAGACGTAGATAAACTAGAACAAGAATTAAGAACCACATACGAGTTAAACCCAGCTATAATGATAGGATAATGCCATGCCAGTTAACCATTATTTTCAAGGCGGCGATGGTATCGGTTCGACAAACGAAAAAAGACTTTATGAAAATCTAATCATAGAAGGTCTTAAAATATACGGACATGACGTATATTACTTACCAAGAACATTAGTTAACCAAGACTTAATTTTAGGCGAAGACGTTGCGTCTAAATTTAATGCTGCTTATTTAGCAGAAATGTATTTTGAAAGTACAGATGGTTTTGCTGGTGAACAAGAAATTATTAATAAGTTTGGTTTAGAGATCAGAGACGATACAACTTTCTGTATTGCTAAAAGAAGATGGAATGATTTAGTTGATGATCCTGCTACTCTAATAAAATCAGGCAGACCAAACGAAGGCGATATAATTTATATGCCTTTGATGAATAGTTATTTTGAAATTCAATTTGTTGAAGATCAGGAACCATTCTTTCAATTAGGTCAATTACCTATTTACAAACTTAGAGTTACACGTTGGGAATATAGTTCAGAAAGAATTGATACAGGTGTTTCTACTGTTGACGCAGGCGAAGATAAGTATTCATTAGATCAACTTGCTCATCAAATGACTTTAGAAAATGAAGTTGGATCAATATTATTAGAAAACGAAAGTGTTGATAATGAGTCAAATTATTTCTTATTAGAAACTTATGCTCTTCAAACACAATCACCATATGCTGATAACACAGACCTAGATAGTGAAGCAGGTTTTGATACATCATCTACAGCAGACGATATATTAGACTTCACAGAAAGAAATCCTTTTGGGGATGTAGATAACGGATTATAATATGTTTGGAGATTATTTTTACAATCAAAGTTTAAGAAAAATGACCATTGCGTTCGGTCAAATTTTTAACAATATACAAATAAGAAGAAAAGACTCTAGTGGTAATACAGTTCAATCTATTAGAGTTCCATTAGGTTATGGACCTAAAGAAAAGTTTTTAACTAGACTAGATCAACAACCTAGTTTAGATAATAGAGAATTTGCTGTTACTTTACCTAGATTAGGTTTTGAGATTTCAGGTATACAATATGATCCTACTAGAAAACTTACCAGAGTTCAAAAATTTAAAAGAGTTAAAACAGGCAAAACAGGAAAGATTATGGATTTTAATTATATGCCTGTGCCATACAATATTAGTTTTAATTTATTTTCTTTTACGGCAACTGCTGAGGGTGGTTTACAAATTATAGAACAAATATTACCTTTCTTTCAACCTGATTATACAGTAACAATAAATGCTATACCTAATTTAAGTATTAAGAGAGACGTACCTATTGTATTAAATAGTGTAAATTATGAAGATAGTTACACAGGTAATTATACCACAAGACGAGCAGTCACTTATACATTAGGGTTTACTGCTAAAACTTACTTATATGGTCCTGCTACAACTCAAAGTGTTATCAAAACTGTTCAATCAGATTTGTATTCTGATACCAATACAACAGACAAGGCAAGAGAAATTAGAATAGAGATTACACCTGATCCTACAAGTGCTGACGCAGATGATGATTTTGGATTTACAACAACAATAACTAACTTTGAAGATGGTAAAAAATATAATCCATCAACTGACAGTGATGAGTAATTATGACAAAACTAGAAGATAAGGTAAATGAAATTTTAGGCATAGAATCAAAACAGCCTGTTGTTCAAAAAGAATTTAAACCTGCTGTGCCTAGAATAGAAAAAAAAGAAAGTCCAGACGTAGATAATGATTACAAATATAGTAGAGAAAACTATTACAATCTTATTGAAAGAGGACAAGAAGCAATAGACGGTATATTAGATATTGCTAGAGAAGGGCAACATCCTAGAGCATATGAAGTTGCTGGTCAATTAATAGGACAAGTAGGTCAAACGGTAGATAAATTACAAGACTTACAAAAGAAACTAAAAGATTTAAAAGAATTGCCTAAAACAGCAAACGCACAAATTAAAAATGCTTTGTTTGTAGGTTCTACTGCTGAATTACAAAAAATGTTAAAAAATGAAAATATTAAAAGCAAAAATATCACACCCGAAAAAGAAGATACTAGCGATAAGTGATCTACACTTTGTTAAATACTATGAAAAAAATAATCTAGTATTAGAAGATTTATTAAAATCAAACACGCTACAAACTCCTATTGAAGTTGAACAAAGAAAAATACATACTAATCCTAGAGTAGGTGCTTTAGGTGTTAGATATATAGAAAAAGATTTAGTTGTTTTAAAAGGCAGTCAAAGAGTTACAACTGCTAAAAAAATGGGATACACCCATATAGAAGGTATAATAGTAAATGAGTGACGCATATTTAGGTAACCCAAATCTAAAAAAAGTAAATACACCTGTTGAGTTTACTAAAGAACAAATAGTAGAATATCAAAAGTGTGCTGAAGATCCATTATATTTTATGGAAAACTATATGAAGATTGTATCTTTAGATGAAGGTCTTGTACCTTTTAAAATGTACGACTTTCAAAAACATATTGTGAGAACAATACATAGTAATAGATTTACTATTTGTAAATTACCTAGACAATCAGGTAAATCGACAACAACAGTATCATATCTTTTACATTATGCTTTATTTAATCCTAACTCTAATATTGCTATACTAGCAAACAAATCATCAACTGCTAGAGACATACTTGGTCGTTTACAACTCGCATATGAAAACTTACCTAAATGGCTACAACAAGGTATTATAAATTGGAACAAAGGTAATAT
>Ga0181409_1000098_pt1 | contig 30689 bp, 29 predicted proteins | sample 32SPOviralmetaG_FD_130138 | JGI IMG/M metagenome (GOLD analysis project Ga0181409, IMG submission 130138) | Marine viral communities from the oligotrophic San Pedro Time Series (SPOT) site, San Pedro Channel, CA, USA - 32 SPOT_SRF_2012-05-30 | ecosystem: Environmental > Aquatic > Marine > Strait... | reverse complement strand
TCAGGCGCTGGTTCAGGAGCTGGTTCAGGAGCTGGTTCAGGAGCTGGTTCAGGTGCTGGCTCAGGTGCTGGTTCAGGCGCAGGCTCTGGTTCTGGTTCTTTCTCTGGCTGAGGCTCTGCTTCTGTTATAAAATTTAATACACTGTTATATGTTTCATCTTTATTTGTTGGTAGATAATGTCCAACATTTTTGTCGATTAGTTGAATATAATTATTAAATTTATTTTTGATATCTAATCCTAATTTATAAAAGTCATTATCTTGTCCTCCTATAAAAATTAAAGTTCTTGTATTAGATGGAGAATTTCTATTAATAACATCCATTAATCCACCATGAGTTTCTGGAAAATAACCGCAAAATAATAATATTTTTTTTATATTCAATGGACTATTACTTTCTCTATTAAAAGCATCCCAAACTATAGCTGCTGATGCCCCTTGTGAAAATCCTATTAACCCATAATAAGGTCCATCATCATTTATTTTTTTGTTAATCTTATTTATTGTTTCTTGTGCCCAGCTTTCATCTTGTTCAGGTTGATTTTTATTTGCTGGATCGTTCCACCATGTATCCCCACTTCCATCATCACTTGCTGATAAAAATTCAAATACATAGTTGCTTGATAAACTTTCTTTAAGATCTGTAATTCCTCTTTGTTTTGAGAAACCATTTGCTGATCCTCCACCACCATGTAAACATAAAATTTTACGAATGTTATTATTTTCTGGTTCTGGCTCAGGTTCTGGCTCTGGTTCTGATTTCATTGTAGTTTTTGCTGAAATATAACCAGTAATTAATGCCGGAACACTTGTAGAACCACCCCAAGGTTTTGATAAAACAGAAATATCTCCAATATATAAATTTTTTATTCCATATACCTTATGATTTTCATCAACTACATCTCCAACAGCACAGGTTCCATGATAATGATAAATAGATCCTGACTCTGATGCTATATAAGATTTATCTATAGTCACTTGTTGAGGACTTGGATTTAATAAAGTATAACCAAGATCAGTCATAATTTGATGATTTTTTATATAAGCATCATACAAGTCATCTACATATGTATTATTGTTTGGATCAACATTATCACCCAGATGGTTAAGTGTAACTTGTGGGTTTTCATTATCTTGAGAATTTATCTTTACTGTTCCGGCACCAGACAACTTGGTACTTTGAGCATGTGTCAATATCAAAAAATTATTAAGCGTTGGAACTGTTGAATAATATGTTTGCCATTTAAGATTTTCATCGCGTGTTTGTAAGTGAGGAATAATTGAACTTGGTTCAAATCCTAAATCAGGTGAAGGAACAAAAGTAGGTTTACTTGAAGAAACTTTTAAAACACCTACTAATCTCGCGCCTTTACTTCTAATTCTAAAGTTAAAACTACTTCCATGTCTTCCTAATAATGTAGATGTTAAATCATAACTATTATTAACCATATTATTAAATTGACTTCCACCAGGATGTCCTACTCCATTCCAATAATTACCCATATCATATACATATTTAACGCCCGATGATGTACTTAATGATGGTTCATTCGAAAGAGATGTATTTCCTGGTGATGATACAATAGCAACATCACTATCACTTAACTTACTATGTCTAAAAATACTATGCATAGATCTTGTTCCAGAATTACTATTTAAAGTAGTTGATGTCAAATCATAATCTCCCCCTTCTCCAATATTATAAACATTTAATTTAAGTGAATTCAACTCTTCAATAGTATATCCATTATCCGTATCACCATAATATTCTTTTTTTTCTAATTTTCCATATAAAATTGTAAATCCAGCATGATCATAGAGTTTGTTTCCACAATTAATGCCACTTCTTTGTAAAATAGCAGGTGTTTGGATAGCACCAGCACACACAACGTAATTATAAGCGCGATACGTTTTACCATTAAAGCTTTCAATAATACCTATTTCATTCGGAGAACTAAATCGAAACTTAGAAACAGCTGCGTTATACTCTATTTCCACATTTGTCATTCCTAATAATAAGTCTCCAAGAAGAAGACGCTTACCTGAAGAAATATCATTTGAATATATTTTATTATTATATGCCTTTACTCCTGTTGTTGATGTTTGATTATCAATATGAGTTTTTAATTCATGCCATTTTTCATTAGGACTATATGAAGAACCGTTCTGTGAATATGTATAACGTTGAGCACCTGTAATTTTATTTACAGAATTAACTATATTTTCAAAATCACCTTCATTATCATGTCTATGTGATTTCCACTCACTAAAGTTATGATTAATGAGTTCTTCTGTATCAATATATTGAAGTCCAAAATGGAGTGTTCCACCACCCAAACCTTTTCCCATCCATACACTCTTGCTATCTGTTGACTCAAAAGAATATTGATATTTTGCATCATTTTGAGCTGCCGACCACATAAATAAATTATTGTATCCATCATCTATGTAATCTTGTAATGTGTGTTCATTCTTTTCTAAAATAAGAACTGTTTCATCTGGATTATTTTTAGCTATGTTATAAGCAGCCATTATTCCAGCAGCTCCACCTCCAATTATAATATGATCATATGGTTTAGGTTCTGGCTCAGGTTCTGGCTCAGGTTCTGGTGTATTAGCTATTTTAAAACTTTCATTTACACTTTCGACAACAATTTTACCTAATGAATTAGGAAAATTAAATACTTGAGCTATCATATTTGTACATATATGAGTACTTAATTGTGAAAATAACTCTTTTAATTGGTCTGGAAATAATAAATTAAATTGTTTTATTTTATTTTCTATACTATTATTCATTTCAATTATTAAAGGTATATACTCTTTTGCTGATGATTTTAATAATCCATTAATTATAACGTTCTCAATGTCCATGTTTTTATCATCCTCGAGTTTATCTTTTATCACAATCATTTCATCATAAGTATACTTTTTATCTTTTTCTGCATAATCATCAAAAATATTTTGAGGTAAAGGCAAATAATATATATTATTTACAAACTCTTTAATATTATATGTTATTGATAATTCTGTATTAACAAGTTTATTAATATTATCTATTTTTTTTGTCAAAGTAAAATTTTTATCATTTAATATAGATTGCAATTGAGCTAATAATACATTATTTTTACTTGCTATAACTAATTCAATATTTCTTATTATTGATGATACTAACTTTGATAAATTATTTATTGAACCTTGATAATAAATATCATAAAAATTATCAAATGTTGCTTCTTCTATTATATTATCATCACTATAAATTAATTGTCCTACTTTACTAATACCATTAATACATACGCTTGCTAATTTAAAATAAGAATCATATGGTTCTGGTGAAAATTCACTATCTTTTACAGCATTAAGCAAAATTTTTGCTGAACCAAGTGGAATAGTTAACCCGTTATATACAATATTATAAGTATCGTATTTTGTTGTTTTAATTATCATTTCAATTAATCTTCTAATAACAAAATTTTCATCACTTAATGCATTCTCTAAGTATTTAAACTTTTCAAACACTTCTTTTACACTTTTTATATCTGAAAAGTATTTTTCCTGTAATTTTTTAATATATACTTCCAAATATATTGAAGCATAATTATTAGATAACTTGTTTATTTCACTTTTATTTATTGTTTTGTCTATGTCGTTTATATCAATATCAAAATCGTTTACGAGCAAAAATACTATTAAATCTGTAATAAAAATAGTCATTTTATCTTCATCTTCTTTTATAATATCTCCAACCACTTCTGATAAATTTAAATTTTTTACAATATTAGAAATATAGTTGCGAAATACTATTACTGCACTTTTATCATCTCCATTAAATTTACTAAATGGACTTAGTAAATCATTTAAGAAATTTTTTTCTCTTTCTATCTTGCGAAATCTTGGTATTTTAAACATCTCTCTATAATATATCAAAAGATTTTTTCGGTACTAATTAAATGACATAGAGAGATTACTGTTTATTAAACTAACTATGATTTCTACACGTAATAAGCGAATTATCAACTTTTATAAAGATCATCCTGATCTTGATTTTGACGCTGTAAATATAACTTTTATTGATCTTTTTGAAAAAATCCTTGATAAAAAACACGAAGAATTACATTCACTTGTAAATAAACAGATTCTCTCTACAGTCCAAAATATAGAAGGGAAAATAGAATGTATAAACATCGAACAACAACATTTAATGGATGCAATAGGGTTGCGTCTTCACGACACAAAAAACACTTATATTCAGGATATGCAAAATATACTCAATAAATCGCATGGTGATTCAAGTGAACGCATTCAGGGGCTTTTACAAAAACAACATGAATCTTTTATTGATAAAACAAATTTACTATTAAATGAAATTGTACCTAAAAATAATGAACACTACCACAATCTTCTACAAAACTATATGAAGGAATTTCGCGTATCTGTTGAATCGGATACATGTCGCCTTCTTGAAAATACTGATAAATCAGCTTTGATCCAAAGCTTAGAAACCAAAGTTAATAATACTTTGCAACAGTTCCAACAACCACTTTTCTCTTTTATTAATTCAAGCGAAGAGAGATTGTCAAAAAATATGGAAAAAATAAATAATGACAATTTAAGTAGTCAAAATGTGCTGAAAGAATTATCAGAATTTCTGGGAAAATTCAAAAATTCGAGCTTGAAAGGGCAATATGGTGAAACACAATTGGAAGGTGTGCTTAATAGTATGTTTCCCAGTGCTGGTATTTATAATACAACTGGTGAAACAGCAGCATGTGATTTCCGCATGGAACGACAAAATGCACCTATTGTACTTGTTGAAACAAAAGCATATGACCGAAATGTATCTATTGATGAAGTAAAGAAATTTATTAGGGATATTGATGTGCAAAAACAGCATGGTATATTTTTGAGTCAAAATACAGGCATTACATCAAAACAAAATTATCAAATCGATATTCGTGGAAAATATATTCTTATATATGTGCATAATGTAGATTATAATCCTGAAAAAATCAAAATAGCTATTGATATTATAGATTCGCTTCATGAAAAAGTTGCGGAAATGCATGAAAATAGTGGATTATTGGATGGTTTTTGCATTAGTAAAGAAATTATGGATGATATTAATAGTGAATATACTGATTTTGTAGGGCGTAAAATAGTGATGATCAATATTATGAAAGATTTTCAAAAGCGTATGTTGGGTGAATTGGATGCTATTAAGTTCCCTTGTTTAAGTAAATGCTTATCTGATAAATATGGTGGCGTCATTAATGATAGCAACGAAACCATAAAGTGCAATATATGCAATAACTTTGAAGCAAAAAATAACCGTGCATTAGCAAGCCATCAGCGTAATTGCAAAAAAAAAATATGCAAAAAAAATCTGATGTCCAAAAAGAAATAATTACTATACAAACAGTTTAATATTACAACATTATTATTTTAATTTTTCATTTCCTGTTAAACTATATGCTATTGCTATATAATGTGCCATCGCATCTTGTTTATCCATCCTCTCCAACTTTTTCCATGCATTCCATTTTGCACGGCCTTTCGTATTTAATATAGATGGCTTTTCAAAACTTATATTTCCTTCGCGTGCTTGCTTGAAAAATGCGTATAATTGTAAAAGAGTACTTTCAGAAGGTTTTTTTTTTAACCCGTTTATAGAGTGTATTGCTAAGTCAAACTTCTCATTCATATAATATGTAATAATATTTAAAAGTGTGTTTTATTAATTATTTCTATACGTGTCCGTTCTTCTTCTAACTTACGTTTTTTTTCTATTTCAGAATATTTTTTTAATTTCATTTGAATGCGATGAACAGAATTTTCATAGCGATGTTCTTTTTTAAGACCAGATTGATATTTTTTATACTCTTTAATGTCTTTATAATGTTGATTAATCACTTCATAATGATATTCTTTTGGAACACCTGATAAATCTAAATCCATAATTCCTTTATAGCCTTTAATTATAGTATTATTATTCATATACACAATCATATATTAATTATTTTTTAATATATTTTTCATAATCTTCTCTATATTTTCGTACTAACTCATCGTACTTGGTAATAAAATTTCCTTCTCGATAATCATAATAAATATTATCTATTACATCCTTATCTTCGTTCAACGTTTTTTCCATCATATTTTCAGTTATTTTATCAAAAATTATATTTAAAGGGTCGAAATTAAATACCCAATTATTTCTATATGCTTTTACAAAAAGACGGGTTTTATTATTTTCTATAGGTAATGCTGACGTAATTATTGTATTTGTATATATACCGAACTTTACACGAGCAACTGTATAATGTGGTAATATATATTCATTTTCTACAATTAATTCTTTTACGTTGAAAATCTTATATGCCATTGAATCTTTTGATGTTTCATATGTATAAGTTGCTTTTACATGTCCGGGACCAATATCTTCTATTTTATCACTTAATGGACGAGGACGTTTTTTATTGCCAAAAGTATGTACTTCTGAAATATGCAATATATCCAGTGAATTTTCTGATACCGTTCGAGCATCAATATTAAATATTTTATCTAATAACACATATTTATATGATGGATCATAACTCTCAGGTTCACGCCATATACTATTAGATGATGGATGATTAAATGGCGATATCTCATACATGGGTTCATTATATAAATATACCCAATCATTAAAAACGCTTACCTTATAATATGGCACGTCTGTTTTTAAATTATACTCTGTGCTTGTTCGTAATGTTGATTGCCCAGGTGTTTGAACCATACGACCCTTTTTATTATATTTAAATGTATGATATGGACATACAATGCAATTAGAATGTTTATCTATACGACCTTTTGATAATGATGCACCTCGATGAGGACATATATCAGATACTCCTGCAAAATTATTATCTTTATTACGCCATATAGCTATTGGAGTATCGTAAAGTAAAATTTTATGTGGCTTATCTGTTGGAAATTCGGTCGTTTTTCCAATTACATACCAATTGTGATTTAATAAATGTGGTTCGTAAATTCGAAAGTGATCCTTTATTGTAAAACCATATACTGAATTGAAAAAAAATAAAACGTGCAGCAAATTTATTATATAATTCATATTTCAATAAAATAATAAGTTTTCTTTAAGTTTTAACCTATATATAAAGGATTATAACCAAAAGGTAGTTAGTTTTTGGATTATAGTATATTTTTGCTCATCTTATAACATATTATGCTGTTAATAATTTTTGAAAGTACCATTTTTTATATAAACGTTCTTTTATATTTTTTAATTTCAAATTTATTTTATGTAATGACGATTTATTATACAAGTTTTCAATATAAGTATAATTTAGTTTCGACATATTATAATAAACAGGATATCCTATAAGATGTGTTTTATCTAAATGCATTAAACTTATACAATTTATTTGCGCTTTTACAAATTGTTTTACCACTTTGCCCAAAAATAGCGTGTTCTCAATTCCTTTTCCCCACTCATTGCGATTTTGTGTCGCAGGAAATAACTGATAACATAAAGGAATATTATACATATAGTTTTTAAATACACATGTATAAGTATCCCAATCACTAATATTATAAATCAGTTTACTATTTTGATTTGATTTTAATGTTAATTCCATAAATTCGCGTGAATATATTACTGCATGCGTCCCAGTACTTGCATATAAGCGACTTGTATGATTATTTATTTCCTTTGAAATAAACGGTAAACAACCTAATAAATATAAGTCAAAACTATTATTCTTTATAAATTTTTTAATAGCTCGTTGATGATAAGATTGTAATATTAGTTTATCAAAAAAGAAGTCATCTTCTAATATCAAAATATTTTCATGATTTTCTTTTATTGCGTGCTCAATTACATATAAAAATGCGTCTATTAAATCCAGTGCAGGACCATTTATATTGTAACCTTTTTTACCACATTTATAACCTTCATTAAATAATATGTAATTTTTACCTTTTATTGAATATTTAGAAAGCTCATTATTTATTGATTTTAATCGACCATTATGCATTAAATGAATAATATAAGTTGCATCAACTCCTAAATCTATACTTGGGTTGGATGTTTGAATGTTTTCTATATAATATCCCGTTGAACTTTTACTATATGATTTTTTATATATAATGGCTTGTTTTGTCATTATATATACTTAATATCTATTTTTTGAGTGTTTTATCCATACAATCTAAATATTTTCTCAATAATTCATCACATAAAAATCTATTTTCTACATTATTTGCTGGATTCATTATACAATTTGACCATTTTGTTAATTTTTTTTTACAAGCTACTTTATTTTGATCCTCCAAATAAGTTAAGCACACGTCCAAATTATCCATTATTATTATTTATTAATATAAAATTTTATACTATTTTCAAAAAATGAAAGACAAGATATGTTTTTCTATTTCTGGAAGAAAATTAATATTATTATATGATAGCATATTAATATTATATACTGCTTTTATTAAAAATTCATAAGCCATTATTTCTTTTATTATAGAAACTATATGATTAACCGGATGCCAATTATTAAAACACATTTTTGAATTACAAAAAAAACATTGTATTTTATAATGATAATATATTTTATCATATACTTTACGTGATATATTCCAGAAATGACAATTGTAATTACGATTATTTATTTTTAAAATTTCTGGAGGTTTAAAAGGATATTCATTATTTAATTTAAAATAAACTGGAAATTTATTATCATATATACAAGTTATTTTAATAACTCCTTCTGATAAATCAAATGTTATACAAGATCTTGAAAATTCATTGCAATTTTCTATTTCATTATATATACGATTCATAAATCTGCTTTGAGACATTAATTATATAACATTATATTATATTTATTATACTTAGGTTTTTATGCTTTATATACTTCTATTTCACCATTTGCATTTCGTGGATAAGCAACAAGTGTTAATAATTTAGAATTTGGTGAACTTTTTGTTTCTTCATTACATAATAATCGCTCTATAAAAGAAGGTAATGGTAAATTAGAGAGATTATTAAAAAATAAGACTTGATGTCTTTTTGCTAACCACTTTGCAAAACGTAATGTTTGTTCCAAATTGCTACTGTTTTTTAATACATATTTAAAATCTTCTCCCTTTTTTACATATCGAAATGTTAAATTGTTTTTCATTTCAGGTACATCAGCTTCATTATTTAATTTACTTTTACTTACTAACATAATCATATCTAAATCTGAATCCTTATGAATTTTTCTTATTAAGTCACCAGAAGATAAATCTTTGTAAACAGCATATGGTTTTATTAATTTATTTTCTTCATAAGATTCATTTACTTTATTCATAATTATGTTAGCACCTATTTCAATTGCTTTATTACCATAATAATTATTAATAGGTGTTTTAAAATTAAATAATGTGCTTATTTCTTCACCTCGATAAAGTTTATCTATTTCTATAAAAAAACGTGCTATAGAAACTCCATCATAATAACTATGCAAAGCCTTGACTAAAATACCATGTGTTGCAGGGATATATTTTATATAAATATCTTTACCAAAAAGAATATTAGGCATTTTTTTTACAACAAAAATATTAATATTATTGTGTTTTGCAAATTTACAAAAAGATGGCTTAAGATATTCCAATTGTGTATCGGGCATTAATTTTGCACTTATTTCTAAAAACTCTAACCCACCTGTTAATAAATGGAATATTTTATCAAAATACATCATTTATTTTTTTGTAATATTATATTTCACTTATTTTTCAGTATTTTCATTCATTAGTTCATTCATAAAAATAGAATACTTGGTTAAGAAGCTATTTACTAATATATATGCCATGTAATATAAAAACATATAATGAAAAGGATTAACTGCAACCATTCTTATATAATGTTTAAAGGAAACACCTGCTATATAAAATGATATACACAACTTTAATACATTGCGAAATAAATCATCGTCGTTTATTTTTATACTAATTGTATGGCCTAAAGTTGAAATAAATATTAATGCTTCAAGATTTACATAAAAAATTTGCATTCGATTTTGCATAATATCTACCTCATGAGGTCGTAATAAAAAACTATACAATTGATTATTTAATGGCTCTTGGTCTTGTTCATCGTGAATTATTAATTCCATTCTACATAAAGGACAAGTATCAAATTTTTTTATGTATATATTCCAACATTCTTTATGATAACCTTGACTATGTTTTATTAAACCATGATTTGAAGTAATATAATCATTAGGTTCAATTTTATCAAAGCATATTATACAATATTCTTCTTGTTGTATATTTTCAATATCATTTGTACTTGTATTTGTAGTTATACTTGTATTTGTAGTTATACTTGTATTTGTAGTTATACTTGTATTTACATCCATATCATCATCCGTTATTTCCATTAAATCCATCATCATCATAATTATAATTAACATCTATTTTTTCTTTTTGCAGTACGTTTTTTTTGGTTCCTTTTTTTATGCTTTTTAGAAGCGCGTTTTTTATTATGTTTTTTACGCTTGGTATGAGTAGGACACTTTTTTGATTTGCGATTTCGACGTGTTTTTTTTCCTTTTTTCCCACCTTTAATTATATTTCCAGTGGAGTCTATTTTATTTTGTTTAAAAAGTTGATTTCTTTGCATCGCAACAAAGTATGTTCCGAATAAATTGTCAAGTATTTCTTCTGGTTTTTTACCACTTATATAACTAAGTAAATCATCTACCTCAGTAGAAACTTTGAAGTAGTCAGTAATAAGTAAATCTTCATTGCTTTTATTTTCACGATCAATAAAATATTTCTTAATAATACCAAAAAATTGAATTACATAACAATAAAAAGATCGTGTATTTTGCACTGACATATAAGTAATCATATTTGATATATTAGCAATGGAACCTGATGATGGTGCTTGTGATGATACTGATTCTGATGAAGAAGGAGAATCAGGAACAGATAAATCAAGAAGAATAGAAGATACATCTCCAAAAATAATGGAGTTAAAAATGATACTTCCATCTTCGTCCTCTATTATATTTGTAATATACAAAAGCGCTTTTACTTCTTTTGGTAAGCAACTAAGTAGTGATTCCATTGTTATAGTATCATCAACATAATCAATAAGGTAATTATATATGTAATTATTAAAAGCAAGACTTAATTCAGAATAGGTATTTTCAATTGCTTCGAAATCAACGTTTTTTGATGTAGTCAAATGACTAAGAAAATTACTATAATCTATTGTATATTTTTTATTGGAGTCATAATTTTGTTTTACATCATCTTCGAAACCATCTATAATATTTTGTTGTAAGGTTAATTTTTCGCTTGATCCTTCTTGTGTATAAATATTTTCTTGCATTTTTAAAAAATGATAATAATAATATTTATCATAATTGGAAACTACAGAAGTAATAAATGGTAATACTTGATTACTTGATTCAATAAGAAGGTCATTTATATTTAAATTTTCTTGTATTGTTTTACACAATACAGCACCACCTTCCATATTAAAATTTTCGAATTGTTTTGGGAGCTTTCTTTTTCTTCCACTTATTCGTGGAGTATTTTGAGGAACATTTAAAGTTTCATCTGCGTTATCATCAGTTCTTTTCCTTTTTTCACTTCTTGATTGCTGAGGTTCTGATTCTGGCATAGGCTCTGGTTCTTGCATAGGCTCTGGTTCTTGCATAGGCTCTGGTTCTTGCATAGGCTCTGATTCTGGCATAGGCTCTGGTTCTGGCATAGGCTGTGTTTCTTGCATAGGCTGTGTTTCTTGCATAGGCTGTGCTTCTTGTACATCATCTATTTCCATTTCATTATCACTATCATCATCAAGGTTTATTCCAATGCTACCACTATCACTCATATTATCTTCTTCTTGATAAACAGGCAATATATTTTTTATTGAATCTTCATCTACTACTATTTTTTTATCATCCGTTTCTTTGTATTTCACTAATGGATTCGTTCTGTCTCCAGTATTTTTATTTACATCCCAATTCAACTTCAAACTTTCTATTGTTTCTTTCCATGATTTTATTGTTTCAAGTTCATCAATTTCGTTTACAGTTTTTATAATTAATTCATAAGAATCTACGATGCTTATTAAAAGAGTTTTAAAGTCTTTTAAACTTGCACGAACCTCTTCAAGTGTTTTTTCATTTTCACGTCGTCTTTGACTATTAGTATTAAAACGTAATATAATGGCAAGGCTACGCATTACATTGATATTTTCTGTTAAATCGATATTAAAAAATGGAGCAGTTTGCTCGTTTTTGCTTATTTTAAAACTTAAAGGACTACTTTTTGGCGTACTTTTTGGTGTATTTTTTATTGACAAAGGCGAACTTGGATCACTATAATCACTTGGACCCAATAAATTTTTTTTATAATCCCATGCCGTTTTATTTATTGTTTCCATATTTTCAAAAATAATTTTATTTTTTACAATAAATTCTTGAAGTTCCTTTCCAGCTTCTATATAATTTTCATTAGTTATAAGGTCATACTTTACTATAATATTTTTTATAGGCTTAGAGTAAGTCATAAATAATGGATCTGTCAAATATGATTGTAAAGTTTTTTGCAATTCTAATAAAGTAATATAAACAACGGGAATTTCTCTATAATTTTCTAACCAATTTTCTAATTCATCAGTATAGTTTTGTAGTTCTTCTTTTGTTATTTTTGTACGATTATTTCTTATTTTTGACAATTCTGTATTTAAATAATTCTTCTTACGCACAACTTCTGCTTTTCCCAATGCAATAGCTCTTTGTTGTTTTTGCTCTTCGGTTTCTGCTTGTGGAGGTATGCGATAAAAATCTAATGTTCCCCAATGGCTATAAACTGAGTTTTTCTTTTGCATGCGCGCATATACCGAACACAATTCATCACCTGTACACAATATATCTAATTTAGAACCAGTTTTTTCTTGTATTCCATTTAGAGAATTTACTTGTTCATGATCACCCGCACGCTTGTAATCCAATAACATTTTTATGATTAACTCATTACTAATTCTCGCATTTTGCATATCCAGAATTAAAGGACTTATATTGAACTTACCACTGGCTTTTCCAAGATCTTTTATTGTATTAGGTTTTGCATTTTCATATAATGCAAGAATAAGATCGCGCAAAACACGCACTGGTGTACCACTTATTGTTTTACCTGAGGAACTTTTTGAAAATGCACATGAAAACTCCCGTTTATCACCTGTTATTTCTTGAACGCGAAATACTATGGAACACTGATTTTCGATACTAAACGGAAGTTTATCTTCTGTATAAAATAATACAAAGTTTTCACGAGTAAATGAATTACTTTGAATTATATATGCACGACTTTTATATTTTGTATTTATTGATTGTATTATAGATTGTCTTGATGCGTTTACTTGATTTGTATCACGAATAATATTATTTACATTAAATGGAAAAAGTAATGGTTGATATTTTTTATTAAAACGTATATTGTGTGCCTTTACACCACATTTACTACCTGATGTGGAATCTTCTACACCTCCTCCAGCAGAATCACATATAGTAAGTGCTGTTCCTAATGTATTTAGATTACTTTTAATAGATTGAAAAATACAAGGTAAAGATCCAGCATTTGCATCAATACCAAAAAGAACCAAGTCTTGATCTGTTAAAGGACTACCATTAAAAAATTGTAAAATACAATTGGCAACATAATTAATTTGACTTCTTTTTGCGTCTTTTCCATCAATATCAAATAATTTTCTTTTTTCATCTCCCGTTGGAACATCAATTCTTAATGCTTCTATAGCAGGATTTTGTATTACATCAGTTAAAAATTTTTTTCCACTATTAAAATCACTCATAATATCGTCTATTGTCCAATAAACACGACCATACTTAGCACTTTCACATAATGATGGCAGTTTTTCTACTTCTTCAAAATATGAAGCAAAATCAGGTTCAAAACGTTTGTTTAACCCACTTGAATAACCAAGTTGTTTTTGGAGATAGCCATCCGGACCTCTACTACCATAAAAAGATTTTATAGCGTCTTGTATATCTACAGAATCTCTTTCTCCTGGACGCCACATATCATGTAATGTATCTGTTAATTCTAATATTACTTTCGAGTCATCTTTTTTACTTGATTCTTTACCATCTTTATTTCTTGCATATTTAATACAGGACATTCTTCTTATTAATTAATGAGGTTATTTTTTTCCAAAAATAAAGTAAAATAATTTATTGCAATAGTTTTCGTTTTTATTTTCTTTTTCTTTTTGTCCACATATTTCTACTAACCTTTGATATATAGCTTCTTCATCTGAGTCATAATATTCATCAAACATATTTATTTATATAAAAAATAGTTAAAGTTTTAATTATATTTCTTTCATATGTATTTAATCATAATTTTATTCATTATGCTAATGCGCCAATTTAAAGCATTGGAAACATTTCATAAAATGACCAGTTCATACCTTCCTATACCTAAATATATACACTATCGACGTTCTTATGAAAGCTTTCCAATTGATATGTATGAGAATGAGTTCTTGGAACCATTGCCGATTATTAATATGTATCCTTCTGGAGTAAAGGGTTATTATAATCTCGGAGCAGTTGCTTTTTTAAAAGAAAACTATGACATGAGCAAATATATTATATGTGGGGCTTCTGGTGGCGCATGGAACTCCATTGCCATGGCATATAAAGGTTCCATTAATAATTTTTGTATGAAACTATTAAAACAAGTGGAAAGCAACAATAATGTGGTCAATATTTATGATATGCAGCGCTATTTAAAATCCTATTTACTTGATAATTATGTTATGGAAGACTTTGATTTTTCGCGCACTTATTTAAGTGTATGTGTAAAAAATACTAATGTTCCAATTGTCAAACCTGAAGCTATAAATCGCAGCCTCAAGCTCAACTTACGTACCCACTTATATACGGATTTCGAAAAATTAAGCGATGTAATAGATTGTTGCATTGCCAGTTCGAATATTCCTCTTATTACAGGTCCAAGAGGATTAATTTACGATGGTTATAATGTATATGATGGTGGTTTTAACCGTGAACCTTTTTTTAATATAGATGAATATTACAAAATTAGTCCTTTTATGTGGGAAAACACTCATGTACCCACAAGTGCTTTTTATTCTATCCAACATTTAGATGTGCGAAAATCTTATTTGATGGGCTATCAAGATTGCTTGTCTCACAATACTCAATTAAATGAGTTATTTAACTAATCAAAATATATATTTTCATTATAAGAAATGTCTACTTCTTATAACGAAAATGTGATTATTATTCCGAAAAAAGAAAAATACCATAAAAAATTAGTGTCATATATAGATTTTGATAAACAAACATACAATTGTAATCAAATGCAAAAACATATACAAAAATTTATTGCACCTGTTTTAGAAAAAAAATTGGGATTAGATGATATTACTTATTTACGCTTGCAACTTATTTCTCTTCAGGGAGAAAATCAATTTTATAATAGCGATACTTATTACTATTGCAATGAAGTACAATCATATAATTGTTTTTATTTTTTTTCACCCATGAAGTTTTATATTATACCACAAAGTCATAGCTTCAAAATGGAAAAGAAAATATCTGCATTAAAGGCCTATAAAACAAAAAAAACTATTGATTGTAATGAAGGAACAATATTATGTATTCCGTCAAATAGTCATTACTATTTTGATAGTGCAGAGGGTTGTGTATTACAATTATATGATGTTGTAAACAAAAAAAATGTTGACTCGTATACAAAAAAATTAAAAACAGTAGAAGTAAATAAAAATGTATTATTACAAAAATTCTCTCAACGTATGGGATTATGTTATAAAAATAAATTACATTTTATGTACCATTGGGTACATTTTTTCTACTATGCTTCAGTAAAAAACGATTTTCATTATAAGCTATGTTTAACCGACATACCTCATGAAAAAAAATCAGGACGCATTATTTCATATGAAAATAGACCTCGAATTATATGGAGTGAAGCGAAAAAAAATACTCCTATACATTTTAATAAATTTGTTGTTTTAAATCATATAGAACACTGTACTCCTGACAATTATTATTTATATAAATTTATACGTATTATGATACTTTTAATGACTTTATCAATATGTATTATTTTTTGGAAAGATAACGAAGTAAGAACATTTTTAGGAAATAAATACAAGCCTGTGTCTAATACTAATATTTCATCTAATACTTCCACTAATACTTCCATTAATACTTCCAGCAATGAGTCAATATCAGTATTAACCCCTTTAGTAGATACTTGTTGAAAAACTATATATTTTTTTTACGCATATATTTTAAATGACAAAAACCCACTCTACAAAACGAAAAATCAATAAACATAAAAAGCAAAATCGCAAAACAAAAAAACGCTCTTCAAAAAGTTATATATATAAAATCTCACCTTCCATGATTAAAAAATACGACGAATTATCTCCATTTGAATTAAAAGACAAGTTAATGACTTTGGCCACAAGTCCTAAAAAACCAATGCTTAATGCTGGTCGTGGTAATCCCAACTTTTTTAATGTTTTTGTAAGAGAGATTTTTGCAAAATTACAACTTCTTGTTATGAAGATAACAGAAACAAAAAAACATCTTCTCCATGACTTGGATATTTATCCAGGACCTGATGAATTTAATTATGATAAATTATTTAGTAAAGGTGTCCGAAAATGGAATAAACGTCATCGTGATTTTTTCCTTGACTATATGAAATTTATTAAACAAAGATGCCTTGAACAAAAGAAAAATTATAATCATATGTTGCATGATCTTCTTATGAGCACTATTGGATGCTTTTATCCAGTACCTCCACAATTGCAACCTCATCTTAACTTTATTAGTCAAGATTTTATGTATGATTTAGTAATGGGTACAGACAAAGGAGGCAACGAAGAAGGTCATAAATTAAAACCTACTGATTTTGAATTTTTTGCAACAGAAGGTGCTGCTGCAGGTATTTTATACATATTTAATACACTCAAAGAGAACTTCTTACTCAAAAAAGGCGACACTATTGCTATAATTACACCTATTTTTAGTCCTTATATGGAAATGCCTCGATTGGCTGATTATGATCTCAAAATTGTTGAGCTTAAAGGTAATCCAGAAAAGAACTATGCTCTTGATGATCATGAAATAAATAAACTTCGCGACAAAAAAGTTAAAGGGTTGTTTATGGTTAATCCTTCTAATCCTGGAGCTTTCTCACTTCCTAAAGAAAATATTGATACTATTGGAAAACTTGTTAATACTGAACGACCAGATATTTTTGTTTTATCTGATAGCGTATACGCCCCTTTTGCCAGAAAATACAACTCTTTTATGCTTTCATGTCCTAAGAATACTATTGAAGTATATAGTTTATCAAAATATTTTGGTACAACAGGATGGCGTCTTGGATTGGTCATGATGCCAAAAGACACAAACTTGAACAAAATGATTGCCAATGTTAATGCAACAGAAAAGAAGGCTCTTCATAAAAGATATTCTTTGGCATCCATTGACCCTGAGAAGCTTACATTTATGGACCGTATTGTTTTTGATAGTCGTCAAGTGGCAGAAGCCCACGTTGGTGGTCTTTCTACTCCCCAACAAGTTCTTATTGGATTATTTTTGTTTTATCATATGCATGATAGTTCTCGCAAATATCAACATCAACTTCAAGATCTTCTTGAAAAGCGCATGCGTGTACTTTATGAGGACTTGAATACACAACCACGCATAGTTCCGGAAGCAACTGATTATTATACACTTCTCGATATTCCTATGATAACTGAAAACTTATATGGAAAAGAAGCGCGCAAAAAATTAGAAAGTAAATATAGCTATTTAGAGTTTATGTTTCATTTAGCAAATAAATATCAGACAGTTCTTCTTCCAGGAAAGGGTTTTGGAACTACCAACAATTGGATACTACGTGCATGCGTTGCCAATTTACCTGCAGCTGATTACAGTAAAATAAGCAAAAATATTGCTTCATGCATAGACGATTTTGTCAAATAAATAATAACAATTATTAAATAATTTATTGTTATTATATAATAAATTATGGAATACGTAAATCCCTTTTTAATTGGTGGTGGCGTAATTGCCGGTTCTAAGATTGCTGCAAAATTTGCCGGTCCTTCATTAGCCCCTATTGTAGGTGGTATGCCTACTGGTATTATTGCTTCTTTTTTTTTAAAATCACAACAAGCTAAGCGTGATTACTTTTCTGGTTATTTTTATAGCTCCATATTATTAGCCATTGCTATTATGTTTATTCACTTTGCAAGTATTAATAATAAAAAATGGAATGTAGATATTATTTCTGGAGGGGCACTTTTGATTTGGGCATTATTATCTTATTTTGCTATTAACTATTTTATACCTAAAAAAAAATAAATTAATAATTGAATAATAAATAAAAAATAAATTTTTTATTTATTTACATTATCTCATACTGAACGTATTTTATAAATTATAAAACAAAATTTAAAACAGAAACTAACAACTTACCTGATTTACGATAAGTTGACATATTTTCTCTTTTTTCAATCTTTTTTTCTAAGAGATCAATTCTTTTAGTTAATGATTGAGATGATTGAGATGATTGTAAATTTTCACTTTGTAATTGTAATTCGTTTAATTGGTTTAAATCAGTAGTTAATTTAGATAACAACCATATGAGTCTTTGTTCGATAAGTTTTAAGAGTGTTGATAATTGTATTGGAATATCTTCAGATGATTGTAAATTTTCACTTTGCAATTGTAATTGGTTTAATTGGTTTATATAATCAACTAATAAAGATGTCAAAATTGTTTTCCATTGTTGTAAACTTTTAATTTGTAAATTTTCACTTTGTAAATTTTCACTTTGTAATTGCTTTAAATAATTAATTAAATCATGTATTCTATTTATTATGTATGGCATCTGATTCTGTTGTAAATTTTCACTTTGTAATTGGTTTAAATAAGTAATTAAGTCAGTTATTTCTAATGCAAGTTTTTCTGCTAAAAATGTTCCTTCTAAAGACATTATAATATTAATGAAGAAAAATAATTAATATTGGTATAAGCTCTCTACAGTCATTGAAAAAGACCAATCATTACCATTTAAATTAAGTGTATTTCCATTATCGTCAACCAGTCTTACTCCTATTCTATCAATATTTACAGGTCCAAAATAAGTACGAGTATTCTGTCCTAAAGAACCACCAAATTCTACCAATTGCGTTCCAAATGATTTTCCATCTTCACGTTCAATAGGGATAACTGCAAATATATCTGTTGTAGTTGGTGCAGATGTACGTGTTTTTGTACGATTATCACGATTTCTAATGATTTCATTAATCGTATACAATTGGGCTTGCGTTATTTTACGCGGAGCAGAAGGTATATATTGCACAGGTTGATTCGCATCATCTGTACAATAATGATTTAAATCATTACTGAAATATGACGGCATAGAAAGCGAAGATTCATTATGAGAAATACTTACCAGTCCTTTATTAAGACGATTTTGATTATAGTCGTCCAATACAATATAAACATTGCGCGTTCCATATAAATCATAAATCGCTTCTGAATACAGATCATTAGCATTATTTAATATATAAGTATCATTGCGATATCCCAAATACCAGCCTAAGTTATTGTTTCTCATCATAGATCTTGGACATGCTGAATCTTCAGAAGTCATACATATATTAACCTCGTCATCAAAAAATTTAATAGTAATTATATTTGTTTCATTTCCTGCTGCATAATTAAAATATATTTTACCATTTGTAGAATTATACTTTATTGTTAAATCACTTACAGACGCATTAGTTATAGCTTCTTGAATAGCATCTTTTAGATTTTCAATTGTATAATTACCACTTTGTACAATAATAGAAACAGGTGCGTCATTATTTACTTGGATTTGAAAACAGTTCGTTCCCATGTTTTCATCAATAACATACCATGAAAGAGGTAAATGAATACTATACATTTTAAGCTCAATAACATCGCTAAGACGATCTGTTAAATTACATGTAAAATTAGTGGAAGAAGAAGGTCCATTAGGATTATTATTAAATGGCAAAATGGTTTGCCTGTAAGCACTATTAATCATGACAGTTCTAACAGTAGTATTTTTTAAGTTAGGATTTATAGTGCCTTGTGCAACAGGTAATTGAAAATCATTATTTACACCTAATTGTTGTCTATTCATAATAGAGGAACTTGGTGTATTAAAAAAATCTACTTGCTGTCTACGATTCGTTATTTTTTCAGCTTGTTGTTCATTTGGTTGTGGCGCTTGTTCATTATCGTACCATTCTTGTCGCGTTGATGGATTTTCTTCATTATCTGGTGGTGCACTATCTGGAAAATATTCATCCAATAACTTATTTTGAGCATCAATAAAAAAGTTAGCTAAATCATCATTATCTTCTTCATTAAATTTGTCAATAAACTGATTTGTTATGCGAATTATGTCTTGCTCATTCGGTTCATCATCTAAATTTAAAATTTCTAATAAGTCTTCAGCACTATAGTTATCAATATTTGTGTCCATGCTCATACATACTTTAAAGGTTTTTTTATTAAGTTTCTTTTGATAAACATCCTTTTTACTGCGGCCACAAAATCATATTTATGTTTATTTTCTTTTATCCACAAAGGTATTTCACATATTCCTTGGCCGCGCTTCGAATGACGCGAACCATAAAATAACAATGTTTCTAACACTTCTATTAGATTCATATCTCGCTCGTCAAAATCTTCACGCATTATATGTATTTTACCTTTATATACATAGCGATTGTAGTTGCCATCGCTATAAATTTTGTAATATTTATCCATATGAACGTAATTTTTGATCCATCCAATGCCTACTATTTTATTAGTACTATTATTCATTTCTAATACCATAACATCTGCTTTTACAGGAATATGTTCTTTTATGCGCATTGGTGTTCCATATAAGCAACCACTACCTATATTTGAAGAAGCACAATATATTTTATTTTCATTTAATGTCTGATTATTAAAACGTGTTGTCGCTAAAATTAGTTTCATAATAATATGCTACTAATATTATAATCTTAGTAGCATATTCAATTTTTATTTTTATAAAGATATAATATATTATGAAAATTGTGTTGTACGGTGTAATATTTCATATTTGTTGTTTAGTTATTTTTACATATATTTATTTTTCATTATATGATACTTCATTTGAAAACATTATTGAATTGGAAACTACTAATATTCCAACTAAAACTAAAATAGTAGATTGTTTCTATTTTGCAACAACAGTAGAAGCTGGAGTTGGTTTATCATCATTACAACCAACAACCAGTTTAGCAAAATTTACTGTTTGTATACAACAATTTCTTATGATTATTGCTAATATTGTTATATTATATTTCTCACTTATTCATCCCAAAAAACTCATGAAAAAATTGACGAAATTGATCAATTAATGAATAACATCATCAAAATCTTCAGGTAAAAGCGTATTTTTTTCAATAAGTAAGTTTGCATTTTTTTCTATTTTATCTTTGTGTTCCGTTATAATTTTATATGCCCTATCATATGTCATCTCAATTAAATGCTCAATATCTTTATCTATAAAGGATTTTGAGTTTTCACTAAAAGATGTATACACCATTTTACGCCCCATACCAAATTTAATAATCATTTGTTCTGCCAACCTATATGCTTCTTCAATATCTTTTGATGCACCAGACGTAATAGATGAACCAAAAAATACTTCTTCTGCAATTCGACCACCTAATAATACCATCAATCGACTAAGCAATTTTTCTTTAGTGTAAATATTACTATCTATTTCTTCGTTTTCAAAAATTGTATATCCTGGACTACTTGGAGACCATACATTTAGACATACTTTTACTAATTTTGCATGATCCATTGAATACATACCAACAATTGCATGTCCCATTTCGTGAATAGCAATTCGATAAGTCATTTCTTCACTAAATACATTTTCTGTTGATTGATAACCTACCAACATGCGTGCTAATATTGTTTCGAGATCATTCATTATCATCATTTCACGTCCAGAGCGTAAAGCTAACAACATAGCTTCATTAAATAAATTTTCTATTTGTGCTCCGGATAAACCATTGGTTAAATCTATCAGTTTTTCCTTATTAATATAAACACTGCGAGGTTTACCTGTTAAATGAATATCTATTATAGCTTCTCTGGTCTTTGCATCTGGTTTACCAATATATATTTGTTTATCAATCCTTCCTGGACGTACAAGAGCCGGATCTAATAAATCAACTCTATTTGTAGCGCCTATTACAAAAATACCTTCTGATGCATCATATCCATCTAAACCTACTAAAAGTTCATTTAATGTTGATTGTGCTTCAGCATTACCATTTTGTTCATTAGTAGTACGACTGCGACCAACAGCATCTATTTCATCTATAAAAATAATACAAGGGACATTTTCTTTCGCCAGTTTAAAAAGCTCTCTTATACGACTTGCACCAACACCTACATATTTTTCTAAAAAATTACTTCCTGAAACAGCTATAAAAGACGAATTTACTTCTCCACTAAATCCTTTTGCTATTAATGTTTTTCCATTTCCTGGTGGACCTTCTAATATAAGACCTTTTGGTGTTCTAACACTGTATTTTTGATACTTTTCATGATTTTTTAGTATATCAATTGTTTGCATTAATTCTTCTTTTACCTTATCATATCCACCTATTTCTTTAAAACTATAAGGAGGATTTTTTACAACTTCAAAATTTTCACTTCGCTCAGCACCATCTTGATTTTGTTCATCAGGTCTAGGTATTCGCACAACTCTTACACCCATTGGAATACCAAACATGTTCCGCAAGTCCTTTTCTATTTTTTTCTCTTCATCTTCACTTGGGAAATCTCCATGAGATGTTTTATTTAATAAATCTATAAAATCATCATCAAAATCATCATCACTCATTTCAGGATAACTTATATTAGCATGAGCTTGTTTTGGATATCCTGGACGATTTATATATTTTGTTTTATTATATTTCATTTCATCTATTTCATTTATTGGAGGTAATGGCAATTGTTTACGTGTTTGAGTTTCATTATTATTATTCATCATGGTACGTGTTGTAGATGATAAATCATATTTTCTTTTTAATTCATAAAATAATCTACTTTTCATATAATAATTATTATTATATGCTTGAAAACTTGATACACTTAACAATAAAAAACTGGATATATATAATAATAAACAATTCATTATTTATTACTATAAATTGTTTTCTTTTTATTGTTTTTACTATAATTTATATATTTCCATGTTGAAGTAAAATCCTGTTATGACTAATAAAAACAATAAGTTCAACAATACAAGATAGTTCTTATTTAATTCATAAAAATAAAATGTTAAAATAAAAACAATCATTGTAATTGTACCACCTAATATAGCATGTAAACTAAAATTTTTTATTGATTGTTTACCATTTCTTGATGCTATGAAAATCATATAAAAAAAAACACAAGGGGCAGCATATAAAAATGCAAACATATTTAAATAGTCAGGATTTTTATTATTAATAGAAACTATATAAGATATTAATCCACCTAAAAATCCTGTAATTACTGCATCTTTTACTATTGTTAAATTCATTATCTATATTATACTTATGTAAAAAAAGAATATTCTTTTTTTATTTCTTTATTAATTATATTTAAATCTTCCATTGTTAAATCTATTTTATCATAAAAATCCTTTTTAATATTTTCCATTTTTGAAAAATCTGGAATATAATAAAATGCATATTTTTCCAAATATTTCATTCTATAACGCGTTGTTGTCATAATAAAAAAAATTAATTTATTGTTAAGTCCTTCTTGTAGATTGCACATCTCTTCATATGTTTTATTAGTTATTACATAATTATCACGATTACTAATACCATATTTTCCATCTTTATCAATATATGGAAAACCATACATTTTATGTGCCATGACAATTTTGGGCACACCCGCAAAAGATAATTCTATATCTGAATATTTAACTATTAACTCTGGAATATTATTTTTTAAATGACAAGAATGTATATTAATAAAAGAATTTTGTTTACTATTTTCTATTTCAGAGAGATTACATTTAATCGATGGCATATTAGTTTTTTGAATAATATCAGAAAGTCTTCCATATTTATTACAAAATGGTAGAATCTTTTGTAATATAGTCCATCCATTTAACGCTATAGGCATATTTTTGCTCAAATGTATTTTAATAAAATCTCTCTGACATTGATCATATATGCTTAATTTACTATCTGATTTAATCTTTTCCATTGTAAAATAACATGTTGGTGTTTGAGCTCCATATGAAAACAATTTATTAGTTTCACTGTTCGATAAGCATTTGATTTTATGAATTTTATATGATGTTAATAAATCATATATTTTTTCTTTATCGGGTTTCATCCATATTGACGGTATTATTATGTTTAAATAACCTTTGGGAGCTAATATTGATATACTTTGACGAACAAAGTGAATCCAAGATGTTTGTCCATCGTTTTTTTTTGAACGTTGTGAATTCGTTGGTACTTTTGCTAATCCATTTACATTAAATGGTGGATTACCAACTATAACATCCGGTTTTACAAAATCTTCTTGAAGTGACAATTGTAAAAAATCACCATAATAAATATTTGCATCTTTTCCAAACATTTTTTGCAAAGTATTTACATTATTTTCGTTAATTTCTGCCATAAAAATCATATTTTTTATTATATGTTTTGAACGTAGTTTAAAATCTTCTATTATATTTTTTAAACCTTTCATAAGACGATAATATAGAACTATTGTAAAGTTTCCAGAACCAGCTCCAGCATCTAACCATTTTAATTCGGGTTTATTAAATAATTGTTGTGGAATAGTATCATACATTTCTTCAATAAAGTAAAATGGTGTATTAATTTCTCCATAAATTTCCTTTAAGTTTTGATCTATAGAGAGATTTTCATTAATTGTATTATAAACTGTTGTATTTTCAATCATATATTTTAATATTTTATACTAAAATAAGTTGAATAGCGCATTATTTTTTAAAAAATAAATATAAATGGAAAAAACACATAAAATATCATTATTTTTTATAACACTTTCAGTAGATATATTATTATATTATTTTTGGTTTTTAGAAGGAAATAAGTGGGTATTATGGGATAAAAGATTCGCTTTGTTCGTTTTATGTTGTCATATACTTTTTTACTTTGCATTGTATTTTGAAAATCGTCCCTGGTTGGATTTTCTTCATATTACTGTAATTATATGCCCCTTATTCGGTTTTTTTATGTCAAATATTAAATTACTTTTTTTAATATTATCGTTTATTTTAGGATTGCAAGTTCAATGGTTAAGTATTAATAAATGTATTTTAAATACAGAACAGCAAAATAATAATAATCATAAATCCTATTTAGGTAAAATAATATCTATATTAACAATATTTTATAGTTGCATCTTATCTTATAAAATTGGTGTGCTTCAAGAAAATACCAAAACAAAAAAAAAGAAAAAATCATGTAAAAAAAGAAAAATTTTAAAATAAAAAAATGTCCAAAGCAATAAATACTTGAACATTTTCTTGTTTTTTATTTATTTAATTTATTAAATTACAAAGGTGTATTAACTATTCTAATTTTTCTTTTCCGGGACATTGTCTGTGTGTGCGGAGCTGCGTTGAAGTTGAGGAAAGTGATTCTCTATCACTTGAGGATGCATTTGTTGATTGAGCGGCTGTGTAAAATACGCATGATGAGCCGCTGTATAGTTGCTATAATAGCGATCCTTATTGCCAAGATTTGCAGGAGGCTCCATGTATCCATAAGGATTAGCTAAAATGTGAGCCGGAATAATTGGCTGGAATGCAAAAGGATGTGGATGAGTATACAAAGAATTGATTACTGGATGAGAAGGAGGCGCCATCAAGGTTTTCAACTCTTCTGTTGCTTTATTTGCTTCCGTTGCTGTATTGTTCTGCTCATCTTCGGGAATGGTTTCACTTGAGTTAGGTAGAAGCATCCAGAAGCGATTGGGCTCATAGTCGATCCGAGCCTTGCCATTGCCAGAGTCGATACTATTTCGAAGATTATTTGCGTTTTCATTGGCAAACCACTCGTCAAAATGTACGAAGGCCTTGTTGTAAACCCACTCGTTTCTTTCATTGTAGACCTTAAGAAGATCTACACGACCTACCTTACCAATGGATTGCCCGTAAAACGTACCACGGATTTGCTGTTGGGAAATACCCTTGAAAACACGAGGAATGTATATTGAATAAGTGAAAGACATTGTTGCTGTGATTGTTGTTATGTTTTGATGCAATAACCTTATGCAAAAAAGTATTCGTCAATTTTTTTTGGAATTTTTAACTTTAATTAAGCCACGTCATTTTTTTTGCCACGTCATCATTATATTAACACTAATAATGATGTCGTTATATTTAGGAATTTATTGTATATTGTATTATTATAAAATGTTATATAATATTTTTATATTAGCATCCATACTTGCTTCTACTTGTGCTTTTAACGTTGCTAATAATGTAAGATCAAAAGTTGTATTTGATCCATTTAATTTTGTTGAAAAAGCATCAAATAATGAATTACTTCGTTATAAAGAAGCTGAATTAAAACATAGTCGTTGGGCTATGATAGGAGCAACTGCATTACCTATAATTGAAAGCAAAACACATAATCCGGCAATTCATGCATTTGATCATTTATCAGACGAAACAAAAACATTAATACTGGGTGCTATTGCTGCAGGCGAAGGAATGACCATTTTAAAAGGTTATGAAAATCCGTTTTCATTGAATGATTCAAGTTCATATTTCAAAATAAAAGAAGATTATGTTCCCGGTGATATAGGACTAAGTTTCAGTGAAAATCTAACTCAAGAATTAGAAATGAAAGAACTTACTTCAGGAAGAATAGCTATGGTAGGTTTTATATTAATGACATTACAAGAATTAATAACTGATAAAAGTATTTTATAAATCCATTAATTATAATGAAAAAATATTAATTCACTATAATTACAAGTCTTCATTTTTGAAAAGTATATTTTCTAAAATTAAAAAAAATTTGTAAAAAATCCAGTTGACATAGTCTTTGAACGTTCAGAAGAACGGCGTGCCTGAACTCTATTATCTAATTCTTCGGAAACACTTTGTTTTGCTTCTTGGCGCATTGCACAGCGTTTTTCATAACGCTCTGCGCGTTTAACTTTTTGTTCCTCAATGTTTTTTTTAGAACAACGATTTTGATATCTGTTAGAGCGATCGGAAGGACATTGCATAGGCATATTTATATAACTATATAAAATGTCATTTCTTTAAATATATTTTAATATACTCTTATGATAATTTTTGTTAAGTTGCCCGAATCAATATCCATGGTTGCACACATATTATAAGCAGAAGACTTTTTTAATACTTCGACACTATAACTACTGTATTCATTAGCAGGTAAGTAAATGAAATTAAAAAAATGATTCGTTTCGTTATATTGAAATATTAATTTAACTTGTTTATAACTATAAATTTTTTCAACAAATAATTTACACATATAATATTTTCCTTGATTGGGAAATTTTTTTTTAGATTTACAAAATAAGCATGGTTGTTCATATCTTTCTTCACCATTGATAAGTATTAATTTACCCTCCATTATTTTAGATATCGAATATTATTATAATATTCTCTAACTTTCTTTTTAACTCGTATTTGTTGAGGTTCAAAGGCTGTTAAATATAGACCCTGTAGATTTTTTACACGGGAAAGAGCAACGTAGGTTTGGCCACATTCGAAAATGCGATTTCCAGCATCTATTTGTGCTTGTGCTAAAGTTATTCCTTGAGATTTATGAATTGTTATGGCCCATGCCAATATAAGAGGAATTTGTTTTAATCCCATAGATGGGAATTTCTCACTTCGCCATATATGATGTGTTATAGTCATTTCTACTCCGTTAAGAAATTTCACTATTGGAAACCCTTTTTCAGTTATACTTGTTATTACACCTTGACTTCCATTAACAATTGGATATCGAGATGCCATATCTAAATTGGCAACACACATGACTTGTGCACCTACTTTTAAACATAATGTTTTCTCACAAAGAGAATTGTTATTAAGAGCGTTTATTTCATAAGCCAACTCTTGTGGTCCTAAAAGATTTGTATAATTTTTTTCAGTAGTGTTTTCTTGAATAATAGAACTTGAAAAGCTATAATCTATTCCTGAAAGTTTTTCCATTTCTTGTTGGTTTAACTGATCAACCATTTTTTTTGTTGGATAAAGAATAGTTGGTCTAATAACATTATTTTCGGGAACCTCTTTGTTAATGCACTCTTGAAGAACTTTTAAACTGGACTTGAAGAGTTTCCCACACCGAATCTCATTTAATATTTTTTTAAAAATTTCGTCTTCTTGGCGAAATATAAATTCGAGTTCGATTTGATTATTTTGTGGAAAAACTTCATTCCAAAGAGGCGATTCAAAACAAAAATTAGAATCGCATGGGTCTTCGCTTTTTCCTACTGGTGGCAGCTGATAAAAATCACCACTAAAAATAATTTGGATACCACCATAATGTTTATCATTGCGCCGCGTTTTTTTACCTATAATATCAAGCAATTCGAATATTTTTTGCGACATCATACTTACTTCATCAACAACTAAAATTTCTGTATTTGTCCAATTTGCGCGTTTCAAAATACTCTTTCGTATTTTATTGGATATTTCATTCGCATCACCAGTAGCAAGACCTATATTAGCCCATGAATGAAGTGTTTTTGCACAAGATTCTAATAAAATTGCTGCACAACCAGTCATTGCCGTAATTTGAATTCGTTTATTGTTATCACATGCATGTTTGTATATTTGTTGAATAAAATAAGACTTGCCTGATCCACCTGGTCCAGTAATAAATACATTTTCTCCGTTAATGTATTTATTAAACGCAAGTTGTTGCTTATCATTAAAGTTATAACAATTCATAATATAACAATTATTTATTATACACTTTTTATTCATTTTTTTAATTAATAATTAAATACATGTTTCATGTTAATAATATGAGAATGTGCTAAAATAATTGGTTCAACAAAATCTAAAAATTTTGTACAACAAAATATATTAACATTATCTTCTAATAAATTGTTTAATAAAGTTTGATTTACATTTTCTATACCTCCATGAATTATTACATTTTTTCTTGTTTTATTACCGTAATAGTCGTCTTTCGAAATATCATATTCATAGCAATTTTCTATATTTAAATAAAACATTATTTCATGCAAAAGTGTTGTTTTGCCGTTTTTTCCTGATCCAGATAATATAATTATTTTCTTATTGAATTTATTTTTTTTTGCATTTTCTACATTATGTAGTAGTTTTTGATAACTTGTGTTGCTTAAATATTGCTTCCAACTATGTAGGTCATGATTTTTCATTATATACTACTACAATAAAATTATTCTTTATGATGGAGGAATAGTTGTTAACTCAACATAAGCTATTTCTGTAAATCCCCAACTATTATTTATTGCTAATATATTATCAGTTGTTTTTAACACGTTATCAGGTATTTCAAAAGTATATGTTTTCCAATTAGGTGGCACAGGTTCTACGTTTTCAATATAAAATACACTCGATGAATTTTCATCAATTGTATTATCCGAATTATTAACACGATCTCCTGGATAATTTATAAAAAAATACAGTTCTTTAGGGTCTGATAAAGTTGAACTATTACCTCTATTAGTTATAACTTTTAAATACCATTTTCGAGATATATCAATCGTAGGTATCTTTGTATTCCAACCAACATAATTTCCTATATAATTTAATTTTAAATAATGACCACCATCAGGAGCCGGTGATCCAGAACCTGCTTGTATAACTGCACCATTACCATCTCCTGGTGAATTAAAATCTATACCACTACCATTATTATTAGTGGTAAATGTTAAAGTGTGGGTAATAGGTGGTAAAACTAACTCGTCTGGATTGTCAGGCCAGCCATTAATTTTGGTTGTATTAGGAGTAAAATATTTGTTATCAAAACCATTCAAAATAGTAGCACCTGATATAATATTATTCTGGGCATCTGACTGTTTATCAAATAAAAATGTAGCATTTTTTACCACACTTCCATCTGGTAGTGTAATAACAGGATTGGAATTATAATTATATCCTGTAGTTGGATCTATTCCTGAACCTGAAATAAAAGATCCCATAGTATGTAATGAATTAAAATATGTATTTACATCAGGTGCTGGTTCAGGTGCTGGTTCTGGTGCTGGTTCAGGTGCTGGTTCTGGTGCTGGAGCAGGCTCAGGTTTTGTGTAAGATTCTACTTGATATAAAGATACACTTTGTCCATTTTCTCCCCCATGATTTGCATATACTAATTTTACATCTCCACTATCCTTTTCCTGCCAAGTTCTATACCCCCAAAAACCACTTCCTACATCTCCGTTGTAATAATCATTATGGGATAATGAAAATTGATGAGCCACATCGATAAGATCTCCTCGATTATATTTTGGATCTATTAAGCTATCAGAAACTTTT
>Ga0181409_1000096_pt1 | contig 30791 bp, 47 predicted proteins | sample 32SPOviralmetaG_FD_130138 | JGI IMG/M metagenome (GOLD analysis project Ga0181409, IMG submission 130138) | Marine viral communities from the oligotrophic San Pedro Time Series (SPOT) site, San Pedro Channel, CA, USA - 32 SPOT_SRF_2012-05-30 | ecosystem: Environmental > Aquatic > Marine > Strait... | reverse complement strand
ATTGTGGCTCCTTCTACTACTTCTTCAGTAATCATCTCTTTAGTTAAGTCTTCGAAATCACCATAATATTCAAATACATTTCGGTAATCATCTAACTGATAATCATCATTAAAAATTGAACTAAATAAATAAGGTATGAATTTGGTAACTTCAATAATGTAGTTGTATATAGTTTTCTCCTCACCTTTACTATTTTTTATGGTCTTAGATTCCCAATCACCACTATTATCTATCTCCAATAAACTTTTAAGTTCACTCATTATTTCACGATATTTTTCATCAGTATACGCAGTATTATATGAGTTATTGTGAAGTGAATATAAATTACCTGAAACTTCAGAAGTCTCATTTAATAAGACTTCAGTAGATTCTTTATCTTCTTCTAAAATATCCATTACTAATAGAGGGTCTGTAACATCAACATAATCAGGATGACCTTGGTCTTCGGCGATATTTTCTAATAATTCAGTTTCGGGAGAAATCTGAGTTCCATATAATTCTTGAGATATTGATTTGGCAAGTAAGAACTTATTTTTTTCATTTAACTCTTCAATAACATCGGTATACAAATTTTGAGTAACATCTTGAAATGGTTCGAACCAATCATCTTCACCTAAAATATTTTTAACAAGTTCTGATGATGACATTTCACGATTACCGTCATCTGATTTAAAAAAACTACTTAAGTCTGACCTCTCACCAAGAGTTAAAAAATATTTATCACCTTTTTTAGTTATATCACTATAAGTGGAAACAATGTTATCGATAGTTTTTGTACGGTCATCAATATAACTCTTTCTTAGATAAGTCATTGGAAACATTTCAATAACACTTTCGTATGTATCGGAGTTTTGAAGTAATCCAAACCTTTCTAGTAAATCAAAAAAACTATCCTTATCTCCATTGAGATAACGGTTGATAAAGTCTTCAACCTCACCTGAACCTCCTGATAGTATACTGATAATTTTTTCTTTCATAAGACTTTATTTACATATAAATATAAAAAAAGGTGAGTTTTACCTCACCTATTTACCCCAATTCTCTATTTTATTCGATTACTTCTTATCGTAATATTTTTCAACCGTCTTTTTGATGGCTTCTTTAACAGTTTGAGTGTTTGTACTTTTAACAGTTTTTGTACTCTGTTTTGCTTGGTTTTTGTTTTTGTTTTTACATCCGCATCCCATAGTTGATATTTTTTTAATAAAGTTTATAATAATAAATATAAGTAACAATGAATTACTGTAATAATCGGTTTTTATTTATATTTATGATAAAAGTACAATATTATGAGTCTTAGTCAAGTTTTATTAGAAAGTAGGAAGGATGATTTTTTAAGAATGTTCAGAAATAAGTTTTCTGACGAACAACTTAAAAAAGTTTTTAGTCTTTCCCGACAATTAGCCCCTAACCAAAAATTCCTAACATTCTTAGGTAATGTTATACCTACAGAAAATTTTGATGAGAGTCTAAGTAAAGCTGAAAAAGTAGTTGAAAAATTCATTAAGTATCAACAAGCTCTTCAACAAAGAGATATTAATCAATTTAAAAGTTTAGAGGAAATAATAACTGCGATTAATAATCATGAGAATAAAGTTAGACGTACAGTTAAATCTGTTGATGGTGCGAATATTGTTTATGAGGATGACCGATTTACGGTTGTAACTCCTCAAACACATAAGGCGAGTTGTTATTATGGTGCCGGTACTAAGTGGTGTACTGCTTCTATGAATGGTTCTTCACATTTCGATAATTACAATGTGGATGGTAAACTTTTCTATATCTTAGATAAAAAGGCAAAAAGTAATGACAAATATTATAAAGTAGCTTTATTACAAAAATATGACGGAGATAAAACATTTTATGATGCACCTGATAAATCTTTTACTTCTGGGTGGATATTAGGTACACCAGAATATGATGAAATTCAAAACGCGATTAATAAGTACGTTAACGATAACTTCCAAAGAGAGATTAATATCTTTAAAGATAAAGAGGCTGCTAGACTTGAAAGAGAAAGATTAAGAAAAGTGGCTGAAAGACGTAGAGTTGCTCAGTTAAGGGCTGAGGCGGATGAAAGAAAAGAAGAGGATTCATGGAATTTAGAAAACGAACCTGACCAAGAAGGTCTGTATGCTAATGCGGTATTTGAAATTATGGTTGATAATTACAATGTATCTGTTGATGAAGAAGAAGGTGAAAGTATATATGATTTAGTCCCGTCACAGTATAGTCATTATGATTTACCAACATTTGAATGGGTAGGTGATGATGATACTGGAATAACCTTTGCTGTTGGTACGTGGGATGAAGTATGGCAAGCGGCTAAAGAATATATGGAAGGACTATGGGATGACCAAGGGGCTGACGGATGGAGTAACTCGTTTATTGAAAGTCATATTGATGAGCAGGAAGTAAGAGAATATTTTTATGATATGTTTGAAGATGATGTAAATAATAATTATGAATCATATTTTGATACAGACGACTTACCACTATCAGACGAACAAGAATCTCAAGTAGCTAAATTAAAAGAAGAGGCTGAAGAGTTAGATGAGATAACTAAAAATGTGGATGACATATATAATGAAGATGAGGTAGAATTAGCTGAAGATAGATGGAATGAAATAGATGATGAAATAACAGATATTGAATCTGACCCTGAAGGTGAACCAACAGAGGAACAAATTGAAGATATGACAAATAGTAGAGTTGATGATGCCATGTATGATATGATGGGTAGTATGGCCGATTATGGTTTAGATATAAGTGATTATGTCGATAAAGACGCGTTATTCGAGTCCGCAATTGATAGTGATGGTGTGGGTAATTCTCTTGGTAGTTACGATGGGGACGATAATGAAGTAATGATAGGTGATACTTGGTATCACGTTTTTAGAACAGAATAATGAAGTTATTAAATTTAATTGAAATGAATGATAACGAGGTTTATAAATTAGGTGATATGTGGTCAGATAATTTTGATTATGATGGTATGCTTAAAGCTGGTTTAAAAATCACATTAAAAACTTCAATAAAAAAAATGAAAGACTTATTCAAATCATTTCAAGACGTTAACTATAATTCCGAAGGAGGACATCTATTACATCTTATTAAGGTTATAGAATCAGGAGATAACAAAACAGGTGTAAAACATCTAAATAATTTCAAAGATTCAATTAGAAAAACATTACAAAATTTATCGGAAGTACAAAATCCACATAGAAAAAAATATGGAGACATATTAAATGAAGGTAGACGAGATGACATCCTAAGTAAATTTAATGAAAATCCAGAACTACAAAAAACTATTGAGCAATTTTTAGACCATGAATTCAATAAAAAAACAAATTATAAATATGTAAATTGGGTACTTAAAAGAAATTTTGATGACCTTGGTAATACAATTATTTCTTTAGATAACGTAATCGATTATATTGAAAAGTTTGATAGAATAAGAAAAAACTTACAAGATAAAGACATTAATCAATATAAAAACATTCAGGACCTAATTGATACTTTAGAAGTTTACGGGGACACTAAAAGTGAAGAAAAGACCAAATTAGAATCAGGTACCGCCAAAGTATATGAAGACGCCGAAGTTTTAATAGTTAAACCACTTAGTCAAAAATCTTCATGTTATTATGGACAAGGGACCAGATGGTGTACATCTGCCAAGTCAGGTAATCAATTTGATAATTATTTTGGAAGAGGTCCTTTATATTATTTCATATATAAAAATTTAAATAAAGATAATGATTATTATAAAATTGCTATTCATTACGATGTGATGAGTAATATGTTCAAACTTTATGACGCTAAAGATAATGTTAACGATAATCTTTTAGGTTTTTTGAAAAAAAATCCCGCTTTTGATTCTGTTGAAAAAGATATTGAAAAAAATCATAAGTTTGATAAAAGTAAAAATCAAAAAAGTATGTTAGTCAAACTTTTAAGGACTAATAATTTTAATTTTAGTAAAATTAGAAGATACGTATTGTACGATAAGTCAGTTCACATATTGGGAAATAATGACACTCTTGTAGTGGCTAAATACGGTGAAAAAAGTATTATCATTACGGTAAGTGATGATGGAGATGAAATAATATTTTACGGTCCAAAAAGTAATATTTTAGATAAAAGACCTACGTATGAAATGGTAGAGTATCTTGATATGAATTCAGACCCATATGATATAGAATTTTTATTAAGTAAAAATACGGTACACACCAACTATAAAGTCATTAGAGATTTATTTGATTTCTTTATTACTGAATTACATGAAGAATTAAGTGTGGGTAATCAAGAAGGTTTTAAATTTTGGAGTCCTCTAAATTCTCAATCAAACTATCGATTTGAAAGTACTAACCCTGACAATGCATATATTAAATTTTTAGAATATATCATTGACCAAACAAATGAAGGTGAACCAGCCAGTAAGAGAGACTTCTTACTTAATGTCTTAGAAAAAGACCCTGAACAAGTAGTATTTTCAGGTTATCTCTCAACAATGTTCAGTTCAATGAAAGATGCTGGACTCGTTAGTCTTTACAGAGCCGATACTTCGCCTTATTTTAGGTACAAGATTGGACCCAACTACAAAGTTTGGAAACAAGGAAGACTAAAGAGAATATGAGATTAAATACCGATTGGATTTTTCAAGAACCTATAGATTTAGAACATAAGCAATACGTTCTATTAGACTATATTAATAAAGTTAATAAAGACTTCGAGGATTTTAAAATATATCCTTCTTTTCAGGAGTTAGCAATACACTTAGCAAATATTGGTGCCATTAGAGAACAAGGAAAATTTGTTAGACTTAGAAGAGAACCTGAAGATATTGATGATGAAATATTAATTAACGATTTAAAATATATACAATTAGGTTATAAAAAAGATGAGTTAGAAGAGATTAAAAAAATCATTAAATATTCTCAGGATAAGTTAACTGATTTATTTTTAGTTGGTAAATCTATGTGGTCATTAGTTTATGATAATGTTTTGATTAAAAACGTGTATAACAATATCAAAGAAATCGAAACAAAACCAGGAGTTGGATTTTTTTACATAATATATGACGAACTTTTATATGTTTACCAATATAAGATTGGTACCTTAACTAGTAAAACTAATGAAAATAAGTGTTGGGTTGAATTAATATATAAAGGAGACGTAGTCGATGTTACACAAAAAGAAGAATTAACTAATATAATTAAATCTAATTTTAAACAAGTAGGTAGCACCAAAAAAGAAAAGTTTATAGAAAATATTGATACCTCATTTCCAATATTTAGAGTTAAATATGAAGAAAAGTTTCCGTTAGAAGGTTCTATATTATCAATCAGTAAAAGAAAAATAATGAATTATATTTTTCAAACAATCAAAATTCAAGAATTAAAAGGTTAAATAAATGAATACTAAAATTAAAAAACCCGACCATATTGTATGGGATGAAGAAAACCAAAAATATCACGCCAATATCTTACCTTATGGTAGTAGTCTATCTGCACCATCAATTAAAATAGAAGATATATCATCATATAAACAAAGAAATGTTCAAAAAGTACAAACTAAATTTAATAAAAAATATCAGGAATTAGTTGATGAATATAATAACTTAGTTGATGAAGTTAAATTAAATCAAATTGTTTATAGTTCTGACTTTTCTTTTGAGCCTGTGATAGGTCACTCTTATCACTTATACTATAGAGATAATGGAAAATATTTCTTATCTTTAATTGAACCTGAAATGTGGAATGAGGAATACGTGTTAAGTGTAGAACTAAATTCTGAAAATAAATGGGTTTTAATTAAAGAAGTTTAATATATGAGTCTACAAAATCCTAAAGATGTAAATATTACCGATAATACAATATCAGTATTATTAGCTGGTGGTTTAGGTAATATGATGTTTCAAGCGGCCACTTTAATGGTTTATGCTAAAGAAATGGGGTACGACCCTTTAATTGGTTATTGGACAACTCATCAATCAGAAAGTTCTAAACCTAACCCCCATCTTAATAGAGAGGGTAGAAATATACATTTTGACCCATGGGGTGGACACATATTAAAAGACCCACATATATCTTTTGGTGATGTGTACCCTAAATTACCATGGTTTGATAGTAGACCAAATGCATTTCAATGGTGGTTTGACCAAAGTTTAGCGTGGGATATAGATACTGGTGAGGGAGGTGTTTACTACGATTTAAAACAAAAAGTAAAACCTCCATATCTATTTCAGGGATACTTTTTTAATAAACTATATTGGCATCACCAAAGAGACTACATTTTAGAATTATTTACATTAGATAAAAACATAAGTAATTATATTGAATATAATTATGGGAGATTATTCGACAAGAGTATTTCTCTTCATTTAAGAATGGGTGGTGGTCGTCAAGATAATTTTTTTGATATAAAATTAATACCTGAAGAATGGGTTACTAAAATTTTAAATAATGAAGGTGAGGACCACAAAGTACTTGTTTTTTCAGATAATTTAGATTCAGCCAAACATTTTGTAAATAAATTAGGGTTTCCTAAAGAAAAATTTGTTTATATTGATGAAGACCCGTATATTGCAGTTCATATGATGAGTATGTGTGATAAACATATTCTTTCTAATTCAACACTTTCTTTTTGGGGTGCTTATCTTGATAAGAAACAAGAAAATGAATATACTTTCGTACACAAAAGTTTTTTTGAAAGACATCCTCATAGTATGATACCTTACAGTAACTGGAAAATTAATTATTAAAATATAATATCATGAACGAAAAAATTGAAATCACAACAACAGCTATGAATAAATTAACAGGTAAACTTAGAGTACCAATTCATATTGATTATATATCTACTTATATTTTAAGAGACTCAATAGAAAATACTCGAAAAATATTGATTAAATTAATTGAAAATGGTATGATTGAGGAGAGTAGTCATTCTAATGATTATTATGTTTTAAAAACTAAAGGTAATGAGTAAAGAATTAATTTCCCATCCTGACTATTATGGGGGTAAAGATAACCAATATGAGGTTATAAAAATAGCGGAAGCAACAGGATTAGATAAAGACGCGTATCTATTTAATGTATTGAAATATATAGTTAGAAGTGGAAAAAAAGATGATAATCCACCTGTACAAGATTTAAAAAAGGCGTTATTTTATTTAGATAGAAGAATAAAAATAATTGAAAAAAATGGAGAAAAATAAAATTTATTGCGGTGATGGCCGTAAACTTATGTCGGAGATGTCCGAAAAAACAGTGGACTTAGTTGTAACTAGTCCACCTTACGGTGTTGGTATTGATTATGATAATTGGGATGACGATAAAGAAATTGCCGAGTATTGGAAATTTACAAGAGAATGGTTAAGAGAGACTTATAGAGTACTTAAAGACGATGGTCGTATAGCGATTAATATTCCTTATGAAATTAATCGACAAAAAAAAGGAGGTAGAATTTATTTTTCCGCTGAGATTTGGATGATTATGAAAGAAATCGGTTTTGGGTTCTTTGGTATTGTAGATTTAGAAGAAGATTCACCTCATCGTTCAAAGACAACTGCTTGGGGTAGTTGGATGAGTCCATCTTCACCATACATATATAACCCTAAAGAGTGTGTTATTTTAGCTTACAAGAAAAAACACAAGAAAGACGTTAAAGGTACACCACAGTGGAAGGGTGAATTTCAAATGGTTCCAAATGAAAAGATTGAAGGAGAATTTAGAAAAAAATTGGTTTACGAAGATAAAGACAAAAAAGACTTTATGTCTTTAGTGTTTGGTCAATGGAATTATTTTGCAGACACAAGACAAAAAACCAAGGCTACTTTTTCATTAGATATACCATATAGGGCCATTAAGATTCTTTCATATAAAGAAGATGTAATAATGGACCCATTTAATGGAAGTGGAACAACATGTTTAGCGGCTGAAATGTTGGGTAGACCTTGGATTGGTTTAGAAATTAGTAAAAATTACTGTGAAGTTGCTAGAGAAAGATTAAAAGAATATCAAACTAAACAGAAACAACTAAAGTTAGTCTTAGATGAGCATACGAGAAATTAAAGTCTAAAATAACTGAAACCCCTACAAAGTAAGGGGTTTTTTGTTATTATAGATATTTATTAATAAAAGTTTTTATGTCAAAATTATTTATAAATGAGTCAGAAACATCTCAAATACGTAAAATGTATTTAATAGAGAATGAAAGTGACAAAAAAGACGGTACTAAAATGAGGGCTAGCCAAAACTTTTGGGACTTTATTAAATTTGAAGAAGGTGACCCAAAAAAACCAATTGGTAACATAAAAGAACCTTTATTAAAGGCGTATAAAGACACTAGTGATGTGTGGACAATAGGTTACGGCCATACCGGTAAAGACGTGAAAGCGGATTTAGTTATAAATAAAAAACAGTCCTTAGAATTACTTTATAAAGACGCTTCGGAAGCTGCCGATTGTGTTAGAAGATTTTTAGGGGAATGGAAAGATAAGGGATTAAAAACGTATATGATAACTCAAGGACAGTTTGATTCTTTAATCTCATTAGTTTTTAACACTGGATGTGACTCAGTTAGAATGTCAAGATTTATACAATATCTTAAATCAGGTCAAAATAAAAAAGCAGCAGAAAGTATTCTATTATATAAATCCTCAAATGATGGACTTAAGAGTAGAAGAAAAAAAGAAAGTAATATGTTTATATCATGAAAAAGTTAATTAAAGAATCAGGATTAAGAAATATCGGAGATTTATCTAAAAGATATCAGAAAGCTAAAATATATTTTCATCAAGACTTAGACGGGGTAACTACCGCTTTGGCTATGAAAAATTATTTAGAAGATAATGGAATTAAAGTTGTTGATTCTGAAATAATACAATATGGGGATAAGGAGTTTGCGGTTAAGAAACAAGATGCGAACGGAGATACAATGCCTGTTTTAGTGGACTTTGCTCACGGTAAACCAATGTTTGTCGTACATACTGACCACCATGATAGTCAAACAGGAGTTGAAGGTGATACTTCAACATCTTTTAGGTCTTCACGTTCCAATGTTGAAACGTTATCTCAAATAATGTCACCTAAAGATATATTCACTTCAGATGATATTAGATTAATATCTACAGTCGATTCAGCTGATTTTGCTAAGTACGGTTTAAAACCACAAGATATTATGAATTTTGTATTTAAATTACAAAAAGATAAGTCACTTCAAAAAAACAAAATGGCCTTAGGGTTAGCAACTAACAAACTTATGTTAGCTTATAAGAATAAACCAGGTTTTATGGAAGATTTAGTAATGACATCTCAACCGTCACTTTTAAACATATTTCAAAATATTAATAGATTGGCGGCAGAAAAAGGGTACGCACTACCTGAAGAGATGGCGTTAAATCAAAAAGACTATGTACAGAAACAAAAAGATAGTGAAAAAGTTTATGTTGATGATGGAATTATAGTACAATACGGAGGTGGTTCAATGTTTAAACCAGGTTCTTATGACCGTTATACTCCATTCAAAAATAATCCTGAAGCTGACTTTATAGTAATTGCATGGCCAATGGGATTAGTACAAGCTTCATGTAACCCATTCAAGGGAGAGAGAGAATTAAAAGGTGTTAACTTAGGTGATATAGCTCAAGAAGTATTAAGTAAATGGGAAAGTCAATTAAGAGAAAAAATTATACCGCTATCAACTATAAAATGGATATCGGAAGGTAATAAACAATTTGATGAGGAATCAGTTGGTTTTACTAATGCGGATTTAGAAGCCTTTTATGGTGATAAGGTTCGCTCAATGGATGGTGGAGATGAGTATATGGAGAAATTAAAAGACATCATGGACAAACCTTCAAATAGCTTAACTGAAGATGAGTGGGCAATATTAGATAAATTAGGTGTACCAGCATGGGAAATGATTCAAGCTAACTCAGGTGGACACAAATGTATTACAAATATATCCGCATTAAATTACTTCGGAAGAGGTAAGAGAAAACCTGAAGGTAAATATAAATACAATAAAGATAAAGGTGATTCACCATATGTTAAGTTTGTTAAAATGATTCAAAAAGAATTTGTAAGAAAACTTAAAGAAAAAATTAATGAGTCTAAAGGTGTAAATGAGTCGGTTTTAAATGAGGCTATAGGTTTCATATTTCCAATAGGTAATGAAGAATTTAATGTAGGTTATGACGAATCTGGTTTAGGTAGAGGTAAAAAAAAGGTATTAGATAAAGACGATGCAATTCACAACAGTGATTATGGTTCAGGAGACGCTAAACATCAACACAGAGGAGGTCATTTAGGTATTGATATATTCGCACCTAAAGGTACACCTCTAATTTCAGCAACGGATGGTGAAGTAATTAAAATTAGAAGAAAAGATAGAGGTGTAGGGGGTAAAACAGTTAGTATACTTACGAATGGTATTGTATACTATTACGCTCATTTGGATTCCGTATCTAATGAAATTAAAAAAGGTGAGGAAATTAATAAAGGTACGTTTATTGGTACTGTGGGTGATAGTGGTAACGCTAAAGGAACTCATCCACACTTACATTTTTCTATGTATGAAAAAAGAAATGGTTATAAAAGAGGGACTATTGACCCTTGGCCATTTTTAAAAGATAGTCTTGATGGAGGGGAATTAATTGTTATTGAACCAGACCAAGTAGTGGATAAAGTTGAAGGAACAGTTACTCGTGAAGATTTAAGTATTAACGATATAGTAAAAAACGGAGATAATTCTGAATTAATATCAAGAGGTTCACAAGGTGAAGGTGTTGAGGAAATACAAAAAATACTTGATAAAGAAGGTTATGATTTAGGTGAAGATGGCGTAGACGGAATCTATGGACCAATTACAATGAGAGCGGTTAAAAAGTTTCAAAAAGATAATGGGTTAAATTTAATTGATGGTATAGTAGGAATTGAAACTTCAACCGAATTTAGTAAACACTAATAGTATTAAAATAAAGAGAAGGAGACATCGTCTCCTTTTTTTATGCCTTGTTCTTCACAAAAACCGCCAGAGACCTCTAAAACTTTATCCCCAAATCCTTGATATGACTCACAATTTTTCTTATTATTACATGGTTGACAGTTAGAATGAACTTCTGTAATGGTAGTTCCATTAATGAAAATAATGTCTAAAGGTATGATACAATTAAACATCCAAAAACTTTGATTATCAAGTTCAGGCATGAAAAATAACATACCATCAAAGGACTCGTCAAATCTTTTTCCCATCATCCCATCAGTTATGGATTTTTTAGTGGAAGAAACTTTGACTTTTAAAATATTATTTTCTATGATTACTTTCATACTAATAAATATCGAATAAAACTAATAATGAAAAAATACGCAGGAATAATCGTAAGATGTGATAATAAGGTGTTGCTTTGTAAAAGAAATTCACAAACGACATTACCAGGTTTTTGGTCTTGTCCCGCGGGAAGTGTAGAAGAAGGTGAACCAACTAAAGACGCAGCAATAAGAGAATTCATAGAAGAAACTGATTTACCTGTGTTAGGTGATATAGAGTTTGCGGCGGTAATAAAAAGATATAATCGAGATGGAAGTAAAGTTAAAGGTATGTTTTATACCTACCTTATGGATGTTGAAGAAGAAATGTTTCCTGATTTAGAAAATGCTTATGATGGGGACGAACACACGGAATGTGGGTATTTTGGTAAAGACGAATTACCTGAACCAATGACAAAACAATTTAATAAACTTATAAATATAATTTTAAAATGAACAAATTAGTAAACATGTTAAGAACATCTGCACAGGCAGATAAAGCAAAGGCATTATTATCACTTGAATTACTTGGTAATAAAGCAGTAGGAATTGGAGACCACTCAACAGGGGACTTCTATAAGAACGCAGAAGAGGCGTTAGTGATGGTAGTAGATGCGGATGATAGATTAAGTGCATTAGAGAAATACTTTGATTCTCATGGGATGATTAAGGGTTAAACTTTAATTATTTTAGTACAAAACACAAAAAAACCTTTAAAAGACTTGTCTGAGAGTAATTTTTTTGTATATTTGTATTAACTTTAAAGAAAACGGGCATATTTATATTTTACCCTACAGATTATTCTGAAAGTTTTCTTTAAAATATTTGACAGATTGAAAAATTTGTTGTAGTTTTGTAAAACAATTCAGTAATAGTACTGAAGACGTTCTTTGAAAATATTAGTAAGTGTCACCTTAACCATCACAGTTTGTGAAAGGAATACAAAAGATTAACCCCTTTTTCTTAAACGGTTAGGTATGACATTTGACGGCGGTTTAGCGTCGTTAGATAACCCCAGCAATGGGACTAAAGGGATTGAAACGAGAATAGTACATCGTGAATATTCGCAGAGTTTACTCTGACAACTAAACAAAGTGGCTACGGTCAAGACCCTAAGGGCAACTGCTAAAGGGACTAGACCATTCTGAATCCGTGGAATATCAGAGTTGAGATAGTGATATCAATAGGAAAAGCTACAGGTGACGGTTCGACACACCCTGTCAGGTGTTGTAGGGCTGAGTACCAGTACGAAGGGATTCCGATACGATAAGTTAACGTATTCCTGAAGTACCGTAAGTTGACAGACTTACAGAGAGGTGTGAAGCATTTTGTTTTCCAAAGAAACGAAACTTCTCCCGAAGCACATCTTTCCCATTTCCATTGTTACTTTTACTAAAACTAAAAGAGAGCAAAAGTTCTTCGGGCGTTGACAACGAAAGGTGTCTAACACTTCGAGTCAATAGACTAACGAAGTCATTGGTAGACTGCAAGTCTCCTGATGTCAATTATTAAATACCTGGTGGGATGGCCGTCCCTTAGTGAACTCGCAAGGTTTGACAGAGTAAAGTAGTGGTTGAGTAGTTGTTAACGAAAAGAGTGGTTCACTCAAATAACCGACACTGACTTGATACTTTCGGCAACGAGAGTGGATACATGAGCAACCGATATAGGGTAATCTCACTAAAGACAAGTCGACATAAACGTATAATCTCAGCGTTCTATACTCTATTATATATCTTCCTTAACCTCAGTTCTAACCAACTGAGGTTTTTTTGTGCTAAATAATTTGTGTAAGTGAATTATATTCATTATATTTGTATAAATAAAAAAATAAAATTATGGAAGGAATTATCACATTAGTCATTATCGGTTTCGTTTTAACATTTAGTTCACAACTACTAAAAGGTATTGGAAATATCTTCGCAGCTTCAGGTAGAGTTGGTGGTTGGATATTAGGAGTAATTTTAGTATTATTTCTCTTAAAAAGTTTTATGTTTTCATCAACCCCTACAGAAGGCTCTATTACTCATTTTTCAAAAACGTTACAGATAGATAAGTCAGATGTTGAAAAAGATGGTGAAGTTTATATATGGAACGTAGAGGGCGAATCATTTGAGTATATGTACGTTAACGGGAAGTACATCATCCAATAATTTATTAGGTCAATTCAAAAATTTTAATTATATTTGTTATATGAAAAAAGGAGACAAAATAAAAGATATTATAAATGGGTCAGTACACATTATTGAGACTGTAGAATCTTTTGGCGACAATACTGTGATTTTTACTGAAGACAATAAATGTTTACCGATTAAAAATGTTAGCGAATTTACGATGTGTAATGAACTTACAGAAGTTTTAACTAATGACCCTGAAATTATAAATGATTATTTAACGGAGACATGTGTTAAACCATTTGAAGAGTATATGAATAAATTAAAAGAGAAATATGAAGACAATTAAAATAGAACATCCAAAGTTTGGAATCCTACAAGAAAAAGTTTTTGAAGATAAGACCCAGTTTAAAATCTATCTTAAAATGGTTCATTCTTGTTTGGAACTTAAAGAGGATTTAACCACTTCAAACGGTAATGATTTTCTTCTTCACATACCATATGATTTACTAAGGTCTTCAATAGTAATAGGTGATATTCAAAAAATTAGTTTAGCTGAGTACGCAATCCAAAAATCTAAGACACAATAAAAATGGTAAAAATAATTAATAATTTATGGAGTATGATTAAGATGGTCCTAATCTTAATCTTTATGTTAATAACAGTTAAGTTTGTTGGTACGGATAAACTTATAGAGGTAGGTCTTATTTGTCTTGGATTTTACTTCTTATACAAAGTTATAGATTTATTATCCGTGTTCTTTAAAAACAAGATAAATGGTCTTAAAGTGGATAAGACAGTTAAGGTTACTGAGGAAATAAATCCTGAGGTTAAATACATTGAAGGTCTGATTAATGAGATTAAGAAAAAGACTAAAAAGACGATAAAGGATAAAAATACATTAGACCTTTTAGGTATCAAATTAAAACAACTTAAAAATGTTTAAGATAGGTGATTATGTAATACCAAAAGATAATAAAACCATCAAGGTAATCCGTGAAATAGAAAAGATTAATAGTGAAATTATTATTTACATGACAGATAATACTTCTTATCATTTAAGTGAATTACTAACTTTAGACGAGGTTGTAAAAAAAAATAAATATTATAAAGAAAGTTTTAAATTATGAGTGAAAAAAAAGAAATTGTAGGATTCACAGCGGGGAATTTTGATTTAATGCACCCAGGGTATATATATACTTTTGAGGATGCTAAAAAACAATGTGACAAATTTATTGTATTTCTACAAAGAGACCCATCGTTACATAGAAAATCCAAGTACAAACCAGTGGTTCCGTTATATGAAAGATATAGAACATTAATGGCTATTCAATATATTGATGAGGTTTATGTGTATCAAACTGAAGAAGAATTATATGATTTAATTACATTTTTTAAACCTGATATAAGGATTTTAGGTGAAGACTATATAGGTAAATCTTTCACAGGTGATGACTTACCACCTAAAGTAATATATACGAGTAGGTCTCATGGATGGTCAACAACACGTATGAAAGATATGATAACGATGCAAACCATTAAACAAAACCCTGAAGTTATTGAAGATTCTAATTATTTTGACCGTAAATTAGGTATGGATGATTAAAGATATGGGTGGAATTAAAAAAGACAGAGAAAATTTAGAACATATGCCTAACCAAAAAAGGCATCAAATTATAAGTTTTATTAAGTCAGGTGTTAGAATTATTGGATACGGTTTTATTCCTTTTAATTTGATTACCGCATGTATTATACTTATTATTAGTGAAGTAATTGGAATAATTGAAGAGATGGTTTAGAGGTTAAGGAAATATGGATTTCCCTATTAGATTAAATAGGGTGGTGGAGTAGTCCGATAGCCAAAAGTCGGTCCCTAAAGGTGGAGAGAAATCTTCACCTTTTCTATTAGTAATCTGCAATATTTACTAAGATTACTATATTTATAATAAAATACCAACGAATATGTCAAACATAATAATAACTGAATCACAATTACGTAAATTAAAATCGAATATCTCTGAAGGTTCTAAGGGTTCATATATGGCCAAACAACAATTATTTACTATCGCCACTTTAGCCTATAAAATGTGGGAACAAATGGAAGAAGGTGAACAACTTGAAGATTGGATGGAAAGTAAAGTTGCTCAATCTGAACAGAGTATAGTTTCTGTTGTAAAATCTTTCATGTACGATGAGGCTGAGGAAGAGCTAAAAGGTATGGAAAAATTAAATTATGATGAGTTAGTAATAGGAACTTAATAAAATAATTTATTGACAAATAGCAACCTTTCTCCTAACTTTAGGGGAAAGGTTTTTTAATGCCTTAAAAAAATAAAACTATGATAAAATTAACATTTAACACAAGTAAACATACGTTGGTCTACAGACCTGATGTAGATAAAAAAGATGTTACGGAATATTCAAACGTAACAACAATTAAAGATTATGAGAAGTACTATGAGGTAAGACAAAAACAATTATCAACAGGTGCGAGTGTTCCCATTATTAGAGTACCTATCAAATACACAATCATTGAATATATTCATGAATAATATAGATAAACAATATAAAGAATTATTATCCACCATTTTAGAACATGGGGTTGATAAGTCAGATAGAACAGGTACTGGTACTAAGTCTATTTTTGGTTACACTATAAGACATAATATGAAAGAAGGGTTTCCTCTTCTTACCACTAAGAAGATGGCAGTCAAAACGATGATGACTGAGTTAAAATGGTTTCTAAAAGGTGATACTAATATCAAATACTTAGTTGATAATAATTGTCATATATGGGATGGTGATGCATATAAAAAATACTGTGATGATTCACAATACCCTTATCCTGTTATAACACAACCAGAATTTATCCATAAAATAAAAACAGATGAGGATTTTGCGAAGACATGGGGAGAGTTAGGTCCAGTATATGGTGCTCAGTGGAGAGGATGGTTTCAAGAAGGTGAACAGGTATTTGAAGGTGATACATTACAAGTTTATAACGAAAAAAGTGTTGACCAAATTAAAAATTTACTCGAACAACTTAAAAAGAATCCAGACTCAAGAAGGTTAATGGTTAGTGCTTGGAATGTAGGGGAGTTAGATTTAATGACTTTACCTCCATGTCACTATGGATTTCAAATGTATACTAGATTATTAACTGACAAAGAGAGATATGAACACTGGTTCAAAAATAATTATGAGACGGGTATGGAAAGATATTTCGACCCTAAAAACCTCCCTAATTTTGATGACACAAGACATGAACCAACACCAAAGAGGGCGATATCACTAATGTGGAATCAAAGGTCGGTAGATACATTCTTAGGATTACCATTTAACATTTCTTCATACGCAACTTTACTTATGTTAATAGCTAAAGAAGTACATATGATTCCAGACCAATTAATAGGTAATTTAGGTGACGTTCATTTATATCAAAATCATTTAAATCAGGCTAAAGAACAGATTAAAAGAGAAGGTTATGATTTACCACATATTAACTTTAAAAATGTTAATTTATTAGGTGGTGAATTTAAATATGAATTAATAAATTATAATTATAAACCAACAATTAAAGCTCCTTTAAGTAATTAAATGATGTTAAGTAAAGAAATTCTTATTGATAATATTGAAAGAGATGATGTGTGGGATAGTGCTAAACACCTTTACGCCTCTACCTTACTTAAAGAATATGATTCTGATTCGGTAAGAAAGTTTTTATTTGATAAGTTTAAAGATACTGGTGATTATTATTACTGTTCTATTTTAAAAGAAGATAAAAATGGAGAAAAACATAATTGATTTCATTCAAAGATATTATACTTTTGAGATAAGCGAAAATAAAAAAATTTATTTAAGAGACATATTTGAAGATAATAGTGAAGAACACATTTTTGATATAACCTCTAAAGTCAAATTTATATGGGGAAGAGCTAAACAGGTTACAGGAGTTGACTTACGTAACAAAGAGTATACACACATACAAAAAATAATAAGAGAAATTTTTAGGTCTAATCAAAGTATCGACTTTTATAGTTTTATGATAGATGAGATACGAGAGACAGAAACTGAAAAGTATAGTAAAGGTTTGGCGATACCACTAAAAGACTTAAAACATGAGTTTCCTTTTCTATATGGTGATAAAGTTAATAATATAATTTCAGAAAATACTAAAAAAAATGAGTAGAAACTATAAAGATTTAAAAGATAAAATTAATAAATTTAACAAAGTCATTATTACTGGTCCACATGGTGCAGGAAATAAAATAACTACTAAAATTATATCACATGACTTTAAATTACCTGAATTAAGAGGTGAATACGCGTGGTCTTTGGATGGTTATGATAATGATGACGGTATTGTTACATTTCATAAGAAACATAAGGATGAAAAATATTCTTCATTTGGTCCATCTCAATCTTGTCATTTACATAGGATATCCGATTATTTAAAAGACGTTTTAGTTGTTTTTATGTATAAAGATATGGATAGTATAGAAAGATATACCGAAAGGAACTCTTTTGTAAAAGACCAAAGTCATACGTATGAATGGGGAGTTTACCGACAAATGGTTATGGAAGATTTTCCTGAGAGTGCAAAATACCTTAGAAAAAGTATTGAACAATTAACCTATCATATATGGGAAAACCATCAAAGAGATTTAATACCGAATTGGATTGAAATTAATCACAGTTCTTTAGAAGGTCACGAATTATGGATTAGTAAAGGGGACCGAAAAGAATTTAAAGAGTGGCAAACTACATTTTAGATATATTTATCTGTAATGAAACTACTTAAACTCTTAGAAAATATAGTTTACGAACGATACAGTGGTGTTGACATAAAAATGTTTGCACTATTTGCAGACATATTTAGCGACTTAATTAAAGGTCTAAAGATGGGTATGTTAGATGAGGTATACCAAGACTTATCACAAAAGTATGAAGGAACAAAAAAACAACTACCATTAGAATATTTCTACGATTTTCTTATTAAGAATAAAGATTATTTCTCAAAGGAAGAGGAATCGTTACAGGAAAACGAAAAGCAAAAAGATTTATTATTTAAGTATTGGGACGACAAAGGTGTTGAATCTACACCTATTTACCATTATTTAGGGTTGGACAGTTCTAATAAAGAGGATAAAGATAAAATATTAACTTATAAAATTGAGTACTTTGGTGGAATTCATAATCTTTACGAGAAAATTAAAAAAGAGTTAAAGGTCGGTGAACCATTTAGTTATGTTCAAGCTGGTTATGAGATTGAGGGAATTATTAATGAGGTGATTATGGACGTTTATACGGGTCAGACCCATCATCCCTTATCATCGGACATATCAGAATATAATGTGTATTATGATGTTATGGTTACAATTAATGGTGAAAACTCATCTGTAACTTTAATGAATGATGGTGAAACTTATATGTTAGGTGATTTATGGAATAATAACGATAATGTACCTGAGAGTGTTAAGGGTGTTGTGGAGGAAATAGGTTATGAAATTGGTGATGTACTTAGAGATTATGTGGATAGTATAACACAGCCATATGGTTTAGATTCAGATAGTATCGATTACAACATAGTTAATGAAAATAGTTTCAAATCCATTTATAACTCTAAATCGCTGTCTAACCATCCTAAATTAGGACATAGCGCTACTTTTAGTGAAAATCGAACAAAAAAAGGTTGATTAATTCCATTATTTATTTTAAGTTTGTAGAAAATAAATAATCTTATGCGAATTACTGAAACAATCTTCACCTACCTACAAACATGTGTTTACCCCTTTGAGACCGTAAAAGTCGGTGATGTTACCGCTTTGAACAAATATCCTGATATGGATGATGTTTTATCGTGGTTACGTAATCAACATATTTATATTACCGCCTTACCTTTTAGAGATGCGAGTGAAGGTCCTGAACTTTCTTATTATTACTCAGTTATAGACTTAAATGATTTTGGACAGGAGGAGGATATTCTTTGTGACGAAACTAACTTAGGTGTTTCTGACTTAGATTACGATACGTTTGAAGGAGCACTAATTCAAGGTGTAGAGAGTTACCTCAGCTATAAGTCAAAAGATTTAAAATGGAAACGTGAATTAATGTTTGGTGATAATCTTGGTGAAAAACTAACTTAAAACTTTTCAGAAGAGATTAATTCTCTTGCTTGTTCCTCAGTATTGTAAGCAAATTCAAAAATAAGTATATTTCTGTGTGGGTCAAATGTAAACTTAGCGTAAGAACCTTCATTAATTTCCCATCCAGGATGTTGGTTTAATAGTCTATAACATACTTCTTCCATTTGGTCTGAAGTTTGTATAGTATTACCATTAACGTCATCGTTTGTGTCGTGAATCCAACCACTATCTCCACCAGCGTCTACATTAACTTCTAATATGTCGGACCCTTCATCGTTTAAGTAATCAAAGATAGGTTTAAATTCTTCAGGTTCCTCTTCCATCTCAATTGTTATTTCCTCAATTGGTTCGGTATCGTAAGTTGTGTAGGTTCCAAATATTTCAACACTTCTAAATTCGGGGTTAATTTCAACCTCATAAGTGTAGTATTCACTACCTGTCTCTTCGTGCCAAGTATCATCACCGACAGCTTCTTCAACATACTCACTAAGTTCACGTTCAATAGGAATTAAAAAACTTTTTGGGCTACCACTGTTTTGGTGACCACAATAATACCCCTCTTGATAGATTGAGAAGGCTTCATCAAACTCCATAACGGCTTTTTTACACCCTGACTTTAAGAATGCCGGATTAATTAAATTAAATAGTACTTTGTATTTCTGTTCCATGATAGTTTTTATATATAAATATTAGTCAGTGAACTTTAATTTCATAGTTTTCATCATCCATATGGGTTTTTCTTTATTATTTAAAGCGTCTACCCATTCTTTTGCTGATGGAATATAGTTATTACAGTCTTCTTTAATGTGTTGTTCACCAATATAACGAACAAAAACTTCTTTACCGTCTGAATTTAAGAATGACTCACCAAAGGTTTTCTCACATTCAAATATACCTTCAGAATGGTGTCTAAATACTCTATGAAAAGATGTTCCAATCCATGATTTAGTTTCATCAAACCAATTATGAATATGTAAGTAATCCTCAGGTTTTCCACCAAACTTTTTAGCGGATGATTTAGAATGTAAAATAGGGTGTGACATATACTTTAATGTTAGTTGTTAATATATATAAATAAATAATTAACTATAGACTAAAACACACTATTTAATACATTTTTAAAAAACTATATTATGGTAATTAAGGTAATCATAGGGTCATTTTTAATTTCATGGGTATTTATAATCTATGAAATAATTACTGCACCTACATGTGATGAGTACGGTAATATAATAAATAAAACAAAAAAACAAAAACAAAAATGAAAAACGTTTTAATTCTTTTATTTTCTACATTTTTATTTGTAGGATGTAATAACAACAAACTTACTTGGGTACCTCAATCAAGTGAAGTACTAATGGATAATCAAACTTGGAAAAACACATCAACAGATGTTTCTTTTAGAGTAGCTAAGGGTAATGCACAAACAGGACACGAAGATTTTTCTCCACCTGAAGGAACAATATTACTACCAGGTGATACTTGGACTGTTAATGGTGGTGATTGGGGTTATATAGTTTTAGATATGCTGAATGGGACTACTTATCTTCCTCCAACAACAACAGTACATTTTAAGAAAACATCAGGTGATTATGCACCTCTTGACCCTCCAGTTTCTATGGACAGTGGTAATAATCCAGATGGTATTTTAGGATTTAATAAATTAGGCGATAACTCATATGAGGTAAAATATATGAAATCATCGTTACCTGCTCCTTATACGACAGGGTTAATTAATTGGACAAGTGGACAGTCTTCGGCAAAAACTACTACATTTACACCCCCTGGTTCTGTTTGGACTCAAGATTATAATTTTGATGACACATTAAGATGGAAATCGGATGGAATATCAACGGTACAAAGTACACAACAAACAGGTGATTCAAAATACGGTTATAATTACGGAAGTAGAGCTTATCCAGTAAATGTTTTAGACTCTGATATGAAAACAGATGATAGTGCTTATGGGGTTGGTATGAATGGTGTATGGCAAATTGATATAATGATAGGTTCCAATGGAGGTAGTGGAATTCCTGATAGTTTATTTTGTGAAACATTTTATCTTGCTGAAAGAGTAAATATGACATGGGATAACCAATATTATTTAGATGATAACCCAAAAGGAGGTAATCAAAAGTTTGGTCAATTTGGTAGAGAAATTGATATTATGGAAACTAAGTGGCAAGTTGAAGGACCTCAAGCTAACTTACCTAATGGTAATGATACGATTCCATCATCTCAAATGAGTTGGAACACCGAAGTATCAGGAGCAAAAGGATATAATAAATTAGAGGCTAAGTGGGAGGACATGTATAAAACACAATGGCCTAAACCAACAACTTACGCAACTTTTGGTGTTGCTATATTAGATAACGGTCTATATTTTTATGGGTATGATGATGAAGGTAACCAAGTTTATGCTGATGGACCAATTCTTCCAAAGAATGATGATTATAAACAAACTGGACCTTTTGTTCCTTACATAGGAACATGGACGGACCAAAAAACAACAACATCACCAGGTATTGAAGGAAATTTTTCTACTTCATATAAAAACTTTATTTATAAGAAAACAACAGAAATTACAGGTAATCCAAAAAGTAACCCTGAAGGATTCGGACCCGGATTAAAATAACTCCAAGATATTATTAAAATTAAGACCCTCATCAGAAATGGTGGGGGTTTTCTTTTATAGGTATATTTATGGATATGAAGTCATACTTAAGAAAAATAAAAGACACCTTACTTTATTATGATATACAACCGTTACTATTTTTTTGGGTTTGTAGTGATTTATTAAATAATATGGTATTATGGACGACACCGTCTTATTGGGAACTTGCCGGACAGCCTAACACTTATTGGTTATATATGACGTATTTTGTGTTAAGTCTTTCAATGTTAGTGACTTTACATAATATCAAATGGTTATCACGAGCAGTTACAGGATACCTATTACTAACATTATTTTCAACGATAAGGTATCTTGTTAATATTTTTAGTGAAACAGGAGAACCTTTTGGTGTGATGGATATTAAAAACTTAATTATTACAATGTGGTACGCATTTATGTGGTCCTTAATATTATTTAAATTAAAAAGAGAAATCTTATATAAATCTTTAAAGAAATGAGTGAACAAATAACAACTATTATTATTACTACATTAACAGTTGCGGGAGGTGCAGGCGCATGGAAATTCTATGAATTTTTAATACGTAATAAGAGAGAAAAAGAAAAAGAAGAGTTATCGGAACAAAATATGTACCGTGATGATTTACGTACAAGAGTTGAAAGACTTGAAAATGATAAAGATGAGTGTACAATGTCATTAAGGGAGTTAAGTACAGAGTTAGCGGCTATTAAAGTTAAATTAGAGTTTTTAGAAAGGGAAAACGATAGATTAAAGTATCGATAATATCAAGATTATTTGTATATTTGTTGTATGGGTAAATTAATTTTAAAGTTATCAGATATGCAAGAAATAGATTTTACATCTATTATTAGTGAAGTTGTTGAAGAAGATTGTAGGGAAGAGGCAAGTAAAATCATTGGTCATTATATTAATGGTGACTTTTTAATGCGGTTTAAATTATTAGAAGTATATAGTAAATATTTGTGTGAAGACATTAACGGTTTTATATCAGAATTAGATAATTTAAAAATAAAGTTAATCAAAGAGAATCTAATTACCGAAATTGGATGTTTCGGCGTGAATTTTGATGTATAATAAATGAAAGCTATTATTGCCGTAAATAATCTTGGTTTTATTGGAAAGGGTGACAAACTTCTATGGTCCAACAAAAAAGATTTAAATCATTTTAAACGTATGACGTATGGAGATACCTTATTGGTAGGTTATCGTACTTCACAAGCCTTACCACGATTATCGGGAAGAGAAATAATAACTGTAGATAAAAGAGATAATTCTAATTTACATTATTATGATTCTGACTGGTGTATCGGGGGTAAAAAAACATATGAGAGGTTTTGTCCAATGTTTACAGAATTACATATATCTCACATAGATAATAACGATATCGGGGATGTTACATTCCCTAATCTTAGTAATTTAAATCCTGATTGTAAGATTTATAATTACAACTTTTAAAAACAAAAACAATGAAAAAATTATTAATAACATTAACTACATTTTTAATATTAGGATGTGGTTCAAAAAAATTATCTTTTACAGATATGATAAACCTTTCGCAAGAAGCGGCACAGGATGAAGTTAAAGGAGCTTCTTTTTATGAAGCTGAAGCATTACCTGATGTAAGAGGTATTAGAGCAATTTATAGAGGTAGTGATTTATGGCCATCATTGGTTGTAGATGTAACTGATAAAGGAGAAACAAAGGTAATTAAAGAATCTGAGCCTTGGATGGAATGCCAAGTAATTAATCTTCCGTTACTTATGACATTAGAAGAATCTGAAACTTTATTAGATAGTTCAAAATATGCTGGTGAATGGACGGAAGTGGTTGTTAGAAGTCCATTAGGACCAATAAGATATCCTGCTCTGTACATTTTTACTGTACCTAACCAAGGATGGATTGCAGTTAACACTTTGGACAAATCAGTATTCCCATTACAGTAAATAAATAAAAACAAAAACATATGAAAACAATTAAACAATTAGTTACGATTTTATCACTATTTCTATTAACATCATGTGGTGTTCAATGGCAATACACCGCATTAAACCATGCAGGACATACGGCTACTTATGTAAGTTTACCGTCTGATGTACAAGTAGATACCATTACATCACGGTGGCAATTTGAAAGAAAATTAAGAACAGATTTTAATTTTAGATGGGATTATGCTCGGTATATGATGAATCAACCTATAAGTTTTTATTATATGCAAAGTACGTCATTTAGACCATACACCGCTTATAATATGTGGTGGAACTCAACTCAATTATGGACCGATTGGGCATTTAACTATCCTTACAATTCTTGGTGGGGTATGAGTAATATGTATGGTGGTTGGCACGCAAACACATGGAATAACCATTGGTATAGATATGGGTATAGTGGTTGGTACGGTCATGATAGTATGATGTGGGGATGGAATAGTCCTTGGGGTCAACAAAACTATTGGGGTTACAATCAATGGAGAAGTAATAATATAAATTATACTTACATCAATGGTCGAAGAGGTAGTACTATGAGTATACAAGATAAAATAGGGCAGTCCTCAATGATAGAATCTTCTAAAAGAATGAAGTTTAATGTTGATAATAAAAGAAAAAACGTTTATAATAATAACACTCGACCTGTAAATGATAATAACAATACTCGTCCAATATTTAATAACACTAAACCTGTATTTAATAACACTAAACCTGTAATTAATAATACGAGACCTGTTATTAATAACACTCGACCAGTATTTAATAACAGTCGTCCTGTAATTAACCGTAGTACACCAACAAGAACAAATAGTAAACCAAGGGGAAATAACAACACTAATAATCGGAGTAAAAATTAAGATTTATTAAAAATGGACAAAAGGATAGAAGAAATACTCGATAAAGAAAAGAATAGACAATCCAACACAATTGAACTAATTGCGAGTGAGAATTTTGCATCTGATGCAGTAATGAAATTAGCAGGTTCAATATTCACCAACAAATATGCTGAAGGTTATCCTGGTAAGAGATATTATAATGGATGTGACCATATGGATGAGGTTGAGTTACTCGCTATAGAAGAACTAAAAAAGTTATATAATTGTAACTTTGCTAATGTTCAACCACATTGTGGTGCAAATGCTAATACCGCAGTATTCCAAGCATTTCTAAAACCAGGTGACACTATACTTGGTATGGACTTAGCAAGTGGTGGTCACTTATCTCATGGAAGTAAACCTAATATTTCAGGTAAAGTATATGATGCCCATTCATATGGTGTGGATGATAATGGTTATTTAAATTATGATGATATACGAACTAAAGCGTTAGAAGTTAAACCTAAAATGATTATAGCGGGTGCGAGTGCTTATTCAAGAGTAATCGATTGGAAGAAGTTTAGAGAAATAGCAGATGAAGTTGGTTCAATATTATTAGTAGATATGGCTCATTACTCAGGTCTTATTGCTGGTGGAGAATATCCTAATCCAATTGAGTATGCTGATGTGGTAACTTCAACAACCCATAAAACTTTAAGAGGACCAAGAGGTGGTATTATTATTTGGAATAACTCAGATTATACAAAGAAAATAAATGGAGCAATATTTCCAGGTACACAAGGTGGACCACTAATGCATATAATTGCTGCTAAAGCACAATGTTTTATTGAAGCTAATACACCAGAGTTTAAAGAGTATTGTGTTAAGGTAAAAGAAAACGCTAATCATATGTGTGATATATTCTTTGAAAACAATATACCTATGATAACCGATGGAACTGATTCTCATTTAATTTTGATTGATTTATCAACTAAAGAACACAGTGGAAAGGTAATCGCAGATAAGTTAGAAGAGAATGGTATTACTGTAAATAAGAATGGAATACCTAATGACCCAAGAAGTTTTGTAGAAACAAGTGGTATCAGAATTGGTACAGCGGCAGAAACAACAAAGGGACATGGTAGAAATTGGTTCAGAGAATTAGCAAGAAAAATAAGTGAAATAATAAATGAATAGTAAAAGATGATAAAGAAAAGTTTTAAGGACCTTGACAAGAAAATGTTATCTATGATGACATTACAAGAAAGATTTAAATATATTAATAAAAAGAAAGAGGATAAGTTCAACAAAAAGGACAGTAAGTAAATTAATAAAAGATGATAATAGTAGACCATAAAACATTCAAAGATAATCGAGGAAGTTATACTCCAATGGAGTTAGACATAATGGGAAAAGAGTGGACACAATGTTCTATTTCAATTAATGATGGTAAGTATACCTTTAGAGGTTTACATTACCAAACAGACCCACCACAAGAGAAATACGTTAAGGTTATTCGTGGTTCAATAATAGACATAGGTTATGATTTAAAAACTCGTCAAACCCAACACGTAATAGTAAATGAAGGGAACGCAGTTTACTTACACGATGAGTACGCTCATGGGTTCTTAACTTTAGAACCTGACACAATCGTTGTCTACATGGTCAAGGGTGAATATTCACCTGAGTCAGAACATTCAATTGTATGGAAAGATATTCCTGAAGTTAAATCTATTATAGAAGAGTTTACTGATAATCCAATAATTTCAGAAAAAGATAATGAAGGAAAATAAATTAACAACTCACCAAATATTTTTAAGAATCTCCATAGTTTTACTTACTACTTTGTGGTCTATAATTTTTATATCTTCGTGTAATAATAGTAAAAATGAAATTGATAGTACTACTTTAAATAAAGTTAACGTATTGTGGGAGGATGAATCTATTCATAGTACAGATTTTGCTGATAGTATTATATCTGTTAATCCTGATAAGTTTGTATTGAATATGGATGGACCGGGGTCCTTAGATAAGTACAATACGGGACCAACATTAAAGGAGTTGAAAATATTTATAGAGTATTTGAGAACAAATGGGTGGAACGGTAATTTAGTTATGCATCCTGACTGCGCTAAGGGGGAGTACCAACACGATTGGAATGGTAAGGGTGGTTTACCTACTATTGATACGACCAATGTTAATAGTTGGAAAGTTTACGTTACTTATTTTAATCAAATACAAGATTCATTACCGACAGGTCATAAGTTTAGTGAGTTAATGATTGAAACTGAAAATACTTATTTTACGACTAATGGTTCTGTTAAGTTACAAACTAAAGATTCATTATTCCCTAAAGTAAAAAAGTTTATTAAAGACCCTAACGTTAAGTTATCTACCACTAGTGATTGGGTACCTAATTGGACTAATTGGGGAGGTATTGATTACTATTATGTACAGATGTATGATATGGCATATGTTTATCCTTGTTTAGGTGGTCATAACAAATATAGTAGTGGTAGAGTGGATACTTTAATTAATGGAATGAAATCCTCAATGAAAGTACAAAAGAATATGGTAGGTAATGATGTTTTCTTTATCTTTACTTATTCTGATTTAGAGAAAAAACAATATCAAGACGCACCTATGTTTGGTGAAAAACAATATGTTTGGAAAAAGAAAGAATTTATGGAATTTAATAAAAAGTTTAAAACAACATTTCCTACTCAATCTAATACTGGTATATGGAGTGTTGAAGACGCATTTAAAAATTGGTAATATGAAAAACATCTTAAAATCTTTATCACCTATAATAATAATTCTTTTATGTTTAATTATAGCAAGAATATTAATACAAGATAATAGTGTAACTCACATTGAAAAAGTAATAAAAAACCACAATAGTATTAAAGATTCGTGGTTAAACACTAAATACCCAACGATTCTTAAACCAGCAAATAGTAAGACTACAGTTATAAATGGTGATAGTGTTAGAGTTATGCCGAAGATTAATAAACAAATTAATGAAGACTCTTTAAATAATGACCCTAACATAATAGATTGGTTTATCGATGAGGGTGAATTATATATCTATACTAAACAGGATTCAATTAATGATGAAATCGAAAGATATAATTATATAAGAAGTTTAGATGAAGAGGGCTGGGAGGAATAAGTGCGAGCCACTAACAGAAAGATTAAATTAAATCATTTGGATAAGGAATACCGTACATGAAAGATTCGGTGTAGTCTCTATGTTCAGCCATCTTTTTCATTACGTATGAACTCTTAATTGCCTTATCGTAAAATTCTTTACCACGAGAAATCACATCAACTCTAAGGTCACCCCAACTATCATCACCACCAACATCAATTCCTCTAGCACGGTCAGATGAGATATCTAAAGCAGTGGACTTAAACATTATTATTTTACTTAATAATCTAATCGCATTAGATGGTACACCAGCAAGACGATTAAGGTCCATTAAATATTTTTTAACTCTTCGGTAGTCGTCATCTTTTTTGTAATCCACCAAATCAATAATATACCAAAAGAAATCGTCAATACTAGTAACACCTGTTTCTCGGTTACCAGTAAATCCATTTCGGTTACCTAATAAATCTTCTATGTCATTATACATTGCAGTAATAATGGCACCTTTTTCCATAAGGTCTTTACCGTAAACAGATTCTTTTAATACTTTTCTTATTAATTCTTTCATAGTTATAAATAGTTTAAGAAGATAAAACTAACTCAATTTTATAATGATTGTCAATCAAATCAAAAGAGCGGTTAACGGTATTAATAATATCAGACGAAAGAATTTCATAAAAGTAGTCTGAAGTATAACAATCATACTCTTCTTCTAATTGTACATAAGTCTCAAACTCGATGATATCATTCATCGTAAAATCAATTAGGTTAGTGTCTACAAATAATAAAAGTGTATTTTCATATATGTCCCAATCAGTAAGTTCAGGATGTTTAGGATAAATAAGTTTATCAAACAATACACCAATCACTTCATGTGGAACCGCAGATGTTGTCATACATTAAGGGAGTGATGACTTAAGTTTAGTTAGGTCCATAGAAAGATTATTAGGGACGTGTGAGGGAGTAAAAGATGGTTCAACAACATTAGTCTCATTAGCTAAGTCAAACATCGTCTTAACGTCTGTACCTACGTTATATACGCCTGACAAATCTTTATTAACACAATCAATAATTAGGGTGGAGATAGTATCCACATAATCGAAGTTACCAACATAATCAATCCAAGCGTTATCATATACAAAAGGAGAGGGTTTATGGGAACAACGTATAAGAAGATAGTCATCAGACCTTAACTGAATAAGACCGTCAGATAATAACTTAGTATAACCATACCAATTATTACAATGAACAGGGACATCATTCTCACTGGCGAAGGGAATAGAATTAGAATAAACATAATCGGTAGAAATATGAATAAGTTTAATAAAGTTCTCATTACAGTAATCAATTAACTTATCCACAAACTTACAGTTAACATTCCAATGAAGTTCTCTATCTTTATCGTAAGTATCTGTATGTGAAATACAGTTAATAACAATATCATAATTAGATAAGATAAACTCATCGAGGTGGTTAATATCAAAACCATCTTTACTACGGGAAACATAATCCCAATTAGATTGTTTAATCAATTCACCACCTAAAAGACCATCACCAAGTACTAATACATTATTTTTCATTTCTTATTTCTTTTACAGTTAATACATGTAAAGTATTTTTTAACCAACCAACCAAGAATAAACCTTTCAAAAAACACATCTCTAAATAAACGCCAAGGTAGTATGGTTAATATGGTCCATAAAGTTATCTTAAAACTTCTCAATACTATAACAGTTTTTTCACCAGCAGTTACAGGCATTCCTCCATGATATGCTAAGATATGGTTAGAGTTATAATGTATGTAATGACCTGGATTAAAGTCCTGAGGATGATGTTCTAAATTAGCGAGAGGAAAGTTAGTACCACCACCTTCAAAAGTAGTGTTCAAATAAATAAGGGTGGTAGTATAACTTCCATCATAATGAGGCTCCATCTCCATACGGTCACCTCTATACTTAATAACAAATTTATCTTCATTATATTTAACACCTAACTCTTTCTCTAATTTTTTAATCCTATGGTCCATAAGTTTCTTACCATCACAGTCTAATAGATTTTCATAAGGACATTCATAGACGGAAAGGGAGACATCACCAAAAGCATCAGTAATAGTAAACTTATCACTCTGTCTTTCTAAATCTCTTAATATTACCTGACACTCTACACGAGGAATGGCATTACCGACTTTATACTTAAATTTAAACATACATACAATATAAGATATTTTATATAGAAAGGAAATAAAGGTAATAAATTAATTCCATCCCCCTCACCCTAAAGGGACGTTCACTATCGTTCACTTTCAGTGTCTGAAATAAATCCATTCCCCTATTTCCCTGAAGAAGGTCATCTAAAGACTTATAATCATAACTTAGTAGGGTATAATAAAACAATATCATTACAGTACCCTAAAGGGTATATACACACATATGAAAACATTATACTATAAGAGAAAGAATACTATAGTATATAAACAATAACCCATAGGGTTAATTAACAATACTTCTACCACTTTCTCCCACTTTTGTAAGTCATCTTAAGACCTTATTCTTTGAGGTCATTTTGTCATGATTTTAAAAAAGTAGTCCTACAGATACGTTGAGGTTTACTTATT
>Ga0181409_1000090_pt1 | contig 31998 bp, 43 predicted proteins | sample 32SPOviralmetaG_FD_130138 | JGI IMG/M metagenome (GOLD analysis project Ga0181409, IMG submission 130138) | Marine viral communities from the oligotrophic San Pedro Time Series (SPOT) site, San Pedro Channel, CA, USA - 32 SPOT_SRF_2012-05-30 | ecosystem: Environmental > Aquatic > Marine > Strait... | reverse complement strand
GTCCAAGTTGCTCTTCACCTTGTGGCACATCAATTAGTGTAACAGGAGTAAGTGCTATTTATGATATAAACTACAATGTAGGTAGTGATATTGGTGCTGCTATTATATACTTTAATGCGGGTGCTATTCCTGATGGGATAAGAGCTTTATATAACTCTACATATTATAACAACCTAACAAGTACTGTGTGGGGGTATTTATCTTCTACTCAGCCTACAAACTTTACATATGTAGGTATTACGGCATCAGATTGTAGTATTGGTACTACATTAGATGGAGGAGGATACACGAGTGTTGTGGAGAAGAATTTTAATGGGTCAAATTTTGATACTGTTGGAACAAGTGGAACGGTTACAGGAACATCTGCTGATGTTGTATTAACATCTACAGACCCTCAGTGGTGTACTCTTTATTTTCCAAAAACAAGTTCTACACCTGATAACAGCCTTGTTCAAATATTTGGACCTTGCCCCGCTACAGGATGGGATATTGAGATAAATTGTCCTGCCGTTCTTACGGGTGTGCCGGGTAGAGTGTTTGGTGCTGTAGACTGTTTATTAGGAGACCTGCCTGATACATATTTTAACGTACCCAATAGGGGTGGTACTGCAGGAGACCCTCAGCTTCACGAGTTTTTATGTCTTGATGAGTATGCTATTAATAGAGCTCCTGCAGATACATATGTAGTAGAGGTTGGTGGAGTAAGAAAAAAATTAATTGTGGATGCTAATGGTGTTATTACATTAGTAAGTGTTTGTTAGATAATAGTCTCTTTGAAGAGACAAAAAAATAAGTTATGAGTCAGAATTATACATTAACGTACAGCGAGACCTCTCAAGGGTTTCCATCTTTTTATTCCTATGAACCTGATTGGATGATAGGAATGAATCAATTTTTCTATACGTTTAAGAATGGCAACCTTTACAGGCACAACACCAATAATGACTATAATACCTACTATGGTACTACATATCCATCTACGATAACAAGTATATTTAACGAGGCACCATTAGAGACTAAGATATTTAAGACATTAAACTTAGAGAGTGACGAGTCGTGGGACGCAGTATTAACAAGCGATATACAGACAACAGGTGAGATAAGCGAGCAATGGTTTGAGAAGAAAGAGTATGCGTGGTTTGCCTTTGTTAGAAGCAATGGACCAACAGGAGCTAACACGGATGAGTCTCAGTTTGAGCTACGGTCATTAAATGGTATATCACGTAGCACAAGCGTGGGTGGTGCCGCAGCAGCATACGAGATTAACTTTGCCCTAACTATTAATATAGGTAGCATAGTAAGTGTGGGAGACTATCTGTACTATGCAGTACCACCATATCAGACACCTATATTTGCAGGTCAAATTATTGGGATAAATGTGAACAAGGTTAATGGTGTAAACCAATTGGTTGTCAACTCAGTACAAGACCAACAAGGAGATGCATTCACTCCTCCTGCTACAAATCCTATACCTATACAGGACGCATACTTCTTGTACATAAAGAATCCTATAGCAGAGTCACACGGTATATTGGGTCACTATTGTGAATTTACTTTAACCCTACCTGTAAGCAAGTCAATTAATCCTACAGAATTATTTGCAGTTGAGTCGGAGGTGATGAAATCTTTCCCTTAAAATTACTATCTTTGTAATTAAATATTTAATTCTATGCAGGATACTATTGTATTGCAGGACGAGAAACCTGAGGACATATTGAATTATGTCAACTATAATAGGGGGGTGCTATGGGAGAGAATAGAACATTTTAGGCAGGTCTTAAGTACATACGATGAGGCTGTCACACACAAGTGCGGCACACCTCAAAGCGAAGAGTTAAAGGATACATACCCACTAAAGCAGACGTTAGAAGGGGGTCTGTATACAAGACAACTTTTTATGCCTAAGGGGCATATAGTAATATCTATGATACACAGACAGCAACATCCATCATTCTTGCTAAAAGGCAAGGTATCGTATCTAACTGATAGTGGTGAGCTTGTAACAGTCGAAGCACCGCACGTTATATTCACGCAGATAGGTACACAAAGAGTTTTTTATATTCACGAGGACACCGATTGGTGCTGTGTATATAAGACGGATGCAAAGACATTTGAAGAGGCAGAGGCAGATGTGTACACAGAAGACTACACAACACTGCCACCATTAATAATTAAAAAAGAATTAGCGTTATGGCAGGATTAATATTAGGATTAACAAGTTTGGGAGTAGGTCTTGCAACTACAGCAACATCATTCGGTCAAGCAGGAGCTCAAAAAAGAAAAAGAGATGCTGCTCAAAAAGCTGCAGATGAAGCTTTTAAGGATGCAAGAAAGAGGCTTGAAGTAAACTATATGGAAGACCTTGGTATCAATAAAGGTATTTACGATATAGCACGTGACAGGTCTATGGTAAGTGCTGCAGGTCAACTACAGGCAGCAAGAGAAGGGTCTGCAAGAGGCGTTGCTTCTACTGCGGGTCAGGTATACCAACAGGACTTATTAGGACAGCAACAGGTCCGAGCTGCACAAGAGGGAGAGATGAATAGGATTGAGGGACTGATTGCAGGAGAGGATGCTCGTTTAGCAGGACTGCAAGCAAACCTAAGTTTACAGGAGGCAGAGGGTGCTCAGCAAGCAGCACGAGACGCAGAGAGTGCAAGGGTGTCGGCAATCGGAGAAGGTATAGAAGGAGCTATAAGCACTGTAGGACAGGCGGCATCAATGGCACCACTATATAGTAAAGGAACGGTAAAGCAGAGAAAAACAGCAATGGGGGACGTAATAGCTTCAGATGTTGGAGTGCCATTAGGAAATATAGAAAATGCAAAAAGAAGAGATTTTTTAAAATTTGAAAGAAATTTAGACCCTTCCGTACTAAAAAAGATTCGTGGCACAGATGAGTATACAGATAAATTGCAGTCATTAAAGTTTGGTTCAAACCTACAAAGTGCTCCTTTTATTTTTAATAGGGGGTATATGGGTGGAGTAAGTGCCGGGATGGACCTCAGTGGTTTGAGTGATGAAGAAATAAAAAGGAAGAAACTTGAGTTAGAATATAGAACACTTGAACAACAATTTAATTCCCAATAAAAAATAAGAAAGATTAATATATGGCTACTTACTATAAATACGTAGAGCGTAACGCTAAGGACAGAATAAATTGGAACGAGGTTGGAAAGAGTGTATCTGATATGCTCAACGAAGAGGCGAAGGTACGTCTCGACAAAAAGGCTGAGATAGATGAGAACTCAAGACAGTTTGGTATCGAGCTTGCCAATGCACCTGTAGGAGATTACGACCACGGAAACACATTTATTAATGAGTACACTACAAATATGTCAGAGTATAGACGTATGCAAGACAACCTATTAAAGTCAGGTCAGTTAAACTTGGGAGACTATACCCGTAACCGACAGAATAATACAGATGGTACAAAGCTAACATTCGACCTTGCCACAACATATCAAGAGGCATACACAGATAAGATGAATAGGTGGAAAAGCGGTGAGTCGCAATACCGAGAGGTGTATGAAATGGAGTCGGTAGAAGGATTAGCCAATATGAGAACCACGGGTTCTTTTATTAATCCTACCAACGGAGTGGTAAGCCTTGCTACAAGAGATAAGAATGGTGGGCTTGATATGAATAATACACGTACCGCAGCAGAGATGTATGGTAGTATTAAAAGGAACTATGATGCCTATGACGTAAACGCAACAGTAAAAAGCGAGGTAGACTACTTGGGAGATTTTGTATTTTCCGAGGTTAAAGAAGCATTAAATTCAAGGGGGCTAAGCAGTGTAAGGCAGCTTACAGACCAAAAAGAAGCACCGGGATATACAATTTGGGAAAACGATACTATTAGCTCAATGATGGCTGATACAGACCACATCACATCGATACTTACTAATAATGTATTACAGACAGATAAGGGAGATAAATATACGTTTACAGATAATGAGACGGATTTTATTAATGACAAGTCAGGTACATTAATATACTTAGATAAATCTGTAGATGCTGCAGGTAAGCCTGTGTTTAAGCCTGAACAAGAGACGGTTGTTAAAGATTTTTTAAGAAACAGGATACAGCAACAGATTGATGTGAAGCTTGATATTGCCACAGCAGGTTATAAACCACAGGCGAACCAACCGACTGCAGCTACAATAGCTGCGGGTGATAAGAAGGATGCTCAACAAGGTGTTTTAATGGCTTTTGCTAAGCTGAGATATGGTAATGAAGCAGAAAAAAGGACAGCAGCAAATTTTATTATGGGTGTTAATCCTACTATTAAAGGATTTGATTTTACAACAAATGATGTTACAATTAGGTATACTGATGATTCAGGACTTGACGACCAAGCAATCAAATACAATGATTCCAATGCGGCATTTGTTGAGTCAGGTATAAATTATGCATTACCAACTGCTTATAAAATACTTGATGTTAATGAGGCACTAGAAAGTGGGGGCGGTTTTGGAAATCAAGAGCCGGGCATTTTTACAACTGATTTCTCAGTAGAAGGAATTTCTAGCGAGACCGAACCTGTAATAAATACCTTACAAAGAGAGTTGAAAAATACTTATGGCATAGATGAGAGTGTATTTGTTGAGGGTAATGAAGATAAAACTAAAGAAAATATAGATGCCATATTAGCAGGGACCCCCGGATTAGAAGCTTACACATCCTCCACAACTAATATGGGAGAAACCGAGGTTACACTACAAAAAGGGGAGGAACAACCTATAGTATTTAATCTTGAAGACAATACACCTGCGGAACTTGCACAAAAATTAATAAATCTAGGAATAAACTCTATGGGAGAAAACCAAAAGGCATTAATTGTTCAGGGTAAAAGACAGAAGGTAGGTGGCAAGGGCAGTTATGATGACATAAATTAAGATAAAAAATAATGAAAAATTTATACGATAAGTTAAATTCTGATGGACTTTATACAAAGTCTTTTGATGAATTTGTAAATCAGTTTGGGACTATAGATAAATCAAAAAAATTATATGATGTTATGAATTCTGATGGACTTTATACAAAGTCTTTTGATGAATTTGTAAATCAGTTTGGATTTGGTGGTACTGCAGATACTTTGCCTCAAGAGGCAGATACTTCGCCTCAAGAGGCAAATCCTTCGCCTCCATCTGCACCTACACCGCCAAAAAAAAAAGACGATATGGCATCGCCTTTGGAGGATGGTTCTTCGGAATTTGTAGATGTAGCGAGTGCTGATAATGTAATGCGTCCTGAGGACATTGTATCGGATAATTATAAGTATACTTCAGAGGGTGTCAAGATTCCAAAGGATATGACATATGATGAATATATAAAATTTGCTACAACACCTACACCCGATGAATATAAATCTACTACGACAGCTACTGAAAAATTTTTAAAAACTGCTCCATACCAAGATGAGATAGTAGATGTTCCGGGTGCCTCTAGTGTAATGCGTCCTGAGGATGCCCCTGTAATTAAAGAAGAGGGAGCACTTATACAGAGAACCTTAGAAGAAGATAAGGTATCAGACCAAGAGGCTCTATCTAAATTTAAACAAAATGAGGATATAATATTATCTGAAGAATTTCAAGCTGACCTTGCAAATATTACAGATGAGGTTATAGATTACAATGAAGATGAGGCAGTAGACTTCCTAACAGAGAAGTATGGGAAGTATGGCTTTGTGTTTAGAAAGATTGGTCTAGGTAATAATGTTATACCTGAAGATGTATCATCACTAACACGTAATTCTATAGAGGTTATATCTACAGATAACGGTGCTACAGAGGTGATAGACCTAAAACCTTTAGCGGCAGGTACAACTAAAAAGATTATAACTCGTGATGCGGTAAATAAACTAAAGTCTTTTATCACAACAAACGCTACACCTGTAGATTCTCCTCCTGAGATTACTGATGATATTTCTAATGCTATCAAGATAGGTAGGATGCGTAAGAACTATATGGTATCTGATGATGGAAATTTAGAAAACATCAATCTTGTATCTGCAGAGGTAGATGGTAAAAATGTTGTATACCCTACACTATTCCCTCAAAATCCTGATTCAGATTATGGTACCGACCCATCTGAATGGATGATGTTAGATGCAGATGAGGCATTTGCTGAAGCTAAAAAAAGAGGAGAGGTACTATATGTAGACTCCAAAGAGAAAGCAGATAAATTAGCTGAGGGGTCTTGGAAGGATGTATCTGCCGTAGACGTGGAGGCTAATATGTTCTATAAGGACAGGGGATTGGACTATAATGCATACAAGGATATGTATAATAGATATGAAGATTTAATGTCTACAATCATTGCTATTGAAAACTCACCGACATATGAATTTCAACAAGACTACAGCACAGAAGGGTTGAGTTTTGAAGAACAGCAGGAGAAGAAAGATGAGATGGGATTCTTATACATTAATGGAAAGAAGAGAGCAGATAGTGAGGAGGCATTAAAAGAGTTAAAAGATGAGGCTGCTATACTAAGAGAGTCAGTAAATCAAGATGAGTTTCAAAGGGTAAGAGAAGACTTTGATAAATACCTACAGGATTCGTGGGAGGTAAATGGAGCACTTGCAGTAGAAGAGAACCTAGTTATAAAAGAAGAATTGGATGCTATGGATGATTTAGCTATGAAGTTCTATGGTTTAACAGCAGGAGAATTACAATCTATTGTGCCTCAATCCCCACGAGAAGCAGAAGGGCTTGAAGAGTTTAACGTTAAATATAAACTTTTAGAAAACCAAAAACAGCAGGCAGCAGATAGATATAATATATCTAAGACGTGGCTAGATGCAAAGGTCGATAAGTCGGTAAGAGATGAGTGGGTAGAGGACTTAGAATCTGTTAAAAATTCATATATAAGGGGTTTGGCACGTGGTAATGCAGGAGCCGTCATCCTTGCTATATCATTAGGTATAAAAGATATAGATGAAGATTCTACAAGAGAGGAGGCTGCTGCAGCTATAGCTAAGCATATGAAGGAGGCAGATACAGGTAAGCAGGGGCGTGGGATATATAGGTATCACAAGGGAGCACGCTCATTTGAAGAGAAACTTGATGCATTCTATGACAATCCCTTGGAGGTTGGGGCATCAATGGCTGCAGAGAGCTTAACTCAACTTCTTCCATATGGAAAATATATTATACCTGCAAGTGGTCTTGTAGGTGCAACTACAGGAGCCGTGTATGGAGGTGCAACTACAGGTGGTGTAGGTGTAATACCGGGGGCATTGGGAGGTTTTTTTAAAGGGGTACAGGGTGGATACGCTGCTACAATTGTAGCACTTGAGTACACAAATTCAGTATTGGAGGCAGCAAGCAACAGGGGGTATGATTTAACAGACCCATTTCAAGCAGAGCAGGCATTACAAGACAATGATATATGGGCAGAAGCAAAAGATGTAGGATTAAAGAGAGGTCTAACGATAGCTGCTGTGTCATATCTGCAGATGAGTCTAGCAGGTAGAATATTTAAGACAGGAGCACTTGCATCAACAGGTACAAAGCTTGGGGTACTAGCTGCAGAACAGCTTACTGTAAACCCTTTGTTTGAAGGTGGTGGCGAGTTTTTAGCACAGAAAGTTGCAGGTCAGAGGACTGACCCAAATGCTATTATAGATGAGATGGTCGGTGGATTTTTTGGAGGTGTCGTAAATCCAATGACTATGAGTACGGGTGCTGTTAATATATATATGGACCAAAGGAGTTCTACTAATCTTAATATTGCAAAGAAGATGACAAATATATCTGAGCTTGCTAAAATGAATTATAGTGAAGAGCGGATAACCAATTGGGCAACTAAGATGCAGACGCTAGGACAGATTACATCTGAGCAGAATCAAAAGATACAGAAGAATTTAGGTGTATTAAGAGAGGCAAAGAATCTATTAAGTGTTGGGAATCAAAAATCTGATAATTCTAATATTACAGGCAGGCTTTCGCAATTGTTATCCGCTAAAGAACAACTATCATCTACTACTAATAGTAGAGAGCTATTTAGTGATAAGATAAAAAATATAAATAGTGAGATAGCACAGATAGTAGAGACAGGACAATTAAGTGATAAGGGGTCTCAGGTTAATATTGATGGTCTAATTGATTTGTCAGGTAAATCGGTAATGACAGATGTATCACCATACTATTCTATTGATGGCAAGGTACTATCTAAAGATAAATTTATTTCTAAGATAGAAAAACTTACACCTAAGCAACTATTTAAAACTAATTTTGTTGTCAACAACGACAATGAGACACAGAGTATAATAGAAAATAAAATCACTACATCATTAAAAGACGCTGCTCCAACAGTTACTGATACACAGGTAGATACTGAAGTGGTAGATGCTGAAGTGGTAGATACTGAGGTAGATACTGAAGTGGTAGATACTGAGGTAGATACTGAGGTAGATACTGAGGTAAGAGAAGATGTGTTAGCAACAAATGAACCTATAACAATTAATTACAACAGAAATCCTAAACCTGCACCTGATATGGGTGCTCAGTTTGGTCAAGATGTAGAAGCAGCAGGAACATATATAACTCAAAAAGAAGCTGACTTTACACCTGAAGGATTTGAAACAGGTACTGTACAGATTAACAACCCATTAGTCATTGATGTGACTGATGATACGCAGATAGAATATAAAAGAAAACTATCGGAAGAAAATAATGGGAAGACAGGTATTGAACTAACTAATGCATTAAAAGAAAAAGGCTTTGATGCTATCGTTACTAAAAACGAAGATGGTACTACAGGAGAGATTGTTTTATTAAATGATATATCAACATACGAAGAAGTACAAATTGAAGATGTATCACCAATACAAACAGATATAAATATAGAATCAAAAACAACAACAAATGAAAAAGATACAAAAACCACAACCGAAAAAACAAAACCTGTCGCAGGAAACAGACTCTTTAATGAGCCCTTACAGGCAGCGACTAAAATTGCTGAGCGATTTGAAGAAAGAAATGGAATTGATACGCCAAAAGGTGAGAGAGTAACCAAGTTAGATACTGAAAGAGCTAATAGAATTTCTGATACTTATGAAAATCAACAACCAAATCCTAATGACCCTGAAGTACAAGCAGCTTATAAAGCTTTAATAGATGAAACTATATCTCAGTATGAAGATATAATATCTGATGGATACGTAATGGAGCTAAGTGACAAAGAGTATAAAAGCTCCTCTGATATGATTTCAGACCTTAGAGATAATAAGAATATGAGAGTGTTCTCAACAGAGGAAGGTTTTGGGGTCGATGGTATTACCGATGCAATTCGGGCAGAAAATCCTATGTTAGCTCCAACAAAATTTAAAGATAAAAATGGTCAACCTCTTCTAGTTAATGATGTGTTTAGGTTTGTTCACGACTTCTTTGGGCACTCTAAAGAGGGGAATAGCTTTGGTCCAATAGGTGAAGAGAATGCTTGGGTTGTTCACTCAAGAATGTATTCTCCACTTGCAAGAAGAGCAATGACTACGGAGACAAGAGGACAAAACTCTTGGGTAAATTTCTCAGGCGTAAACGATAAAGCTTTTGCAGTAAGAGATGAGGCAAGGGCATTAAGAAGAGAGGGCAGATTTGAAGAGGCAGAGGCTAAAGTAAAGAAGGCATATAAGATGATGATATTTGCTGAACAAAAAGTAATGTTGTTGCCTGAAGAGTTTTCTTTATTAGATGAGGAGATAGATGTATCACCTATGCCTGATGCTATTGCTAGACCTAATAAAGATGATGTCAAGGCATTTGATAATAATACTATTAAAGCATCAAGACTTGATGGTATCTTATCAGGCATAGCTGATAAAAATATTGCAGGCAAGAAGCTAACAAAATTCCAACAACGAGTAGCAGATAAAAACAAGACACGACTAGCAGAGATTGAAGTGTTAAAGCAGGACGTGTTGGACTTAGAGAGTATGTTAGATAGTGATGATGTACAATTCAAATTAGATGAAGGCAAGACACAAGATGAGGTAATAGACAAGAAGACGAAAGAGGTAAAGAAACTATTTAAAAAATTAGATGAGCAAGAAGCCTCAGAAGAGACAATAGTATTAGAAGAGCCAACAGTAAAGCCAATACCTATAACAGTAAAAGAAAACATCTCTCTTGCAAATAAGATAAAAAGGTTTAAACTAAAAGATTTAATAGGGAAGAAGATAAACCTATTAATGGCTGACAAGCTAAAGGTAGAATTAAAGGACCCAACAAAACCTCACAATATAGAAACCAATCCATACGTAAAGATGGGTGGTAACTTCTTTCCATTAATGGAAGGGCTATTTGGTAAGGTTGCGTGGGCATCTATAACAGATGCGGCAGCATCAAAAATAATATTGGGTGCTATGGATGCAAACTATTCTACTGTATATAATATGGGAGAAGGTGGTATAATGTCTAATATTATTATGGCAGAGATTCTCAATGAAAAGATTCCTGAGGAGCAAAAGGAGAATATATTTAATCTTATCAAAGAGAGAGTTAAAGAATCAAAGTTAAAAAATGTAAAGAAGGCAAAGAAACATTTAGATAGTGCTACCGATGCAATGGAGTTCTTTAAGGCATTACAAAAAAATGAAAGTGTAGATACAAGAGCAGAAGTAATGGGGCTTATATTACCTCAGACATTAGATATAAACACTGATAAGGTTGAGCTACAACAAAAGTTGCAATCTCTTGGCATAGCACAAGACGTACTTATTGATGAGACATCTGAAGGGTTTACTAAGAACCTAAAGGCAGGGGCACTGACTATGGTGCTTGAGATTACAAACAAGGATGGTGTAAAGGTAAGCGATTTAAAGAGACAGCTTGATGAGCGTCTTAAAAATAATGAGATAACTGAAAAAGAATACACAAAGGAGATAAATAATATTGTAGCATCAGCAAAGATTTCAAGAGAAGAGGCAAAAGCTGAAGGTATGCAGATACATCCAAACTACCCCATATACATAAGAGGTAGAGCTGTCGCTATGATGGAAGAGACTGCCCCTTTCTATAGGGTATCAGAATACTACTTTAATCAGTTGGAAAAGAGGGCTGTAGGTATAGAAAAAAAGAAGTCAGGCAAGGTAAAATACAAAGCTAATGAAGCTGAGACGGAAGTATTTCAAAAAATAAAGAAAGCAAAAAATAAAAATGTTAGTAAGGCAGATAAGCTAGAGATTATTGCAGAGGTATTAGCATCTGAAGCATTTACTAAACTAAAGGTAAGAGATAGGAAGATAATTAAGCCACTCCTAGAAGAGGCACTGCAACTAAATAACAAGCAAAAAATAGAAGAGCTATTATATGAAGCGGAGACACCATTAGCAAAGATGGTTAACTATACTAAAGCTGATGCAGTATCTGCTACAGGTACATCTGCACAGTCTACATCATCTACGGCATATGAAATATCTGATTTACAAGCAAGCACTTGGGAGATATTCTTAGAGAGACTAAAGAAGTCATTCCCTTCAATAGAGGTCGTAACATCACAAGCAGAGTTTAATGAACTCACAAAGAATCTATATGCAAAGGATTTAGTAGTTAAAGATACAAGGGTATATGGTGCTGTATATCAAGGCAAGCTATATCTAAATGGTAGATTAGAAAATTTTAATACCCCTGTACACGAGTTTGGTCACATATGGATGAACATAGCTAAGGTATCAGACCCTAAGCTATATAATAAAGGTATGCAGCTTATATCTGAAGACCCTACATATATCAATCAGGTAAAGAATAGCAAAGACTATAATCGTATTATAAAGGAAATGATTAAGGATGGTGTTACACAGGAGGATATAGATACATATGTAAGAGAGGAGGCACTAGCCACAGCCATAGGTGATAAGGGTGAGGCTTTTGTTAATGCATCTGTTAGCAGAGGCTTTAAGGGGTGGCTTATAGACCTATACAAAAATATTAAGAAGCTTCTTGGTATATCAGAGTATACTTCGGAGCAGCTTGAGAATATAACATTAGATGAATTTGTTCAAGCGATTACCGTTGACCTACTATCAGGTAAAGAACTATTTAAAGATGCAAATGTATCTGCCCTATCTACTGATGTACAGTTGATGTTAGGAGATAACCCATCTGCAGAATCTATAGTAAACATAGGAAGAGAAAACGCTCATAGCAATGATGCTATACGTAAAATATTAGAGAAGAAAGGATTCAAAAAGGATGACATAGACAGAGCACTTGAAATAAAACTTAACTTGTTTGACACAATGCCTTACGAGTTTGGTAATATCGAAGAGGGTTCAAGGGAAGGGCTGAGACTATTCACAGATGTTAAGGAAAAATTAGAAAAGTTTGCAAGACAAGGCAAGTCTCTTATCGAAATAAGACGGGAGGCTCAAGATATTCTAAAGGCACATCCACTATACAAGACACAGGCAGAGACTATTCAATTAGAGCTGCAGACATCTATAGATAGAGACCTAAATATACGTAGAGGTTCTCAGATTTCTAAAGAAATAAAAGGTATAAGAAAGCGTGTATCAGACATAAAAAAAGGTCAGCGTAATATAAAGTCTGCACAGACACAGTTAAAGAGTACAATCAGAAAGGCACTTGTTGGTGTAAAGAATGTATCTAAGAGTAGTGTGAACAAAATAAATACACTTATTACTCAGACTACACCTGAGAATATAGACGGCACAACCAACTTAATACTTGCTGAGATTGATACAATGCTTAGTTCTCAACAATCAGAGAGCGTAAAACAGAGTGTACTCGAGTTTAAAAGAAAGGTACGTGCAGCAAAGAAGGTGAGAAGTGACATAAGAAAATTCCAACAGGATATTAGACGTGTCATACGTAAGTCATTTGTTGAGATAACTAAGGATACACCTACAAAGGTGAGAGAGTTTAGGGTGGCAACAATCAATAGGCTTAACAAGATTCTCAATGAGACCAATGACCAAAACTATACTGAGCAGTTAGAAAAGGTATTGGATGAGTTAGATAACAGTAGAGAGCAGATAAAGAAAAAGTTAATTAATGAGATTAAGAATACTGTAAAAGTAAAAATAAAGAAGACACGTTCAGGAAAGCTTACATCTAGTGGTGTAGATGCATTAGGTACATCATACCTAAAGGCAGTATCTCGTGTATTAAAGTTAGTTATGGATGGTGATACAGATAGTATCATAGACCTAATGAATAGTATAGATGAGGATAAGTATAATGAGGCTTTAGATGCAGATGAACGTGGGCAGCAGCTTACTAATCCACAGAGAAATATTCTTAACTTAAAAGATGCACTTGACTCCTATGGGGATATTGTCAATATGGACATCGAACAGGTTAAGTTACTGTTAGATGACCTGAAGAAGACAAGGGCTGCATCAATAAAAAGGTTTAATACAAGACGACAGGAGAGACGACAGCTTGCAGAGTCTATCAAAGCAGAGTTCAAGTCTCAGATAAGTCAAGACTTTACTGACCTATATGATGAGAATGGAGACCGTAAGTCTGATTCTGAATTGAATAAAGACCGTAAGCCTATCTTAGAATCGTTTATAAGGGATGGATTCTTAGAGACATTAAAAAGTTTCAAAGAGCAGATGCAAGAGAATGGCAGGTATAAGACAGGTAAGATTGCTATGTTCTTGAAGAATAATATGTTAACATTTGAGGCGATTACGCAACGACTTGACCGTTCAAAAGATGGTATGTTTACTGATATATTTTATAACTCTCTAGTTGATATGGAGAACAAAAGCCTGCAAGGGTACTTCAGACAAGAGAAGGTATTAGATGCCATAACAAAAAATATTAGTGGGTTAGAGTGGAACAAATGGAGATATTCTCTTGGTACTGATATACTTACATTAGAAGAAATAATATCTGTACAAGAGGACACAAGTCAAATCCCATTCAGTGTAGACTTAAATGTAGACCAAGCTATGGCTCTATATGCACTCACGTTAAATGATACGCAAAGAAATAGACTACAAAATCAAGGTCTTGATGATGTAAAGATTTTACAACTAAAAGAGTTTATTGGTAATAAGAATGTTGCTGTCATAGAGATGGTAGTAGACTACCTTAGTAATCCATACTTTGAGTCTGTAAATAATGTGTTTATACAATCCAATGATATTAGCCTGCGTCAGATTGACAACTACTTTCCAACACAATCAGATGTTGGTGTGAGTAATAATGAGGACTTGTTTAATGGAGACTTCTTTAAGGTGTTTAATGCAGAGTGGCAGAGTGCATTAAAAGAAAGGACAGCTAAGGTTGGTGACGTTGTAATGGGTCGCTCATTTACACAGACACTTGAGAAACACTTGAAGGATATGGAAAGATTTAAGTCATATGCGTTAGGTGTAAAGACATTGAATCAAGTATATAAGTCACCTGATATACAGACGCTTTTAAAGATGTCAGGATACAAAGCTATATTCCAACAGATACTCAATCAGGCAATCAATCCAAATGCAGTACCTGAGATGAATAATCAATTTGTGTCTTGGATACAGGATGCGTTCTCATCTATTGTACTAGCACTAAAGCCTATACAGGCATTAAGACAGACTGTGTCAGCCCCACTATCAATAGGTGACTATCAGTTTAGGAAAGGCAAGAGCACTCCTGTATTAGATACGTTAGCATTTATATTAGACTACACAGATGTGTTGATTAATAGAAAGAAAAATGTAGCAGAGGCAAGAGAGATGTCGGGTGTATTTGAAGAGCGTTATAGGCGAGGTATGAGAGGAGACCTTCTTGCTATAGAGTCAGGTCAAAAGACATACAGACCCCTAGAACAACAGGCAGGTTTAAGAGGTAAGGCAGCTAGGTTGGTTAATAAATACAAAGCATTCTTTACATCGTATGGAGATATAAATGGGGTGTTAGGATATAAGGCACGCTTTAATAGGGACATAAAGAATGGTATGTCAAAAGCTGAGGCATTAAAAAGATTCAATAAGTATGACAGCACACAGCAGCCAATGCTTGCAGTTAATAAGGTAGGTATCCAAATGACAAACAATGCTTTTGTTAAAAGTCTTACAATGTTTGGTAGTGCATCATTTGCCTTGTTAAATAAGTCAATCATATTTTCTTCTAAGATTATGAATGCAATATCAAATGGAAAAAAACCTAAGTATAGTGACGTTAGGAGTTTTGTTTGGAATTGGTCACTTGGGACTGCTTTGTATACAGCAGCATCGTACTCATATATGATGATGTTTGGTGATGATGAAGATAGAAAGTACGCTCTAAAGCAAATAGGTATTTCAGCAACGGGTGTAGGATTAATATATAGGATACCGATAGCAGGTGCTGCAATTGAGACAGGTGTATCAACATATCAAGGTAATTATTTTTCAAAAAAATCAGGTATGTTAAATCCATATACTGATTTAACATATACGTTGGCTACGGCAGCAAAAGAGGGAGATAAATATACAGCAGCTAAGACATTGCTAGAGTTTGGTCTTAAGATGCCTTTAGACCCTGTCGAAGGAGGAGGAAATATAGCTACAGGTGAGAGCAATATGGATGAGATTGCTAAGGTACTTGGTATTGCGAAGTCATACAGACCGGGATATAGTAGTAAGAAGAGTAGTAAGAGCAGTAGTAAAAAGAGGAGCTCATCTAGTAAGTTATCAAAGTCTGAACGTGAGGCATTAGGATTAGAAGACTTAGATTTAGACTTAGATTTAGACTTAGATTTAGACTTAGATTTAGATTTAGATTAGTAGTACTTGATGTATCTAAACTCCTTCTGTTTGTCGTAGTATATCATAAGCTCCTCATCGTTAACGGCTCCGGCTCGTGGCTTACGTCCACCCCACCTGACATCACCTCTTAGGTGCGTTGGTTTGCCGTATATGATGCCATCGTCACACGCCCATATGATAACAGGATTGAGTCTCTTGTCGCATAGCTTTACAACCTTGCGTGCAGCCACAGGAAGTGGGTACGCAGTATCAATATCTCTGTACCTACCCTTGACCTCAGCGTATGCTATCAGCTCGCCCGACTTGTCGTATACCCTATAGTCTACATCATTGGGTCCGAGCTTTTTAAACGTGCCACCAAACCTGCTAACAAATTTTTCTATAGCTACCCTCTCTCGTTTTAAGTCTGTATTAGATTCGAATCTCATTGTGAATGTATTTCCATATGACATCGTGAACATAGTACTATGCACTTGTCAATCTCTTCTTGAATTTTTTTAATAGATATACCACAGTTAACAGAGTTCCCTATACTGAAACTTTTGTCATCGTTGTAGTGATGAAACTCTAACGCCCTACACTTAAAACTTTCGTGGGTCTCCTTTGAGTATCCGCACTTACTACAGCTTGAGTTTCTTTTGTACTGCTTTAACCACGCTCGTACGTTGCGTATCCTCTTGACTCGTGATTTGTTACGACAGACCTTACAGTTGCTTCGCCTCTTCTTACTGCTATCAACACTTACACTTCTCTGTAAACTGAAGTCATCTATTGATTTAGTTTCTCCACATTTACCGCAAGTCTTAGAGGTCATCTTCCATTGAGTCTTGTAAGGATTTCAATTCTTTTATTATAGATGTGATGGTGTCCTTGCTCTCCTCAAGCTCCCTATCTACGAGTGCTTCGTATAACTCTGAGAGTCGGTCGTATAATCCATCCATTAGATAGTTGATGTGCTTTACACGTTCGTTATCTATGGACGAAAACATCTTAGCCATTGTCACCTTTTTTATCCATATGCATCAGGAGCTGAGTGCCCATATCTTGGTCTATCCTTTTTATGATACGATATATCTTTCTTGAGTTAACCCTCGCACTCTCTCTATCTTTCTTTGGAGATTCAATACCAAGGTTAGCATACATATCACAATCAATACGAAGAAGCTCGTCAATTTTTTTTCTGTCAGACCACGTCTTGTATTCGTATATCTTCTCTAAATCTTTCTCGCTATATAACATTGTACATACTATTTAATTTCTGAAAAACCTTGTACTCATCTCCGTGTCTAGTGCGTTGTTTGACAACTTTGAATATGTTTTCGAACCTCTCCATATCCTGTTCGTTAAACTGTTGCCTACCTTTTGCAGAGCTTAGTTCCAAATTTAATCTTTTTATTTCACTTTTCAAAGCATTAATCTCATTTTTTAAATCGTTCTCGATTATCTTAGCCTCTCTTGTTGCGTAATGGGTGCTATAATCTTGCTCTTCTTCCTCTACCCCATCGATAAACATAGCACATAATTTATCAAACTTTTTCTTTAGCGGTGCGTCTGATTGTGCGTACCACTTTATCCTTCTTACGTAGTGTATCACAGTCGAGTGGTCTTTCCCTAAGCTCATACCTATCTCCTTGTAGCTATACCCAAGCTGTCTAAGTATGTAAGAGTATGTCATCCTTGCGTTTACGTTCTCCATATTACGCTTTCTTATTCTGATGTCAGGTATTTGAAATTCTAATCCTACTGCCTCTGCAATCTCTTTAATGTTAATCATAGTTTAAAATATTGGTTTAAGTTTATATAATCTAAGTATTCGTCTACACCTATATGATGTATGTCCATAAAGTACACAGTGTCGTCAGGCTGATTGAGGTACTCTATCTCAAAGTACACTGCCTCATCTTCTTTATTACTTACGCCTGCTATGTATTGGTTAATGCCAAGTTTCTTTGGCAATGTATCTATGCTATTCTCTACCTGTGTTGCGATGTCTATTCCTATGTCACGAGGGTAATCTTTTAATTTTAATACGAACCAATCATCCACTTCAAAATATGGTACATCTTCATTTAGGTTCATCTCCTCTGTATATCTCTGTTCTAAATCCATAATCTTCTAATTCTTTTAATCTATATTTTTGTAATTCTGATACTTTCCCTTGTGGTCTCTTGACCTCTACAAAAAGAGCATTAGATTTTTTAGGGAGTGCTATAAGGTCAGGTATCCCACTCTTATTGGTAACCGTCAGCTTAATAACGTAGTACCCCTCGGATTCAAGTTGTTTAATTTTCTTCTTTTGTATCTGTTGTTCAGTCATTATAACTCTTTTACTATTTGCATACGCTGTGCAAGAACCCACGTTCCTCCTTGAGACTCAGGTCTCTTGAAGTATTCAAAGTCATCTACCTCTACCTCTACCCATACCCTTTTATTTTTAGATAGGTGTGGTGCTTCAGGTGTTAACGTACAGTGCCATCCCTTGCGTACTGCAAACCCTTTCGTTGGATTAAGTTCTGCATCCATCCACACCCCCACAGGAATCCTGCTCTTCTTGTTTATAAACAATGGGCTGAGTGAGCCGTCCTTCATCTTCCTTATAAGCTTGTAAGCTTTCATTCTATAAATTTAATAAATCTTTTTTGAAATGTCTAACCGTGTAATCTTTTTTCTTTATCACTGCCTTGTATATATCTTTCTCTATACCTCCCTCAGAGAATACCCAATACACCTTGCTGTTCTTTCTATCTTTAGTTGTCATCCTGTCTCTACTCTGCCAATAGCTTGTGGCACTGAAGTCAATGTTATAGTAGACCAATGCCTCAGCCTTACGTAAACTTATACCTTCACGTCCTGATACAATCTGCAACGCTATGGACTTGTCGGTGTTGTTGAACTCCTCAAGCTCCGTGCATATAGTATCTCCGTACACATCCTTGAGTAGCTTCAGCTCCTCCTTGAACTTGTAGAAGATTCCTATCTTCTTGCCGATAAACTTATAGTTTATATAGTTTGCTTTGGTGTAGTCCAATATCATAGAGTTACCCGACTCAAACTTAATCGTGCCTGAGTATAGTTGGTGTAGCTTCTGCATAAGTTTAACAGGAGTATCTCCAAGTATAACCTCATCCTTACCCTCAACAACTCTATGGGTGCTTAACCTCTTTGTCATATCGTAGGTGATGTCGTTCATTGGAACCCACATTATCTCCTCGTCTATCGTGCTGACAAACCCTGCCTCCTTCTGCGTGTACGCTATCGTCATTGGCTTCATTGCATCGAGTATACTCACAAGCCCCTTAGAGTAGTCGTTGACAAACAAGGAGTTAATCTTTCTCTGTGTCACGTTGACATACTTCTTAGCGAACTTATAAAAGTTTGTGTACTCCTTGAATGGGTTTGAGGGAACCCCAAACACCTGATGATACATCTGACTGTAGCTCTCAGGTGTCGGAGTTCCTGACATCAAACACACAATAGGTTTACATTTCTTTATTATATCTCTCACACCCCTTGCTCTCTTGCTTGGCTTAGGAAACGCTCCCAAGCTATGAGCCTCATCAACCACGATGAAGTCCCACTTAACGTTGGGTAGCTTATGCATCGACTCGTAGTTGATAGTGAACAAGGTAAACGAGTTAGGACATAGCATATCGTAGTCATCGTTGATAGATGTTATCGCCTTCTTCTTTGTCAGAAACAATACGTTCTTACATCCCAAGGCTGACGCTATGCCTAAGCTTGTTAGCGTCTTACCCGTTCTAACCTCCATAGCAAGATACACAAACCTGTGCTTCTTACATACATCAACCGCCTTATTTATTATATTCTTTTGGTACTCTCTAAATTCAAACATCTCTCTTCAAAAATTTTAATTGAATAAATTAAATTATCTCGTGCTACCTTATCACTATTGGTGTTGTGTTTTAACACGTCAACGTATACCGCCTTCTTACCTCTGCCCCTCTTTACTTGGGTAGTGGAGGATAGAACCCTATGCATCCTCCGTAATTCATTCAGATGCTCGCAGTCGTTATACCCTTGGGTGTTGCCAATAAGCTCAGCCATCTAGTCAAGTATTGTGGTCTTGTCTCTCTTAGCTTTTACCTCAAGGAATATCTCGTGTAGGTGTAGCACATCCTTGCGAAAGTCTTCTCCCAACGTAGAGTTGTTAGGTCGTGCTTTAACAAAGTTGTATAGGTATGTTATCATTATCTCGTCCAAGGTTTCTGATGGTACCTTGTGCTTGTACTCTCCTATTATGTTTACTAAATCTCTCATAGTGTTTATTTTTAAATGTCAAGTTTACTTTGTGTATTAATCTCTGATAGTGGCTTTATCCTCATCCATCTACCCATCGAGTCTCTTCCCTCTTGAGGTGATGCTCCCGATTTGTATATCGCATATGATGTCATCCACTTATTAAATTTAATTCTACTGATTGTCAGCTTAGCCTTTGGTGCGTAGTCAGGATACTGCTCTATGAACTCAAGGTATGCTGATGACAATACTATCTTTGTGTCGACCTCAAGGTATGGATTAAACTGACAGCCGTTGATTAGCCCACACCACTCTATAAAGTCGTGCGATGTCTCTTCTGATAGCTGACGTATCTTCAGGTTGACAAACTTACCCTCAACCAATCCTGTTTTTAGGTATCCCATCAGACAATCTATCATATAGTTGTCGAACGCACACCACTCGCTATCGTCCCAATCTCCAAAGAATAACTTCTTAAACTCTGTCAGTGGCGTAAAGTTTTTAGTGTAGTGCTGATGTAGTTCAAGCTCCCACTTACGTCTAGCAAACGAGTTACCACTACCCTTGATAGCGTAGTTGGTGGTGATAGCAATCTTGGGTGACTTGCTGAAAGGAATTTTAATAGCATCCTTGTTCTTCTTCTCCAAGGTCAGCCCCTCTGTTACCACGCTGAACAATCTCTCGAAGTCAAAGTGCTTCTTCACATCATCGAACACAAGTATCTGCGTATCTGCTGACACAAGTTGGTACGCAAAGCTACGCTCGAACGTAAATGACTTACCATCTATGGTCACCACCTTCTTCATCTGCGATAGTGCGTTCATAAATATTCCCTTACCTGTACCACCCTCAGGGTTATCAGATATAACCTCATCGTTTAGTATCACTGCAGGACAGAACGATAGGTTCTTGTGTCCGTGCATTAGGAATCCAATCGTAGACTGCATAGATTCTATTCGGTCTTGCTCACCCTTACAGATGTTATGGATAAACTTTCTGTAGTCTGTGTCTGAGTTACACACGCTAAAGTTTCTGTCTATCACGTGGTCTTTCCACACGTATCCACCAAGGTCAATGTAGTCTATGATGGTAAGCTCTTTGTTGGTTACCTTGACTGCACAATTATTGTAGTAGAGATATGATGTGTCCTTGGTATCCTCGATGAAGTATATATCTATCGTTGCGAGTAGTGTAAGAAACTCCTCTCTAAAGAATCTTGTTTGGTCTGCAAAGTAGTTGTATATACTTAGGTCGTCTAAATCTATCAGATAGTTTAGGATGAAATCTTTTATAGCCTTATCATCCGTATGGTCTATTAGGTTATTAGTTACCTTGACAAACACATAGTTCTTACTACCCTCGGGGCAATACTTGTAGAAACCATTGTCCTCTAAGAACTGCTTGAACAAGATGTGTACCACCTTGATTACTCCCTTCTCATTCTTTGTCCAAAACTGTGTCTCTTTAGACTCTTCATCTATCCGTGTAATCACGGCATCAATAACATCGTCCTCAATCTCAGAGTCTTCAAGCTGAGAACGTATCTCCTTTTTTGATGCACCTCTCTTTAGTTTTATCTTTAGGTTCTGCACCCTCTCCTCATCCTCGTAGTACTTAGTACCAAAGTTCTGTGTCTGAGCATACGCTGAGTCTATCGTTCTGTTTATCTCTGACTCATTGAACCCCTCCGTCTGATAGTTGCTTAGGATATATCCTGCAAGTGATTTGTTTATACCAAAGTCATTGAACGCAGACGCAAGTATGAAGCAGTTGTTGTTACGCTGACCCTCAGACATTGGGTACTTCTTTGTCCACCACTTCACGAGTATCTCTACAATCTTATTCTCGTCTGTTATAGGGATGGTAGGCATATCTCTGTATTGGTGCTTCTCTTGGTAGCTTCTCTCCTCTATCTTATCCCATAGTGATGATTTCTCGTTGACGTATATCAATGGGTCGTAAGACTCGTAGCAAACCCTTGACAGGTTCTTGCACGTCACATCAAACTTAGGGTTATTGAAGTGCTTCTGTAAGCTATTGAAGTAGTTGACGTGATTGTCTACGTCTTGAGGTATCTTAACCAATACCTTCAGCCCCATACCGCTTGGAGATATAAATACTGAGTAGGTGTACGGTGACTTGGTTATCTTCTCCTTGTCTTGTAGTAGCTCCTTTGTCTTCTCGTAACCATCAAAGTCCAAGCATATCAATCCTGAGTGTTGTTGGATAGAGTTGTCGTTCCTCTTGGTAAAGATGCCACTGAAACATATAGCAGGTAGTAGCTTCTTTAGTTCGTTACGTTCAGACTTTCGTGTCTCTGTTCTGATACGCTTAACCAAATCCTTAGACGTTCCGTTCTTAATTCGGTCAATGATATGCTCTACATCCCTGTGGAATGGGGCATCTGTCTCCTTAATGTTCTTGAATATTGTAATGTTAGATGTCATAATATAAATGTTTGTGTTGAGTTTGTGTTGAGTTTGTGTCGAGTTTGTTGTTGATTATCAGTGAGTTGTTAACTATGTTAACTTTTTTCTATCATATAAGAAAATAAAAATAAATAGAATAGAAGAAGTATATATAGTAGAGCCCACCAAAAGTCAACATAATTAAGTGGTGAAAAAAGGGGAAGCATAACTCCCCCCTCCACTCACTATGAACAATGATATTAGAAAGGTAGGTTCTCATCTTCTTGAGCTGATACTGCTTCTTTCTTTTCAGTTGGCTTCCACGTATCAAGTTCCATATACGGCTTACCGCTTTTTGCGTACTTGATGTTTAGGTTTATCCAACCGTTACTCTGATGCTCCTTCATAAATGAAACAGCTTCATCACATTTTACCGATACTCTACCAACCACGAAGTCGGGAGCGTTGTCTTGTTTTTTAAATGAGAAACCTTCGGCAAAGATTTTCTCATCGTTGTTAGCATATGCCATAATTAATTGATTATAATGTTACGTTCCAAAAATTTTTCAGTTGCCTTGATGATTCGCATCTTCTCAGCACGAGTACCACAATGCCTTGGAACATCCATTGCAATAACTCGTTTACGTTGTGTTACCCATCTCCACGCAGAGATGATAACATTTTTAAATTTCTTCATTGAAGTAGTATTGGTTTATGTCGTACGTTGGATTGTCTCCAAAGAACTTTCTGTATACCTCAATAGCGTTCTCTACCTTAGCCTTACCTCTCAGTAAGCTATCCTCTCCTACGAGAAACTTACCAAGCATCAGACTGCTCTTGTCAATCACTAAGAACATCATCGGCTTATTAAATAATGTAGAGTAGATATACGCTTGGCTATCGTAGTTGTACTTACGTGCGTTCCACTTGAAGTCATTGATGTTACCCGTTGTCTTCAAGTCGTAGATGTAGTCCTTGCCTACAATATCTGCCTTGCCTTTCCATAGCTCACCGCCTATCTCTTTGATTGCAGGAACCTCAAAGCGATTCGTGTCTGCGTTAATCATCTCAAAGAAATCAAGGTTGGTCTGCATCGCATTGAACCAACGCTCAACGTCCTCCTTCTCTCTCTTGAGTAGTGCAAAGCCTCTTGGTCTTGAGCTACGCTCGTTAAGTTCAGCCACGTACTCCTTGTACTTCTTGGTGTTGCGTGATGAGACATCTAAGAAGTCCCACATCTTAGCCTTGTCGGGTTCTAAGAATAGCTGATGAAAGTATCTGCCCATAGCAAACACATTCGTGTCAGGCATCCTCTTGCCAAACTCTTTAGGATTCTTGAGTAGCGTACCTATATCTGAGTTAGATAGATACTTCCTCCCTATACCATTATAGTATTCGTTATCGTCCTTAAGGTCTTCGATAACATCTGCGTATGTCTGAGCCATTAGATTAAGTTCTTTAACTCTTCCTTAATCTTAGTTGGTATCGTATACTTCTGCTGAAGTGTCTTGACGATTGTCGGTAGCCCTTTGTCCTTGTTCGCTGCCACCCACTTGAGTACGTTACCCCAATTGTCGTCACCAATATCAAGCCTTACCTTAGTTGTTGTAGGCTTAGGCTTCTGCTGATTTTCAATGGCGTTACTAACCTCGTCTGCTGATGCGACTGCTGACTCAAGCCCTATACCGAAGTTGGCTAACGCTCTACCCCAAGCACTTGTCTCGCAGTTCTCTACGTAGCTTGTCTTGTTGATGAACGTGCTACCCTTCTCTTCTTCTGCGATACCCGTAGCTATCGTCACGCCTTTGTCGTTATCTATCCGTGCTTGGATACATATTGATTTGTCTGTCTTCTCTAACACGTGTGATGTTAGTGAAAAGTTTGGGTACTTCTTTCTGAAGTAGATTAACCTCTCGTTAACCTCTACGTACTGCTTACCCTTAATGTTTACTGTCTTTAATTTGTCCATTTTTTATTTGATTTAAATTATTTAATTGATTTAATTGATTCTTAATTTTACTATATTTTTCCAAGATTCTTTGCCTTGAACTCTTTAGGCTTTGTATCTGCTTTGGATTCTTTCTGCCGTTCACCTCCATCTTGATGAGCATCTCTATCCTATCAAGCTTGAGTCGATAGTTGGACAAAGATAACATATAGATTCCAATTCTCCATCCCATATTCAAGAATATTTCTATCTCCTCAGGTTCAAGTTGTATGTACCACTCTCCCCCTCGTGATGTGTTCTGAAGCTGAACCATATTGGTTTCCTTGTCCTTAGATATTTTACATCCATATAGTATACGTGCCTCGTATCCTTCGCCATCTAGGTTGGCAGTAAAGCAGTCGTCCTTAGCTTGATTCCATACATCTATAAGTGTGTATACCTTACTCACTACGCCCCCTCTTGTATGTTCTTAAAGGTCATACTCAAGTCTACGTCCTCGACTATCTTCTTCTTCATCTCCTTGATGCCGTAGTGTATGTTGGTACGAGCAATGTCATATCCATTGTCTCCCATAAACTTGATGATGTACGTCACATCCATTGGTCTCTCGGAGCATAGGTAGTATAGCATATACCTTGCATCGACTACGTCCCTTGACTTTGTCTTGGTGAATATATCTTTTTTGTTTAGCCCAAATAGTTCGGCTATGTTGTCTGCGTAATAGTTAAATACTTTCTTTTTCATTTTATTTAATTTTTGTTTTTATAAAAATAATATTATTAATTGACATTTCCAAATGTAATTGCAGGTAAATCTACATCAGTCCATCGTACGTAAACGTACCCGTCCTTCACCACCTTCTTAGCCTTACCCCACCAATCTTTTTGTGGGGTGTACTTGGATGGTAGGTATCCACCCTCCATACATATCCGTAGCCCTAAGTTGATAGCCTCTATCACCTCCTCCACCGACTCAAGCAATGAGTCCGAGTCATCATCGTGTACTGCGTATAGTTCGTTCTCTACCCATAGCATTGGGCTTTTTTTAATTCGCTTGGTTACATCCAACCAAACAAACCTGTCTTTAGTTATGTGTATCATATCCTTTCGTTTAGTTCTTTGTTCGTACAATCAATCACGTTCCCAACCAATGGGTGTCCGTATAGTTCACTCGCATTGTCGTTGATGGGGAGTTGGTTAAGTAACCCCTCCTCGTTTACAATGAGCATCCTTTGTCCTTCGAGGTACACAATTTGTATGTACCCCCCAACTAGGTTCTGCATTTTCTCTAGTGAAGAGATGTCTACGTTCTCGACAATCTCTCCGTCTGTCTTAATTAATCTTGCCATAATAGTTTTTTTATTTTTAAGTAATCTTCAATGTCACCTTGCTCCAACGCATACTCGGAGTATATGAAGCTATCGTCTGATGTCGGGTAGGTTATCTTGTGGGTTTCGAAGGTGAAGAAGTCATCGTGATTCTCGATTGCTCTCGCACCAATCTCGCTGAGTAACTCCCACTTGTCTACCTTGATTTCATCTGCCCAACGTCCCTCGATGAATAGGTCTATTGTTACCTCGTCCCCGTCTATGTCGTATTCAAAGTCATTCATAACTCTCCCCCATTCTTTTAAAGAGATTGGTAAGCATACCCTTGCTCGTAAGCATACGCTCTTTGCTTTCCTCTTCAGTTTTCCATTGCTCGTAATGATACGCATCATCATCGTGTCTATCGTGCTGACGCACGTCCATAAATTTTTCTTTCATCTTTCCCATATTATTTAATAGTTTTCTTGTTTCTTAATAGCATCTTCAACTTCATCTGTGTAGTCAAGAATATCTCTTGCCATACCCATCATCTTTTTGAGTGCCTTTAGTTCACGCATAGACATATCATCGTCCACTCCATATGAAAAGAGTTCATCAACGCAGTCCTTTAAATCGTTTGCAGTATTTTGAAATCTGCAGTAGCTCATATTTCCCATAGTATTTAATTTTAATTTTAGTTAATGTTTTGAATTAATTCGTAAATATTGTAAGGCTCATTCACTCCGTCTACATTCAAGCGATTAATAGTAACCTCTTTACAATATCCTACGCCTTCGATATAAAATGTATCTTCCATAGTATTTAATTTTAATTTTAGTTAATATTAAAGGTGTCCTCCTTCTCCTCGCTCGTTCTCGTATCTCCATTCGCTATCTGTCTCCGCATCATCCATACCTTTGAAATCGTAGAGACCCGTGCCGTGTACATACTCCGCCTTGCTCATTGCTTCATCTATTTTATCTGAATATAAATCTTCATTCTCAAGTAAATAATCTTGAAGATTAGCATACTTGCCATTGTCAAGTTTCCAATGCTCAAAATCATCATTGTCTATTTCTATTTCTACCTCAGCAAATTTGTGGTAGACACTGCGGTTTTGAATTTTTACTTTCATAATATTTAATTTTAGTTTTAATTTAATTAATAAAGGGGGGAGGAGATAACTCCCCCCATTGGTTTTATTTTATTTTGTACTCTCCCCAAATAGGGAGGTGGTCAAAATCACCTTTACCCGTAGGGTAGGTTAACTCTACAAAATCAAATGGATGGTTAATCATTTGTTTTTCAATTTGTTTGTTTAAAGTGTCAAGACAAATGTAATCGCCATCATACCATTTTGCAGTTGTCATATCATCCAAATCACCATCTCTATGAAACCATAATTCAATTTCTCTCTCACCCTCTAGATAATCTTCAGCATATTGTGCTTCTAAAATTTCTTTTGTAATCTTGGTTTTTTTACCTTTTAAATAATTCATATTAGTATGTTTTGATTATTTGATTTACCTTTTGGATTGCATCTCTCTTGGTTGTTGCCGATATAATTCCGCATCCCTCAGATGCACATTCGTATCCTTCCTTGAGTCCGATGAGTATAGATGCTCTATCTCTTGGTTGTAACGTGTAGTCTACGTCTCGGTCATCGCAGTATACCACTGCTTCGTGGTCCGTAATGTCTCTAAATGCTTTTACTTTTTTCATAATATTGTGTGTTTAATTTCGCTTCGCAATATTGCTAACGTAAAACAAAGGTAATAAAATTATTTTTAATTTCCAAATCCGTTATAATTTAATTAGAATTCTTTTCTAAAATAATTCCACAACTCATCTATATCATAGAGTCTATTACCCCATTGAGCATCTTGAGTGGAGAAAAAATATTTCCCTTCACTATCCTTTCGGTAGATGACATTGTCTGACATCATCCAATCAACAAATCTTTTCATAGTATTTTTTTTAGTTAATGTTATAAGTGTAGGTGACTACACTTTTTTAATTCTCTTGTGGATATATATCCTCCCATCCATCTACTGAATTGGGGTGTGCATACGTGCGTTCTTTAGTATCTTCGTCCTCGTATGTTTCAACGTAGAAGTCTACACCTTTAAACATTTTTTCACATTCGTTTGCCTCTGCTAGTGCATCCTCGGGCGTAGTATATCCACTTGCTTGTACCTCTGAGTATCCGTACTCATCTATTCCTATCACTCTATATAATGTTCTCATAATCAATTAGTTATTTATTTTTATATGTAATTATATTAATTCTAGAATACTAAGTATATCTAAGTTATAAGACTCTCGATATTCTTTTGGCTCATCGTCCTTGTAACAATTTAAACCATTGTATTGAGAGTAAATTGTAAGTAATTCCTTTAAAGAAATATTACTATAAAACAACTCAACATCGTGCAAGTCTCTAAATTGGAAAAACTTACCATCTATATATGTACCAATAGACTTATCACCAACGGCAACATTCTGCATATCTATATCAATACATTCTTGTTTGATTTTTTCTATGTTCAACATAATTATTTACTTTTATTGGTTAATAATAATTCGTTCCCTAACTCGTTAATCTTTTTTCTATACTCAGCTATCGCTTGGTCAGCTATAAAGTTTAACTGCCATTCGATGTACTGCTTATCGCTTTCGGCTAGGTCTTTTAGGCAATCCCAATTCTTTAGGATGTCCATCGTAATTCTTACTTGCTCTTTCATAATTTTGTTTTTTTGTGTTATTAATTTTTTTGATTATACCATTGAATAAATTCTACTACTGCTTTATAAACTTTGTCTATCATTGGTTCTTTTTTGTGGTCAATTTCATTTCCACTGAAATATATTCTATTTCCAATAGGATGGTCAACCCACACAAATCCGTTACCTATTTGAAAATCCATTTCACTCCCAAATTCATCCGTTGTGTTATTTATCTTCTCCACTACGGGCATCAGCCAATCCCAAGATACGTGAAAGTATAATTCTTCCCCAAACCTCGTGTCAGCTCCCTTTAGCTCGTCTATGTCTGTAGTAAAAAGATATCTTCCATCTGAATGTCGTTCGTTTGCCATACCCATAAATTCTGCTATTAGTTTATTCTCTTTCATAATATAAATTTTAATTAATAAATAGTTTTTCTACCACCAATGCCCCGTACAATTTACTGCACGAGGTTGGTGATAAGTGTAGTCAGCTACACTTTAACAATACACATAACTAATACCTTCGATACCCTTAAGTATCATTCGAAAGCATTCAACTTGATTTGTCAAGGTCTCTATGTCGTTGTCGTTTAACTCTTCTATGTCTTCCCAATACCCTTGGATGTCGTAGTACATATCATCGTGAAACATTGATGTATGGTTTTCAATTTCGTCTTTCAGGTGGAAGTATTCTTGTAATAATTTTTCTGCTTTCATAATTTTGTTTTATTGGTTAAATAATAATTGTTTTTCCCATCCTTCTATGGTCTCATCGTCTATAGCGTAGTTTACATACTCCTCGCCACTCAATACTATATCTTCACACGCCTCTAAAAAATTGTGTTCATCGTAGTATAAATCATCTTCATATATTTTAATTTGATTGTCGCTATCGTGTAGCCACCATAAATCAAATCCGTCTTGGGTTAAAAATTTGTCAAATACTTTCATCTTAAATATAATTTTATTGGTTAAATAGTGTGTTAAATTTTTCTTCAGTAATCGTGGTATACTCGTCCACCTTGAATGGATTCTTGCATAGGTTTATAAACTCTCTGCCGTTAGGCATAGCGTACCTTAACGCATACCCCTTTCTCTTGTTGTAGCCTATCCAATTGCCGTCCCTTGTCCCTTGGTTTCGGTACACTTCTACGTGCCTCCCTTCCATCAATAACTCTACTTCGTCCAAGGATAAGTCTATGTACCTATCTCTCTCCCATAAACGTCTCTCATAAGCGTATTTTATTGTTACCCTTCCACCAACTACCTCGTGAACATCGTACACGTTCCCTTGTAATTTTACGTTAGTAAATCCTATATCTATATTTTTCAATACTCTTGCTCTCATAATGTATTTTTTTTAATGAATATAATTTTGAATAAACTCCTCGCCTTCTTCCATCATCCATTCATCACCGAGGAAATATATGTACATATTTACAACTCTCTCTGCATCTAATAGTCCTTCCTTTAATTCCTTAAGAACCTCTTTTGTATCCAAAAAATCTATTGCTTTGTACAAATATGAACGTATCGATTCAAACGGAAATACCTCGTGACGCTTTAGCCATTGCTCTGCTTTGTAGTTTCCAATGATATAATAGTCTTCATTGAATAGGTAGAAGTGCCACTCCTCCTTGTTATCGTTGGTCAGTACACCATCGTTCACATAGTCTATCGCTCTCTGCTTAAACTCTTCTCTAATACTTGCTTTCATAATATAATTTTATTGGTTAATTAATATTTAAATATGTCCACCATAGTTTTCATTGACGATGTCATATCTCATCTCGTGTTCACAATTCTTATCAGCTAATCCATCAGCTAATCCAAATCCATAGTCTAAAATTGCTTCGCCATTTGCATTACTGATAGCATCACTCCATTTGTTTTCATTTTCAAACAACCATTGTGTTACTTCATCTTGAGGTATGTCTTTTGGAATTTCAATATATATCTCACAACTCTTGGAGTATATAGTGCGACTGCTTATTCTTACTTTTCTCATAATATAATTTTATTGGTTAATTAATATTTTGTAAATATAATAATAATATTTTACAATAACAAATCTAATATAATTCGTTAGTTTTTACACCCACAATGCCCCACTCCGTTGCTGAAGTGAGGCGATTTAGTGTAGGTGACTACACTTTTAATCTATGTGTTCTTCTAGTGCATCAAGTACATCATACATCATATGTCTTTGTGTTGCATCATTAGTTACATTCTTCTCGATTAGCTTGTACATAAGAAGTGCTACATCTTTAGCACTCAAGCTATCGACTTTGTCTCTCCACTCATTGTCGGTTAATTCAACTGATGAAGTCAATTGTTCAATTTCTAGTTCTTTCATAATTTTTTTTTTGATTAATAAATGTTTTGCGAATATAATAAAAATATATTAGAATAACAAATCGGATACAATTCGCTAGTCTTCTCACCACCAATGCCCCACTCCGATTAAGGCAGTGGGGTTGGTGAAAAGTGTAGGTGACTACACTTTATTTGTTAAGATAGTAACCATCCAAATTCACATTTGAATTGATACCGCAGGTCTTCACAAACATCTATCAATGTTTCTGCATCAAACCTTTTAACATCTTCTCTGCGAAATACACCATCGTAAGTAACATCTTGACAATAACTACGTAGTTCTTGTTCGTGTTTAAACCTATCTAAAATGTATGCTTTTGCTTCTCTTACTTTCGTTTCCATAATTGTTTTTTTTGATTAATAAATAGTTACACCACCAATGCCCCGCATCATTGACGATGCGAGGCTAGGGGTGAAAAGTGTAGGTGACTACACTTTATTTGATGGCTTTCGCTTGCTTGTTTAACCAAGCCCCTAGGTAAGCCTTGTTCTCATCGCTTGAATCAAACCACACTCGGTAGGCACGCAATTGACTGAGTTTCCACGCCTTGAATTCAGTTACGTCAAACACTAGCTTCTCCGCCTTGCAGAAGGCATCGTAGAAGCCTTTAAAATGCTTATCATCAACGCTCTCACGATTGGTCTTCTCTGCCTTCAACTCAGATAGTCTAGCTTGCTCTAACGCCTTCTTCTCAATCGCTTCAGCAGATACCTTCGCCTTTGGCTTAGCATCGCCAATGATAGTGGTAGTGGTAGCTTCAGCAGATGCCTTAGCACTACCCTCCTTTAACTGCTTTTGTGCCATTGCAAATGCAGTATCTAGGTCTGACTGATTTTCAATCAAGACCTTGGATTTTACCCCATTCTCATCAACAAACGTGAATTCCATTTTAGCCTTTGGTTTAGCTTTCGCTTTGCTTGGTTTACCATTACCTAACCAATTCTTGAAATCTTCGATTGTCAGTCTCCACTCGGATTTGCTATCTGCACACGCCTTTTGAAATTCGCTTACCTGCTTGTCTGAAGCCCCGCCAATTCTAGAGTATTTGTTGCCCATACCCGCATTGATTGACCATCCGAATGTAGCTTCACAAAACTGCTTCAAATTGATACCTTTGGTTTGGTTTATCACCTTGTGAGCCTTGTTGATTAGCCTACCTAACTCAACTGACTTTTGAAATCTTCTCGTCTCAATGTCATCCATTTGTCTGCCCAACTTCGATACCTCTTGGTTTAGCTTCACCATAGCTTTCATAC
>Ga0181409_1000086_pt1 | contig 32566 bp, 57 predicted proteins | sample 32SPOviralmetaG_FD_130138 | JGI IMG/M metagenome (GOLD analysis project Ga0181409, IMG submission 130138) | Marine viral communities from the oligotrophic San Pedro Time Series (SPOT) site, San Pedro Channel, CA, USA - 32 SPOT_SRF_2012-05-30 | ecosystem: Environmental > Aquatic > Marine > Strait... | reverse complement strand
TTTTTGAACCCAGCCAAGTGCTGGGTTTTTTTGTGCCTGCAAAAAATAGTTCTTGACATCGCGTTAAAAGCCTGATATAATATACACATAATGAAAAAAGAACAAAAAAATACCAAGAGAAAAAAGTTCAACCCTGTAGCAAAATTTGCTAGGTTATTTAATCGTGCAACTAAGTTCCGCGACAGGTCAAAATATTCTCGAAAGGTAAAACATAAAGATAAGGAGTAGCGAAATGACAACAATTTTATTAAGTACAACAGACAAGCAACTGCAAATGCTTAGAGACAGACAAGACACTATCGGAAAAGACGCTAGAACAGAAATCCAGCGTAGAAAAATGATTGGATATTGTGATGGCACAGCTATCGAACAGATAGATGCTAAAGCCCCAATCGTAGAGCCTGAATCTACAGTAGGTACAATCAGGAGCGTGTAGTGAGAAATAGCAGATTTAAGAATAACATTGTCAAGAAATCAGCTAGAAGGCGAGTAATAAACTTCCTAAAGAATTCTTTTAAGAAAACAGAAGAAATAACTATAGATGAGTACGACACGCCTTACACGATTACTCCCGCACAGGACGAATGGGATAGACATGACAGACATATGCTACCAATAAGAGAGGCGCAAAAACACCATGATTATTGATCAGCAAACACATATAGGGGTTCGTATCATACAAGGTACAAATATAGATGGGCTAGTACATCTATTAGTGGAAAAGAACCCCAAACTAGCAGAGGAGCTATCGAACAAGATAGCATGGAAATTACAAGACAACGATTTAACAGAAGGAGAAAACAATGCCAGCTAAATTTAAAAACAGCGAAAGAGCACACAATAGGGACGGCTTTGGTAGAGCTATAAAACAAACAAGCGGACCAAAGAGATATGTTCACCACTACTTAAAGTGCCAAAGTGAACAAACTTTATTCGATGCTATCAATAGTGATAGAACGAAGCCAAAACACAGACAAAAGTTTGTAAACGAGCTCGTAAGAAGGGGAGTAAGAATTGTGTGGAGGTTAGCAGATGACCAGTAAAGAAACAGCTAAAGAGCTTTGGAAAATGAATCAGCTACACGTATCGCAGAATGATGGTGTTGTTAGAACGCATGGTGGTCAGATAGTAGGAAAGCAAAAGTGGATAGTAAATGTAGATTATTCGCTAGATACTAAGGAGGGCGAAGACTTTATAGTCAACGCCGCATCCTCAGAAGAAGCAGAGGAGAAAGTACAAAAACTATTGGAAGGACAAGCTAGAAGAAAGGATATGTCTTTAGGCTCAGTATTTATAAACTTTGCAGGAACAAAGGAACAGATAGATGGCTAAAGATAATGTTATAAAGTTTCCAACAAAAAGCATCTCTATGAAAGCTAGAATAAGTACATATCAAAATCGAATGGACGAGATAGAAATAGAAAATCAGTACATGGTTGACGATATTGCTTATCTAGGGAGGGCTTTGAAAAAGAATAAAGAAGAAATGGCTAAGATATTAAAAGAAATGGCTGTAATAAATGGAGAAGCGGGAGTATACGACCCGCAAGCTCACTTTGAGAACGAGTGGGGAGATGACTTTGAGTTTACCCCTGATTTTGACATAGATGATCCAGAGGAGGATTAATGGAATACATAGGAAAAGAAGATAGTATAGCATACGATGTGGATGAGAAAGGCATGCTAACTATAAAAATAGACACCACAAAAGAAATCGGACCCAGCGCTAGTGGTAAAACAACATTGATTGCTAGCAGTGCAGGTAATGCTAAACTGGACGTAGGTTTGAATGTAGATTGTTTCTTAGGCTTAAATTTATATTATAAGTAGTATGGCGACGAATTATACAGACGAACAAGTAGAAGTAATGGTAGCATGGTACAAAGCTGACCCAACTAGAGATTGCGTTGAAACCTTAGCAAAAGAGTTTGACAAGAGTATAAAATCTATAATTGGAAAGCTGAGTAGAGAAGGCGTATACCAAAAGCAAGTCTACAAAACAAAAACAGGTGAAGTGCCAATGACAAAGGCAGACATAATATTAAATCTATCCCAGCTACTAGATATAGATAGTACGAGAATTATGGGATTGGAGAAAGCCCCAAAGCAAGATATTAAGTACCTAACTGAAAATGTCAATAAAGTAATACTGGAGATACAAAATGGCTAATCATGTAATGAAGAAATACATAGGCAAGATAGAGAAAACTATCTGGATAGTTGAAGAAGTACAAATCATAGCTGAGACAGAGAAAGATGCTGAGGAATTGCTAGATGATTACTGTGCTGGTGAAGATTCCAGTAGTGTTACTAAGACTGAAACAGAAGAGCAAGAAACTGAAATTGATATGAGCTGGATTGACTCTAGCGAAGAGCTAAGTGTTGATGAGTTTATGGAAATTGATGGAGGTCAAAGTGCTTACAGGGACTGAACTGGCTAAGTTACAAAATGGAGAATTAGTGCTAGGACAATATGACGAGGTAGAAAAGTACGCAGAGGAACAAAATACTTGTGTAGATAGATACTTTGACTATGTAAATCCTAGCACAGTCTACAAGCAATTTAAATATGTAGGAAAGGGAGAGAACCCATACGGGGTTGCAAAACCAATCTATGAATGGAACGAAGACGGATCTTTCAAGGGCTATAAAGTATTTAAAGAGAAGTTTTAACGAAACCGTAGCGGGGTTGCAATGACCCCATTTACCTCAAACCGCAACGGGGTAGTAATAGTCTAGGGGGAATTTACAAAAGATGAGTGCAATGTGCATTAAGTTACTTAAACTTATAAGTAAAATAGCTTTTAAATATTTTCGGTTGGCGGAAGTTATGGAAGAAAGTTTAGTTGAAAAGAGGACGGAATCGTACTCAATTGTGTTGAAGTGTTTAATTGACATTAGCGTTGTTAGATTCAAGTGGTACAATTAATTGATTTAATTATATATAGATACAACAATTCAATAAGAGACATCAGTCTTCGAGACCATCTCTTCTAAGGAAGAGCTGTCTCTCGAGTGATGCTCTTTGTATTAGTTTTGTTGGTTTATAAACAGTAGCTATCTTCGTTATTGCCAATTTATGTTATTATTATATCACAATTTTAACAATATTACAAGTATAGTTTTTGGTGACCTCATTGTGCGTCAATTCTGTGCGGGATTCATCTAACATAAAAAAGTGTAATTTATGAGTAGCAAATCATGAAATCGTGAGTTAGCGTAGGTGTCGTGGAAGTGGCTTGAGAGAATTTTCTTTCTGAGTCTGTGCTGCTCTCCGTTTTGCAGCGTTCATTTTCTGTTGTCTCTTTTGTGCTGGCTTAGTATAATACTGCTTATTTCGAAAATCCTCTAACTTGCCAGACTTTTGAACCTTACGCTTAAAGTTTCTTAATAGTCTGTCAAAGTTGTATTGTGGTGGTTTTCTTCGCATATTATCTTCGTGTTGAATCAAAAGTCCAACCTCTTTTGCGGAGGTAATGCACTTTGCTTCGTATGGCTTGCGGAGATTTTTCTAGCATAATTGCCATCTCACTGATTTCGATCTCGCCGTAAAACCTCTTGAGAAGCTTTACTTGTTTATCAGTCCATTTATTAATTTTTTCCATACAAGTATTATACCAAAATGAGAAACTAAAGTCAAGAACTATTTTTACCAACCCTTGTAATTTTTCTTGACATGGCTCTGAAAAAGGTTTATAATATAGTATAAATATAAAAAAGGAAAAATTATGATAATACACGGCAGTATAAACTACAGTCCTTGTGGTCGCAAAAGAAAGACTGTAGCAAATCGTAAAAGAAAAGTGGCAAGAGCGAGTGGAAAACCATTGGCGAAACCACAGTATCTAAAAGATATGGAGGAGTTTGATGCAAAGTACCCTAGTATGAAAACTACGAGTAGTAAACCTATAGAAGATACCTCTTACAAACAAGAAATTTCAAGGCAGTACACAATCTCAGTTGCATACAACAAAGGTGCGTACCAAGTTATTCCAAAAGGAGAAGTAAAATGGATTGGCAAATAGACATATATTATTTAGTATTCTTAGGTTTCTGTATTCACTTTGCGTGGATATTAGGAAAGAGACAAGGAATCTCAAGTACGCTAAGCCACTTAGCAGAGAAAGGCTTATTAGAACTAGATGAGGACTGAAAAATAGTTCTTGACAAGGTGGTTTAATTTTGTTATAATTATATAGTGAAATTTATAAAAATTCACAGAAAGTTACGCGGAGTTGCAAGTCTCCCATAAACAAAACTTGTTTTATGTCTGGCACGAGTAGGAAACAAAAAGCTTTCCGAGGGCGAGGTAGGAGTTCTCATTCCACCATGAGACGGGTTTTTCAGACATAAATTTTATTAATCGAAGTATCGAAAGAACTTCACAGAGTATTCCGAAAGGATACTAAGGAGAAACCAATGACTGGATTAACAGCATTAAACTTTAATGATTTCGACAAATTATTTGTCGGATTTGATCGCTTACACAATGAGCTAACGAGAAGAGCCGAGACATCGCCTCTTAGTAATTACCCTAGATACAACCTAGTGGCTATCGGAGAGGATGCATACCGCATCGAGATGGCGCTACCAGGCTGGAAAAAAGACAATATTGATATCAAGCAACACAAAAATAAACTTACCATAGAAGGTAAGGAAAAGCAAGAGCTAGGTTCTGATGAGGAACGCTACATCCATAAAGGATTAAGCGGTAAGACCTTTAGCAGAATTTTTACGCTCGGTGACTGGGTAGAAGTATCAGATGCAGGGTTTAAAAGTGGTTTATTAGTAATCAATTTACAGGTGAATACACCTGATGCAGAAAAGCCAAAAGACATTCTTATTGGCTAAGGAGAAAAGAAATGCAAATAGCAAGACGATTCTTGGATCGTTATGCGAGTGTGCAAGCGTTTCAAGAAATTAAAGCAAAATACTGTCCTGATGGACAAACTTGCGAAGCAGTAGTAGGAATGGGAATGATAGTAGGAACAATATATATACTAACATGGCCTTTCTTTAATTATTTATGATTATATCAGACACAGCTTTAGTAAAGTTAAAGGAAAGAATCGCCTCAAGCACAGCTTGGGGCGTTCGCCTTTCTGTAAAGGGAGGCGGGTGCGGAGGCTATACATATGAGTTAAGTTATGCAGACATGCCTGATTTAACTGATGTGGTATACAAAAACGTACTAGCAGTTGATAGTTTCAGTTGGAACTATGTAAAAGACGCACAATTAGAATGGAAAGTAGAAGGAGTACAAGAAGAATTTGTAATCGAAAACGGAGGCATAGAAACAGGACGCTGCGGTTGTGGTGAAAGTTTCTACATGGAGTAAAAATGAAAACAAGTAATAATGGAATAGATTTAATTAAGCACTTTGAAGGGTGCGAAACAGAAGCATACTTATGCCCAGCAGGAGTATGGACAATCGGATATGGACATATTAAAGGAGTGCAAGAAGGTGATGTAATTACAGAACAACAAGCACACGATATGTTAGTAGAAGAACTAGAAGAATATGAAGGTTACATTAAAGATTTCGTTGAAGTTCCTCTAAGCCAGAACCAGTTCGATGCTTTAGTATCTTGGGTTTATAACTTAGGGAGTGGTAACTTAAAAAGTAGTACTCTTCTAAAAGTATTAAACAGTAGAGACTACGATGGTGTTCCAGAACAAATATTAAGATGGAACAAAGCAAATGGACAAGTGCTAGAAGGTCTTGCAAGAAGAAGAGAATCTGAAGCAGAACTCTTTGCAGAAGCAAGACATCATGGAACTTAAGTACGAAGGTAAGTCTTATTTTATAGGACAAGAAATGTGGGATAAAATGAATGCACATGCTCTGCAAAGAGGCATGACACTAGATGAGTATATCGCAGAAGCATTTACAAAATTAAAGGAACACAATGAAAACGCAGACATACGAAATAAAAATAATATTTGACGCTGATGTTGAAGATGGCGATCCCAAAGATTGGCTGCCTGAAGCATTGGAAGAAGGACACTTTAAGTACAAAACTCAAAAGATTTTTAGTACTGAAGTAAGTCCTATCGACAAGGAAGACCCTATCCACAAGTGGATAAAGGACTTCAAATGACAGTCGAAATAAACAATTTAAGAATAGCCATAAACTTAATAGAAGAAAAACAAAAAGCAACTAACAGTGCTTCACTATGGCAAAGTTACGAAGAGGAGTTAATCGATCTTCGTAAAAAACTGGGAGAGTTAGAATGTCAAATGGACAACAAAACATAGGACAATTTTCTGGTGATATGGACAGAAACGAAGTTGAGATAGATCTTAACAAGTTTATGGCTTTATTACAGGAGAAGTCCGAACTCAAAGACAGGATTAGAGAATTAGAAGATATAAGTAATGTAAACCCTTATCAAAAGGTAGTGTTTTTAGCACAAACCGTTGATAGCTGGAGAATATTTCCAAGGGCATTTTTAAGTATCTATATGTTTCTTCTCTATTATGCAACATTTTGGTTTATGGATATACCTGAGCCATCTTTAGAACAATCAGGCTTAATATCAGTATTAGTCGGAGCAGGCGCAGCTTGGTTTGGATTATATGCTGGAACACACAAAGCCCCAACCGCAGGACAAAAAGAATAATTAAAAAAATAGACAACATAGAAAAAGTACACCCAATGAGGCAAGTTGCCATAATGTCGGTAGTTCAAGTTATAGCACTAGCCTTTATGGTTGTATGTATGTATTTAATAGGAGTAATATTTAATTGAAAATAGTAATTTATAGTAAAGATAACTGTCCCTTTTGCGACAAAGCAATAGGCTTAGCAAAACTAAAAAAGACAGAGTTGACAATCAAAAAATTAGGAGTAGATTTTGAAATAGAAGATATGTTTCAAATGTTTCCAACAGCTAGAACTTTTCCACAAATAGTTTTAGACGGGAAAAACATTGGTGGGTATACTGAATTTTCACAACTCATAAAATAATACTTGACACAGCACTTAAAATTTAGTATAATAACACTATGAATATTTTTATACTTGACGAAAACATAGACAAGTGTGCAGAAGCTCATGTGGATAAACACATTGTGAAAATGCCCTTAGAAGCTGCACAGATGTTGTGTACAAATCATTGGATAACAAAATACTTAGGACACATACCGAGAAAACTAGAATCACATGAATGGCAAATTATCAAAGAAGCTAAAACAAATGAAGTCAGAGACTTTCCTTACTTACCTACTATGTACAACCACCCTTGTACTATTTGGGCTAGGGTTAGTCTTGATAATTATGAGTGGCTTTTCTGCTATGCGCTCGCACTCAATGATGAATACAGATACAGGTATGGAAAGGAACATAAATCAGTGTATGATGTCATACTCAAATTACCCGACATCATTCTACCAAGGAGTGGACTCACGTCATTTGCTCAGGCTATGCCAGACGAACTCAAAGGAGATAACGCAGTCGAAGCTTATAGGCGATTCTACCACAAAGACAAAGCAACCTTTGCAGAGTGGAAGTACAGAGACAAGCCCCAATGGTGGTTAGAAGAGGAAGCAGACTATGAGAGTCGTATTACGAGATAAACCTTTATGCACAGTATTTTTCCCAAAAGACTGGAGTCAAGAAAAAATAGACAAATGGTTATGGCAATACTATAACCACAATAATTTATTACATTAACAGGACATAATGACAGAAGAAACAGAACAAAAACAATTTAACGACTATGCAAAATTCGTTAGAAGCACCACCTCAGACGAAAGTCTACACACAATAGCCTTAATAGGCAGATTACACAGTCTACAAGACGAACACGGAATCGAGTTCCCTCAGCTAATCACAGCATCAATCGGTATGCAAGCTGAATCAGGAGAGTTTTCGGAAGTAATCAAAAAAATCATATTTCAAGGAAAAGAATTTAACGAAGACGAAAGATTTCACCTCATGCGTGAGCTTGGCGATGTACTATGGTACTGGGTTCAAGGTTGCACTGCGTTAGGGTACACTCCACAAGAAGTTATGGAAGAAAATATAAATAAACTAGAGAGTAGATACCCTAACGGATTTGAAGTAGCAATGTCTGAAAACAGACAGGAAGGAGACATATAATGGAGAAAAGAAAAATACCTGCGCATCATAGACAAGCCTTTGCAGAAGTAGAAGCTTGGAGAGAAGATAAAAAACTATTTGGTGTAGAGATAGCAGAACAGATAGCTATAGATAAAGAAAGAGGAGATATATAATGGTTTTAATGAAACAACACTACCACACTTTTCAACACGAAACACGTACCGCAGAAGTATGGAAAACACAAAAAGGTGAATGGGCTACTAGACATTATGAGAATAGTGGTAGCGGTAGTGTTTGGCAAAAAGACATAATACACAAAGGAAAAAGTGAGTCGTGGGCAGAAGATGCCGCAGAAAACTGGGTAATGGGAGTTATGAAGTGATAGATATATTTTTATTACCTTTTTATTTATTCAAGTGGGCATTTTCTTTAGTATTTTGGTGGTATTTATTAGTAATTATAACAAGTACAGATGCATATTATGATGTAGCTGACAAACTTAAGGATAAGTGGTATGGGTACAGAGAAAAATAAATTTAATGAAGATTTAGTATTACATAAAGTAAAAGCTTATATAGATAATACTTATAATCAACATTATGGCAAAGGTAACATTCAAACAACAGAAGTTACTTTTGACTCTGGGCATGGAGAAAGTTTCTGTATAGGGAATATTTTAAAGTATGCTCAAAGATTTGGCAAGAAAGAAGGAAAAAACGAACAAGACCTCTATAAAATTATACACTATACAGTAATGATACTAGGTAAAATGGAAGAGGAAAAACAAAATGAACACAGAGAATTTGAAGATCATATGCAAGAAGGAGTAGAGTAGTGCCACGTGGAGTTAGAACAAAATCATATGAAAAGCTAGATGAAACAAACTTACAGAGAGTATGGGAAGCACTAAATAGTAGTAGTCCTATTACAAAGAAAGAAGCATGCGAAATGCTTAATATTACATACAATACTACTAGACTTAATAGAATACTAGAAGAGCATACAGATACTATGCAGTATAGAGCTAAACGTAAATCTCAACTAAAAGGAACTAAAGCAACTCCTGATGAAATAAAACAAGTTATTGAGTGGTATTTAAGCGAGCATCCTGTGTCAGAGATTGCACAGAGGATGTACCGCTCTTCTACATTTGTTAAAAACATAATTAATAAAGTAGGAGTACCAGAAAAACGTCCTAAAACAGAACAAGGTGCGAAACACAAAGTAGGCTTTTTGCCAGAAGAGTGTGTTTCTGAAAGTTTTGAAGTAGGAGAAAGAGTTTGGTGTGCAAGATATGACCTGCCAGGCATAATTAAAAAAGTAATGCCAAATACAAAACAAACAAATTATAAAGATAAATATGGCGTAGATTGTTACCATGTTTATGTAATTGAAATAACAAACTTTGATACTCCCAACTTTGGGTATCAAGAAGTGGGTGGGTATAACTCCCATCAACTAGCCTATGATTTAGGTAGTTTGAAACATTTACAAAAGTACGGCGCTGACATTCAACCAGCTTAAGGAACTAAAATATGGACATTTGGATCGTCCTAGCGGCAGGGTATGTCGCGACATCTATTATGCTATTTTTCAGAACTTACTTTATCTGTGTTAGAATGATAAAGGAGTATAAACCTGATAGTATAATAATTCAATATAGAACCCTACATGCATTAATATTTGCAATAGGGATAGTATTAATAACCATACCCATAACAAGAGTAGTATTTAATAATAATATTCGTAAAAGATTTTGTATAGGGTATGTAAATTCAGTAATGGAGAAAAAATGAGAACAATAATGAAAAAGGCACTTAAATTAAAATATGAAGGTCAGATAGCAGAAGCAGACGCCAACATAGAAATTTATTTAAAAAATCCTGCTGGAATCGGAGAACACTCAGATATTATAGCAGAAGTCGATAAACAAATAGAGCTGGCGGCCTCAGCTCAAGAAAAACTAGATTATCTAGGAAAAATAGGAAACTAACTATGTTAAACAATACGCTTGAAGAGGAATTAAGAGTATTACTATGTGAACAAAAAAAGGAGATCGCTATCCTTAAGCAAAACATACAGCAGCTACAATCGATGGTTGCTGAAGAGTCAGAACAGAAATATCGTGCATATATAAAGTATGCGGATTTACAAAGGGAATTTGATATATAATCAAAAAACAGTTCTTGACATGGCGTCTATTTTTCTGTATAATATTTATATATGGGAGATAGATTTTATCAACAACAACTCGAAAAACTAGGTACATATCCTGGCTATCGAGGTACAAAAAGGAGAAGAAGAATGGCATGGACAGATGAATCCAAAGCTCAGGCAGTTGAAATGTACACAGATGCAGAAGCAACTCCAGAGACATCAATGGAAATCGTAAAAGACATAGCTGAAGAGTTAGGTGAATCACCTAATGGAGTCAGAATGATTCTTACAAAAGCTGGCGTTTATGTGAAAAAATCTCCTGCAGCTAGAAGTACTTCACCATCTACAGGTGGTGGTACATCTAGAGTAAGCAAAGCAGATGCACAGGAAACCCTAAAGGGTGCTTTAACTGATGCAGGTCAAGAAATTGACGCTGACATCATTGATAAGCTAACTGGCAAAGCCGCAGTTTACTTCGCAGGTGTAATCAACGCAATAAATAACTAATAAGCTACCATTACTCGAAGAAAGAGTTTTCTTAACAGTAATGGAGTATATTAGTGAAAAAAGCAGACTTTATAAGTCAAGTTGATAAGTGCGGTGACGCAGTTATCACTTATAGAAGTACCAACTCAAGAAAGTTAAAGTATAATGTTTGTACTTTAAATTTCGATAATAAGTATATTCAGAGCAAGAAGAACCGTGCCAAGGAAACTAAAGACACAGTTCTTCTTTTCTGTTGGGATACAGATTCATATAGGTTACTAAGACCAATGAATGTAACAAGCATTGTTCCCCTTAGTGCAATACTGAGGAACAAGCGATGAATATATATGACGCTCCCGAAGCGTATGAAAAATTAATTTCACAAAATGCTGATGGTACAGAGCAAGTGAAACTAACAATTAATGAGTTCAGAGGAACAGAGTATTTACATCTTAGAAAATACTACTTAGACTTTGATGGAGATTTTAAGCCTAGTAAGGACGGCGTAGCCATGGCTCTTGATTTCCAAAACTCAAAGGCGTTATTTGAAGGGTTAGTTGAGATACTGTCCCTTGCAGAAGTAAAAGACACCTTAGAAACTCACTTCAAAGATATTTTAGATGAAATTTACCTAAACTAAATTTAGTTCTTGACTTGTATTTAAATTTTTGTTATAATAGTACAAATGAAAATATATAATACAGATTTATGCAAGATTTAAAAGAGTTCTTAAACAAAGCCAGCGATGCCTATTACAAAGGCTCACCTATCATTAGTGATAGTGAGTTTGATAGTCTTGCAAGTTCTATTAATTACCAAGAAGTTGGTAGTAAACAAGACAATAGAATTGCCCACCACTTTCAAATGTTTTCTTTACAGAAAGTATTTGACAACGAAACAAACAAAGACCCCTTTAATAAATACAAAGGAACAGTATTAGTTACTCCTAAATTAGATGGAGCAGCTGTTTCTTTACTTTATATTAATGGAAAGTTTGTACAAGGATTGACTAGAGGTGATGGTATAAAAGGCTTGGACATTACAGAGCATTTAAGAACATTAGTTCCTGAAATGTTTCATGGTTCCGCTTATATAAATCAAATTACAGGAGAAGTTGTAGCACGAAAAGAAATAAAAAATGCTAGAAACTATGCTGCTGGTGCTTTAAATCTAAAAGATATTGACGAATTTAAGAGTAGAGAACTGAAGTTTATAGCCTACGGTGTCCAACCTCATATTCATGAGGGTTGGGAAGCTGACTTAAAACAGGCAAAAGCTTTTGGTTTCTGCACAGTATTAGATAGTAATTGGAATGAGTATCCTGACGACGGATTAGTATTCAGAATAAATAATAATGAAGAGTTTGAAAAACGAGGATATACTTCACACCACCCTAGAGGCGCATATGCCTTTAAAACAATACAACAAGGAGTTGAAACTGAGCTAGTAGATGTTCTATGGAACGTTGGAAAGTCAGGTGTTGTTGCCCCTGTAGCAGTATTAAAACCTATTGAAATAGATGGGGCTGTTGTTAGTAGAGCAACTTTACATAATATGGCACATATAGAAGCTTTAAACTTAGAGATAGGCTGTAAAGTAGAAGTTATAAGAAGTGGAGAAATCATTCCTCGTATAGTAAGGAGAATATAATGGCAAATCACGTATCATTTTATATAACAGCAACCGAAGATGTAGATTTTACTAAAGAATTTAAGATGCAGACTTATACTCGCACTTGGGAAGATAATTCTTGGGAGGTCACAGAAGCAATAGAACTAGAAAAACAACCCTTTATGGAAAATCTGGGTCAAAAGTGGTCATTAGAAGATGGCGATAGTTGGCTTGAAAATAGCTATGATTGGTATTGTGAAAATGTTGGAGCAAAATGGTGCAATGTTGAAGATGTAGAAGAAACTCAGGTTTATGGATACTCAGCATGGTCACCCCCAATAGAAATGTTAGGGCATTTAGCTGGGCATATGAAAGCACATTTACGAATGACTTATGAAGATGAGTTTAGAAACTTTGTGGGAGTTGCTTGGTCAGACGATATGGGCAACACTTCTTTTGAAGAAACAGACGGCGACGACTTTGTAGAGCAATTATGTGAAAAACTAGGTATAGACGAACTGCCAGACGATTTTGAATGGTGGGAAGAGCATAAAGATAGTGGTATTATTCCACAAGAGTGGATGGATGACGCTGTTTTAACATGGTTTGATGAACAGTAGTGCCAAGTATAGGCAAATATAACGAAACATATTTTCGTAATCACCCCGAAGAAGCTGAGAAAGACGGAGTCTTATATGGCATTGTTCTAGTAAATAAAAAGACATTTGAAAGAGAATGTATAAAGGTAGGGATCGCTTCGGGAAAGGATTGGAGGCATGTAATTAAGCGTAGTGGCGGTTTTAAAGGATACGATATTCGTATTCAAAAAACTTGGTCAGATACTCTTTATCATGTCTGGATTCAAGAACAATACCTACATGAAATTTACCAACATGACAAATATGAACCAAAAGTCAAGTTTGGAGGTCATACTGAGTGTTTCAAAATTGATTCGCTTATTCTTCAGGACTTTCCGAAAAATAAATCTTGACATGGCAACTCATTTTTGTTATAATATATAAATAGAAATTGAGAGACAAACATTGCAAACGATAACACCACCAACAACCTGCCCTACTTGTAGTACAGAACTTGTGTGGGAGAAAGATCAGTTATTTTGTTATAATCCAGATTGCTCTGGTAAAACAAGTAGAAAACTGGAACACTTTGCAAAGACTCTTAAAATTAAGGGACTCGGCCCAGCCACTATAGAAAAATTAAAAATAGTAAACTTTTTTGATTTATATGAGCTACCATTAGATATGATGATAGACGCACTTGGCTCCGAGAAATTAGCAGTAAAACTCCATAGAGAAATTGAGAATAGTAAACTTACCGACTTAGTCGATTTACTACCTGCATTTTCTATAAAGTTGATTGGTAAAACCGCTTCTCAAAAGATTTGTTCAGTAGTACAAAGTATTACAGAGATAACAGAAGAAAATTGTGAGAAAGCAGGCTTAGGACCAGCTGCTACAAATAACTTACTAGATTGGATAATTGAAGAATTCACTGGTGGGTATGACCGACTACCATTTAGATGGCAACAACTAGCAAAAATCACTACAGAAAATAGTGCTAAGGACATGGGAGTCGTATGCATATCAGGAAAACTAACTAGCTATAAAACTAAAGCAGCCGCTACAGAAGTATTACAACAAATGGGCTATCTTGTGAAAAGCAGTTTAACCAAAGATGTAACAATTTTAGTAAACGAAAGCGGGATCGAATCCGCCAAAACACAGACAGCCCGAGGTAGGGGTGTTAAAATAATAACAAACTTAGAAGAAATAATAATAGGAAAATAATCATGGCATTACCAAAATGGACAGATGAAAGAACTCAACAATTAGTTGACTTCGTAGGCAGTGAGTCACCTATCTCACAAGCCACAGTAGCTAACGCTGCTGATGAGTTAGAAACTTCAACAAGATCAGTTTCTAGCAAATTAAGAAAAATGGGACACGACGTAGAACTCGCTTCTTCAGTATCAAACAGAACTTTTTCTGAAGAACAAGAAGCCACACTACAAGCATTTGTAACAGATAACTCTGGTGCATACACATATGCAGATATTGCTAACTCTTTCGAGAGCGGAGCATTTTCTGCTAAATCAATACAAGGGAAGATCCTCTCAATGGAATTAACTTCTCATGTAAAACCAGCTGAGAAACCTGAATCAGTTAGAACTTACTCTCCCGAAGAAGAAGCAACCTTTACTAGCATGGTAAACGATGGTGCATTTGTTGAAGAAATCGCAGACGCACTTGGCAAAACTGTTAACTCTATCAGAGGAAAGGCTCTTAGCTTACTTAGAAGTGGCGACATAGGCGCTATACCTAAGCAAAAAGAAACTAAAGGTTCTAGCAAAGCTGATCCTTTAGCGGAAGTCAGTGACTTAGGCGACATGACTGTCGAAGCTATAGCTGACGAAATTGGCAAAACTGTAAGAGGCGTTAAAACAATGTTGACCAGAAGAGGTCTAACTTGTGCTGATTACGATGGTGCTGCAAGAAAAGAAAAAGCTTCTAGCTAATTCTTTTTAATTTTCATAAGGTAGGGGAGATTTAGTCTCCCTTATCTTTCTTTATCTGGGAGGATATAATATTGAACTTAACTTCAGCTTTACTGAAGCAAATTATTACGCAAGAAGATTTTGATACTTGGGGCAACCTAAGGGAGAATTATTTACCTGGCGAATATCAATCTGTTCATAAAGTTATATCCACTCACTTAAAAAACTTTGGAAGTCTTCCGACTTTCGAAGACCTCAAACTATCCGTTCGTGATAGAAAACTACAAGAAAAAATATTTGCTGTAGAGGCTGTTGAAGTAGATGTCGACGCCTGGGTTTTGCTTGAGTATCTAAAAAATGAATACACACAAGTAGAAATCCTAGATGAATTAGACAAGTTTATCGAAAAGACAGTAGCTATATCAGCTGCTGAAGATAATGTGGAGTCTCTACAACAAATAGTTTTAGACATAGGAGAAAGAGTAGACTTAAAAACTCCAGAAGAAGACATGAAAACAATTAGTCTGTTTGATTCTGAAGATCAACTTAAAAAGTATTTACCTCTAGGACTCAATGATGAGTATGACCAAAGTATGAAATTTTCACCAAGAGACTTAGTTCTAATTGGTGGACGTAGAGGTGCTGGTAAAACTCTTACTTGTGTAAATATTGCAACAAATGTTTACAATCAAGGACGAAGTGCTATCTATTTTACAATAGAAATGGATAGTCGTTCTATACTACAAAGAATGTGTTCACTAGGTGCAAGAGTACCTGTGGGCAGATTAACTACTAAGAACCTTACAAACACAGAGTGGAACAGAGTAGCAGAGTGGTGGGCAGGAAGATTTGATGGAGGTAATGAATTATTGCCAAGATTCTATGATGATAGAAATTTTGAGGATTTTCATTCAGCTCTTATAAAAAATCCTTTACACAAAGACAGACAGCTAGAAGTAGTCTACGACCCAGTACTAAGCTTAACTAGAATAAGAAAAGAACTAGAAGCAAAAGTAAAACAAACAGATGTTGGAGTAATTATTGTAGATTACATAAACCAAGTAAAAAGATCAAACGTACCCGCCAAAGGTGGACAGTATGATTGGACAGAACAAATTGAAGTTAGTAAAGCTTTAAAAGCAATGGCACAAGAATATGAAGTGCCAGTATTCTCTCCTTATCAAACAGATAATACAGGAGAGGCAAGATTTGCAAAAGGTATTTTAGATGCAGCAGACGCGGCATTTACTATGGAAACATGGTCACCCGAAGATGAATGTATTACATTCAACTGTACAAAAATGCGTGCAGCAAAAATGGAAGGGTTTACAAGTGTAATGGACTGGGAAACATTAAAAATCGGCCCGCAGTCTACAATGAACCCTAAGGATAGAGATGCTATAAAAGATAGCCTTTCAACAGGAGAAGATATACATGACGCAGTATAAAGATGAAGTAGAAAGACACGCAGAACTATTAGCCGCAGAAGAGTGGGGGAAACAAGTAAAGTACCTACACGCAGGAAGTGGAATAATAGAAGTTGCATATAATAATGGACAAAAACACTTTGAAGAAACAGCTACAGGTAAAAAGTGGCAGACAGGAGTTGACTACAATACAGAAAGTTTAGTAGATAAATTCAACAGATATATGAATGATGTTAGTGTAGGAAAAGAACCTTATGGCAAGTGATAGAATAGGTCTAACAGCAGCAAAACTAGTTGCAGTACCTCCTTTTGAAGTAAGAGCTGTAACAACGAATTTTGTATTGGCTCAGCCCACAGTAGCTGAGAACATACGCAATGTACCGTTAAATGAACCACTAGTAGAAAGTATACTAGAAGAAGGTATTAAAAACCCTCATCTATGTATGGAAAGCTGGTATCCTATAGCGGGAAGTCAAAGAATAAGAGCTGTTGCTCATATTCGAGACAATATAGATGAAAACTATAATTTAAACATAACTGTTCATAGATTTCTTAAGGACTGGCATAATGTATATTATGTTTGGAATGATAAGGAGTTTAGAGACAAAGCGATCGCAATTTGGTTCCAGATGCAAGAGGTAGTATTCAAAAGCCTGTACTATACTCATGAAGCTGATGGGCAAGGAACTAAAATGACGGATTTTGAAGACTTAGGCGAGAAACTAAAGTGGGAACATGATCGAAGTGATTACAGCAATGATTCTGATTCTGATAGTGATATTGGTTGTTAGTTAATGAGAGTAGACGAGTTATTACAAGAAAGAAATCTTGACTTTAAAGTCTCGGGTAGAGACTATGTCATAGGTTGTTTAAACCCAGAACACGATGATAAAAATCCAAGTATGAGGGTTGACAACGTTACAGGCATCTTTCATTGTTTTGCTTGTGGATTTAGAGGTAGCATCTTTAAACACTTTGGAGCAGAAGCAAATTTCTTAGAAATAAGACGACAAAAGTTAAAAGATAAAATAGAGGAAACAAGAAGTTCAAGTATTGGTTTTGAATTTCCTAAAGGTTTCGCACCTTATGTGGGAAACTGGCGGGGCATTAAACCCGAAACCTATAAAAGATTTGAAGCCTTCTTACATCATGATAGGAGTTTCAACGGCAGGATCGTTTTTCCTATCCGTGACATTACGGGAAAAGTAGTAGCATTTAATGGTAGACATATGACTATGACCGAAAGGCCAAAGTATTTAATATATCCTCCCCAAGCCGTTATGCCTCTTTTCCCCTCTAATGTTAAGTCTGTCAAAGGAAAGATAATTCTAGTAGAAGGTATCTTTGATATGATAAACTTACATGATAAAGGTTTAACAAATGCAGTATGTTGTTTTGGAACAAACAATATAGATGCAGATAAATTAGCTATATTGAAAATGCAAAACATAGATGGAGTAGATATAGTTTTTGATGGGGACGAAGCAGGGCAATCAGCCGCAGAGAATGTCAAAGTACTGGCGGAAAAAGTAGGACTAGTAAGTAGAAATGTAAACTTGGGAGCAAACATAGACCCAGGTGCGCTAGCTGAAGTGAAAGTACACAGTTTGAGGGAAAGATTATATTCTTCTTGACATGGCGGTTAAAATTTGATATAATATAGTTTATAAATGGGAAAAATATGGCAAAAGTAGCAATAATAGAATCAAAGATGAGTCGCACAAACTGGGCGGACAGATTTGATAATGCGTTTGAGTTCGAGAGATTTGCTCTCTGCTCAGACAGTAGTAAGAAAAAGATTTTAAAAGCTGATGTTGATATAGAAATCAACACAGCAGATTTTGATTGGATTATACTTGTAGGTTCAGAAAGTCTGAAATACTTTACAAGTATAAATTCAATAACAGAATATAGTGGTAGGTGTGTAGAAGACAAGTATCTTCCTGTAATTAACCCTGCCATGCTTTCTTTCAAACCAGAGGCAAAGCCTTTGTGGGATGAGAGTAAAGCAAACATCACTAAGTTTATTAGTGGAGATTTAGTAGTAGCTAAAGTAACAGAAGATAATGCAATAGGGATTGATACAAAAGCAGAAGCAATGCAGTTCCTAGAAGCTGCTCTTGCTCACCCCAATCAATTTATAGGGCTAGATTCTGAAACAACAGGACTATATCCTAGAGATGGACATATGATTGGCTTTAGTTTATCCTATGAAAAAGATAAGGGTGCATACGTACTCACAGATATAATAGATGAAGAAGTAGAACAACTAATGCAAAAGATATTTGATACAAAACAAGTAGTCTTTCATAATGCAAAGTTTGACTTAGCCTTCTTTGAATATCACTTTGGATTCAAGTTTCCAAAATTTCATGACACCATGCTTCTACACTATTGCTTAGAAGAAGTACCTGGTACACATGGATTAAAACAACTTGCTCTGAAATATACTCCCTATGGAGATTATGAAAAACCAATGCATGATTGGATAGCAAACTATAAAAGACAAAATAGAATACTTAAAGATGACTTTCAATGGGATAGTATTCCTTTTGAAGTTATGAAAGTATATGCTGCGATGGACGCAGTAGTAACACTATTAGTCTTTGAGAAGTTATATCCTGCTGTCAAGAAAAACCCTAAGCTCTGGTCTGTGTATGAAAATATACTGATACCAGGCTGTAGAATGTTGACAGATATACAGGACAATGGCGTGCCTTTTGACAAAGATAGATTAGCAAAAGGTACTGTTCTTATGCAAGAAGATATTGATTCAGCAGTTGCTGAACTATATGAATTTGACGAAGTAGCACGATTTGAACAAGTAAAGGCAAAAGAATTTAACCCTAATAGCACAGTACAATTACGAGAGTTATTATTTGATTTTGTAGGTCTCAAGCCTACAGGGAAGAAAACTGGTACAGGTGCGCATAGTACAGATGCAGAAGTCTTAGGACAACTAGCAGAAGAACATGCAATACCAAAACATATTCTAGATATTAGAAAGAAATCAAAGATTAAGAATACTTACTTAGATAAAATCTACCCTCAACTAGACCGTGATGATAGATTACGCACAGGGTTTAATCTACATGGTACTACTTCTGGCAGACTATCTTCTAGTGGTAAAATGAATATGCAACAGATACCTCGGGACAATCCTATAGTTAAGGGTTGTATTAAAGCTAAGCCTGGCAACAAGATTGTTGCTATGGATTTGACAACTGCCGAAGTATATGTTGCCGCTGTTCTGGCTGATGATAAGAACTTACAGAAAGTATTCCAAGATGGTGGTAATTTTCATAGTAGTATTGCTAAGTTAGTTTTCGGACTTCCTGGCGACGTAGAAGATATTACAGTAAACTATTCAACTGAACGACAGGCTGCTAAAGCTGTAACATTTGGTATTATGTATGGTGCTGGTGCAAATAAAATATCTCAACAGGTAACACAAGACTCAGGCAAACACTTTAGTGTCAATAATGCACAAGAAGTTATTGATGATTACTTCCGACAGTTCTTTAAACTAAGAGCTTGGATTGATAAATCATCTAAGTTTATTAGAGATAATGGTTTTATCTACGGTGCTACAGGCAGAAAAAGAAGACTACCTAATGTTAATTCTGATAACAGAGGAATACAAAGTCATGAAGTAAGGTCTGGTCTAAACTTTTTAGTTCAGTCTGTTGCTTCTGACATTAATTTACTTGGTGCTATTGAAATGAATGACTATATTAAAAGTAATAATATGAAGTCAAAGATATTTGCTTTAGTACATGACTCCATTCTAGCAGAAGTGCCAGAAGGTGAAATAGAAGCATACTCAGAAAAACTACAGCTTTTTATACAAAAAGATAGAGGATTCAGTATACCAGGCTCACCAGTTGGTTGTGACTTTGATATTGGAGATGACTACTCTTTTGGAAAGTTTGAAAAGATGTATGATATATGATAAACTAAAATTTCCCGTATTTCCAGTACACACAGACGAAATATTATTAGCTGATGGCATTTTATGGATAGAGAATCAAGTTCTTGATGACACAAACATGAAAGGCAAGACTCTAGGAATTAGACGATTACAGAGTCCAATGAAGAGTATATATCCTATAAAATATATGCTTAGTGATATACCCTCATACTTAAAGCATCAGGGTAAATATTACATAGATAATTCAGGATATTTTTTTAGAAAGGATAAAAAACATAATATTCCTTTGAAGTATCACAAGATTTTAAGAGTAGATAAAAAGGTCATAGCCACCGTGCTATGGATAAAGGATTGCCCCTTCCCATTTACTCTTGAGAGACCTCTGCCCGAGTCTTGTACTTGGGCAGGAGTTCTTTACAGGGAGGGCATACCGTGGATACTATATGAAGTATCTGAAAATAAACAAAAAGATACATGGAGAAAAGTGTGAAATCAATAATTTTAACAGGATTTTTAGTACCATATTTAGGTGCGGCTCCTTATATAGAGTATAAGAATGAAGCACAGTTTCAATACGATAACTATATTAAAAATTCAAACTATTTTAGAGCTGGGTATAAATTTGACAACAATATGTACCTTGAACTCGGAGAGACACAAGAGTTTGGATATAAATTTGATGGAGTTAATTGGACATTCAAAGGAAAGATAGAGTTTAAAAACGAAAACAACAATAAACTAGAAACAGAGATAAGATACACATTTAGATAATATGAAGTTTGGACCACACCATTACAGACCTTTACCAGAATACCTTAGAGTAAAACCTAGTTCCGTAAACGGACTTGGACTCTTTGCTGAAGAAGATTTAAAAGCAGGCACATTCTTGGGAGTGTCGCATGTTTGGGAAAGTAATAGGCATGAATGGATAAGAACACCCTTAGGAGGTTTTATAAACCATTCAGAAGTTCCAAACTGTTTCATAAATACTAATGTACACTATCACCATGGAGATCAACGGGAGCTATACACAATTAAACCTATAAAAGCTGGTGAAGAGCTAGTGGTTTATTATACTGTAGGCTATGATGATATTATACAATGAGAACACTCTGGAAAATATGGGCAAAAAGCCTAGGAGAAAAAGCATCTGATGATGCAAAGGAAGCCGATCGCATAGCGATTCTTCGTAGTATAATTGTACTTGTAAATTTTATAACATGCTTCTTTATTATTGGTGGAATAATCCATCATTGGTAAGATGAAAGCAGTTATAAGTGATAGGATATACTTAGAAGTACTTCCTCATACCCAAAAGAAAATAGATGACGAACTAACGTATGCTATACCTTCTTTTAAGTATGGAGATCCACCTATCATAATTAAAAACATGGCACTTATTAAACAAGGGTTGATAGCTATACCTGTGGGAAGAATGGATTTAATACCAGAAGATCACGAAATAGTAGATAAACGAACCGATATACCCGTAGAATTTCCCTCATTTAAGTTTACTTTACGACCTTCTCAACAGTCTGTATATGACGATATTGAAGACAGTAGTATAATTAACGCATGGGTAAGCTGGGGTAAGACATTTACAGCTTTGGCTATAGCTGGAAAGCTGGGTCAAAAGACACTAGTAGTAACACATACTTTATCATTAAGAAAGCAGTGGGAAACTGAATGTAAAAAAGTATTTGGATTTACGCCTGGAATTATAGGTAGCGGTAAGTTTGAAATTGATAGTCCTATCGTAATAGGAAATATTCAGAGTTTATATAGAAAGATTCCACAAATTCGACAAGAGTTCGGAACTATTATCCTAGATGAAATGCATCATGTTAGTAGTCCCACATTCTCAAGAATTATAGATAAAAATTGTGCACGATATAAGATAGGTCTTACTGGTACACTACAAAGAAAAGATGGTAGACATGTAGTCTTTAGAGATTATTTTGGAGACAATGTTTATAAACCACCAAAGGAAAACTTTATGATGCCAAAAATTGACATCTTAAAACTTCCAATTAGGTTCATGGACGGAAACTCTATCCCATGGGCTAATAGAGTAAATGAGTTGGCTTACGACTCAGAGTATCAAAACTCTATAGCCATGACTGCTAGTGCATATGCTGCACGAGGTCATAAGGTACTCGTAGTATCTGATAGAGTGGATTTCCTAAAAAACTGTGCGAAACTCACTGGTGATAGTGCAGTTTGTGTGACAGGAGCAATCCCACACGAAGAAAGACCAGATATAATTAAACAGATATTTGAAGATAAAAACATACTATATGGGACACAAAGTATATTCTCAGAAGGTATTTCATTAGACATTCTTAGCTGTTTAATTCTTGGCACACCAGTAAATAACGAGCCGTTACTTACACAGCTCATTGGAAGAATTATTCGTACATATGAAGGAAAACAACAACCTACAGTTGTTGATATAAATTTAATCGGAAATACTGCACGGCGACAGGCTAGTCAACGACTAGGATATTATATCAAGCAAGGATATGATATATCAACCTTGTAAAGACCTCCGAAAAATACTACTTGACACGGATTCTAAATTTTGATATAATATAATGATAAAATATAATTGGGAAAAAATAATGAAAGTAACAGAAGGCGATGCCATTCAGATACTCGCAATTATTCATGTTCTTACTTACAAGCGTATAGCAATTAATCGAAAAGACCCTGCCTATAAATATCGGGCGGGTAATTTTGTCGGTGGAAGCTTTTTACTCCACCCTGAAAAATTATTAGCTAATCACAAAAAGTATTCCCCAGAAGAGTGTGCAACATATTTAATGGTTGCCTCTTTTAGAAATTATTTTACATATAAAGAACAGGGTGATACAAGATTACATATGTTGTATAACCCATTAATAAAACAAATAACAAACGACAATCGATTACTTCAAATCGTAGATAACTATGTTTATTTTAGATACGAAGAAAATCATACAGGAAAACAATTAAAATGGCAATAAAATTTAACCAAGCGCAAGGGAGCGCAAAAAAAGAAAAAATAGATCAATACACATACAAAGAAGGAGACAATGTACTCCGTATAGTAGGAGATCTATTACCTAGATATGTTTACTGGATCAAAGGTGAGAACGGCAAAAATATTCCTATGGAATGTCTTGCTTTCGACAGAGAAACAGAAACATTCAACAACAAAGAGAAAGATCACGTTCGTGAATTCTTTCCAGACCTTAAATGTGGCTGGGCATATGCTTGTCAATGCATAGACCCTGCTGATGGAAATGTAAAAGTAGTAAATCTTAAAAAGAAACTAATGGAACAAATCATGGTTGCAGCAGAAGATCTTGGAGATCCAACTGATGTAGAAACTGGTTGGGACATACATTTTCAAAGAGTCAAAACTGGTCCAATGGCTTTCAATGTAGAGTATAGACTTCAAGCACTAAAATGCAAAGTCCGTGCTTTGTCAGAGGCAGAAAACGCAGCTATAGCTGGTATTCGTTCAATGGACGACGTTTTACCTAGACCTACACCTGATGCTCAATTAGAACTATTACAAAGAGTTACTCAACCATCTGACGGCGCTGAAGCTCCATCTGATGTAGACTCTGAGTTCTCAATTTCGTAAGGAGAAAAACATGATTGGAATAGGAGAAGAATTTCCTTACTTTTCACTGCCTGCAGTAAGTTCTAACAATGATATTGTAGAAGCATACTTTGATGACAGAGAATGGAATGTAGTTTACTTTTACCCAAAAGATTTTACTTTCATCTGTCCAACTGAAATAGCAGACATGGATTGTTTGGTAGGAGAAGCAATAGTTACAGGTATCAGTGGCGACAATGAATACTGTAAACTTGCGTGGAAAGAACAAAATGATCTCATAGGCAATATCAAACACAACTTGGCAGCAGATAGTGGACTATCTCTCGCTAATAGATTAGGGATAGTTGACCCCGATGAAGGAGTACCTTACAGAGCAACTTTTATAGTTGATGATGAAGGCTTTATCCAACACGTATCAGTAAATGCATTAGATACGGGAAGAGATGCAAAAGAAGTGCTAAGAACACTACAAGCTTTAAAAGCTGGTGGTCTCACAGGTTGCGCATGGCAACCAGGCGAGGATTTCGTAGCATGATTTTATTTACAGCAGATTGGCATATAAAATTAGGACAAAAGAATGTTCCAATGGCTTGGGCCTGCGCAAGATATGACTTATTTTTTGAAACAGTACATGAATTAGAAAAAGAAGTTGACTTGCATATCATAGGCGGAGACCTATTTGATAGAGTGCCCTCAATGGACGAGCTTACACTTTACTTTGATTTTATTAAAGATGTTTCAATACCTACTATTATTTATGATGGTAATCATGAAGCTACTAAAAAGTACAAGACTTTCTTTTCTAATCTACAAAGAGCCACATCTGATGTAAATCCTCTTGTTGAGATTGTAGATAAAACTACAGAGTATGAATGGGGAACTATTCTACCCTATGTAGACTTACATAGAAAAGGCTCTATAGAAAAATGCAATACTGACAAACCTTTATATACACATGTAAGGGGTGAAATACCCCCTCATGTAACACCTGAGGTAGACCTAGATAGATTTAATGCTTTTCCTCTTGTGTACGCAGGAGACCTACATAGTCATACAAATACACAAAGAAACATTATCTATCCAGGCTCCCCTATGACTACATCTTTTCACAGAGATATAGTCAAGACAGGATATCTTATGATTGATGGTAGTGACTGGACATGGCATGAATTTGACCTACCACAATTACTGAGAAAAACAGTTACCGATCCAGAGGATATGGTACAAACAGAGTTTCATCATACAATCTATGAAATCGAAGGAGATGTTGCTGACTTAGCTTCAATAAAGAACTCAGAGCTGCTTGATAAGAAAGTAGTAAAACGAAGTACAGAAGCTACGTTAAATCTCAAAGACTTAACAATCGAAGAAGAACTAGCAGAATATCTGAGTGCGATACTCGATTTGAATGATGAAAAAATACAACAAATAATGGGAGTGTTTAGTGATTATTCTAAAAACGCTACGCTGGGATAATTGTTTTAGTTATGGTAAAGGAAACATTCTTGATCTTAACTCTAGCAATCTCACTCAACTTGTCGGTACCAACGGAATGGGTAAGTCTTCCATTCCACTTATTATCGAAGAAGTCTTATTCAACAAGAATAGTAAAGGTATAAAAAAGCAGGAAATTCAAAACCGCTTTGTAAATGATGGCTATGCTATCAACCTTACTTTCTCTGTTGACGATAGTGAGTACGAAATAGACGTAACTCGAAAGGCAAGTATAAAGTGTAAACTCTATGAAAATGGAGAAGATATATCCTCGCACACAGCAACAAATACATATAAAACCGTACAAGAATTATTGGGACTTGATTTCAAGACCTTTACGCAGCTTGTATATCAGAATACTAATACATCACTTCAGTTTTTAACTGCGACAGATACGAACAGAAAAAAGTTTCTAATCGATCTTTTAAAGTTAACTGAGTATGTAGAGTTCTTTGAGATATTCAAAGAAGCATCAAGAGAGATTTCTCTAGAAATGAATAGCCTCGAGAGTAAGTCTGACACAATAATAAAATGGTTAAATGAAAATAAATTGGAGAGTATAGACATACTTCCTATATTAAATTTACCAAAATCGTCAGAAAAAGACGAACAAGAGTTACAGCAGTTACGAAACGATTTTGAAAAAATCTCTGAGAAAAATAAAAAAATTATAGACAATAATTTTAATAAGGAGCAGTTGCAACAGCTTGAAGCAGACGAGAACCGTCTCTTCAAAGGTGAGAAGATTGATCTTGACGCTATGCTGCAGAAACTTGGCACAGTACGTGCTCAATTGTCTGATGCTCAAGCGCACTTGGAAAAAGTCTCGGAACTTGACGGACAATGCCCAACCTGTGAACAGGATATAGATTGGGATAAGATGGAAGAATTAAGAATGAGTTATGTAAGAAGCATAACTTCAGGAGTCGATCAAGAAGAGGATATAGAGGAAAAACTTGAAAGAGCTCGAGACAACAACCTTCGGGTTGGAAGAAGAGACTCTTTGCAGAACGACTTTGAGAATCTTATTCGAAATGTGGACAACTCTCTTCCGACAGAGATTTTCGACGGTGAGAAGCTATCTTCCAAAATTGACGAAATTACTTCCAAAATACAAAATGTAAGAATGGAAATAGAAAAAATTGCGGAAAGCAATATGCAAGCCGAAAGACATAATACGAGGCTTGATATAATCTCTGAACAGACAAATAACTTTGAGAACGAATTGGAAGAAATTGTCGCAGCATTGGGTAAAGTCGAAGAAAAGGCAACACATCTAGAGATACTGAAAAAAGCATTTAGTACAAATGGACTACTTGCATATAAGATTGAAAATCTAGTAAAAGATCTAGAAGATTTAACAAATGAATACCTTGCTGAACTTTCAGCAGGAAGATTTAGTCTTGAGTTTGTAGTAACAAATGATAGATTGAATGTGGAAATAACGGATAACGCAAAGATAGTAGACATTCTAGCTTTATCCTCAGGAGAACTAGCAAGAGTTAATACAGCAACATTGCTAGCAATAAGGAAATTAATGAGTAGTATATCTAGTTCACGCATCAATACATTGTTTCTCGATGAAATAATTTCGGTACTCGATGATGAAGGAAAAGAAAAACTAGTAGAGATACTACTTGGAGAAGATCTAAATACATATTTAGTTTCTCATGGCTGGACTCACCCCCTTCTTGCAAAAGTAGAAGTAATAAAAGAGGACAATATAAGTAGGTTAGAGTGACCCACACGTTTTGGAAGCATATGTGTCCAATAACAGATAGAATAATTTATGTTCCCGTAGGTAGATCTTGTGGGAATTGCAAACAGGAAGAAGATGGAATTCGCAGAAACATTAAAGAAACAAGAACACAACGAAAATCTAATAATAGTTGATGGACTTAATATCGCATTTAGATGGAGATATAAAAGAGTACCTTACTATACAAATGATTACGTGAGAACTGTTGAAAGTTTAGCAAAGTCATATAATTGTGGTAACATGATTATATTAGCTGATGGTGGAAGTACCTATAGAAAGAATATCTATCCCGAGTATAAAGGGAATAGAAAGGACAAGTATGACACGCAGACTGAAACAGAAAAGAAAGAATTTGAACAATTTTTGGGAGAATTCGCAAATGCTTTTAAGAAATTAAAAAGCAAAGGTTATATGGTGCTAAAGAATAAAGGCTTGGAAGCTGATGATTTAGCCGCATGGATCGTAGGAAAGAAGGAAGAATTTAATATAGGAGATATATGGTTGATATCATCAGATAAAGACTGGGATTTACTTATTAGGGACGGAGTATCTCGCTTTTCTACAGTAACACGAAAAGAGATTACTATTGATAATTGGGAAGAACATTATGATGTAGAACCAGATAAATATCTGACACTCAAATGTTTAGCAGGCGATACTGGAGATAACATTCCTGGAATAGCAGGGATAGGTCCAAAACGTGCTGTCTCACTTATCAATGATTACGGAGACTTATATGATATATACAATAGCTGTCCTATAGATAGCAAGTATAAATTTATACAGTCTCTCAACGAAAATGCAGATAGACTATTGCTTAATGCTGAACTCATGGATTTAGAGAGCTATTCAGAGCAAGCAATAATCGAATCAGGAATGAATATAGAGGATTTATCCTCAGACATAAAAGGATATTTGAATGGCAGTAATAATTGATTATGACAGAGATGAACTATTAGACGAATTTAGTTTAAAAACTCTGCAAGACAGATATATGTTGGAGACTGAAACTTCACCACAGGAAGCTTTTGCACGCGCTGCAGCTGCTTTCTCTGATGATGATTCACATGCCCAACGAATGTATGATTACGCTAGTAAACTTTGGTTTATGTTTTCAACTCCTATACTCACAAATGGTGGAACAGATAGAGGCTTGCCCATAAGTTGTTTCTTAAACTATGTAGAGGATAGTAGAGGTGGAATTAGCGATCATTATACAGAAAATGCGTGGCTTTCTTCTGTGGGAGGAGGAATAGGCGGAACGTGGAGTTCTGTGAGAAGTGTAGGATCTACTACATCTCGCGGAAGTGAAAGTACAGGGGTTATACCCTTTATGAAAGTGGTTGACGCACAAATGTTAGCGTTCAGCCAAGGCGTCACAAGACGAGGTAGTTATGCATCATACTTGCATATTAGTCACCCTGAAGTAGAAGAGTTTCTAGATATTAGAAAGCCTACAGGTGGTGACATAAATAGAAAATCTACCAATCTTCATCATGCTGTTGTCATACCAGATTCTTTTATGAAACTGATAGATAAAGCAACACAAGAAGAAGATTTTGATGATAGCTGGGACTTAATAGATCCACATAGTGGAGAAGTAAAAAAGACAGTCCAAGCAAAAACACTTTGGGTTAAACTTATACAAAATCGAGTAGAAACTGGAGAACCTTATATAATGTTTGAAGATACTGTGCAAGATGCTTTACCTGAATTTCAAAAAGATTTAGGATTAAAAGTAAATCATAGTAATCTTTGCTCAGAAATTACCCTTCCGACTAATGAAGAAAGAACAGCAGTATGTTGTCTTTCTAGTGTTAATCTGGAGAATTTTGACGAGTGGCAAGACGATGAGTTTTTTATACCAGATTTAGTTCGTTTTTTAGATAATGTAATAACCTACTTTATTGAAACAGCTCCTGATGCTTTATCAAGAGCTAAATTTAGTGCTGAAAGAGAAAGAAGTATTGGACTAGGTGCTATGGGATTCCATGCGTACTTGCAAAAGAAAAATATTCCTTTTGAAAGTATGTTTGCACAAAGTACAAACTATACAATGTTTAGGCACATAAAAGAGCAAGCACAGTTTGAAACTGAAGAACTTGCAAGAGAAAGAGGAGCATGCCCAGATGACAAAGATAACAGAGTACGTAATGCTCACCTTTTGGCTGTGGCTCCTAATGCTAGTAGTAGCATTATATGTGGTAACACAAGCCCTAGCATTGAGCCATATCGTGCTAATGCATTTACTCAAAAAACTAAAACAGGTAGTTCTCTACTTAAAAACAAGTATCTTGAACAACTACTTAATAAAAAAGATAGAAACACACCCGAAATATGGAAAAGTATTATTACAAATCACGGATCGGTTCAGCACTTAGATTTTATGAATGAACATGAAAAATCTATATTTGCAACAGCAGTAGAAATAGATCAAAGATGGGTTGTAAATTTAGCAGCAGAAAGACAGGAGTTCATTTGCCAGTCTCAAAGTTGTAATGTATTTTTTCCTGCTGATGTATCAAAGCAAGAGCTACACAATGTTCATATGATGGCGTGGAAAAAAGGAATGAAAACTCTTTACTACCTTCGTAGTGAAGCGATTAAACGAGCCGATAATGTATCGGACAAGAAATTAAGAGAGTACATCTTCGACTATAGTGACGAAGAAGGCTGTCTTGCGTGTGAGGGATAAATGGCAAATTTACTAGAAGAAAGAAATTATTATAAACCTTTTAATTATCCGTGGGCGTTCGAAGCATACAAAATGCAACAACAGATGCATTGGATGCCAGAAGAAGTTAGTCTTGCAGATGATTTAAAAGATTTTAGAGAAAAACTAACAGAACCAAATAAACGACTATTAAGTCAAATATTTAGGTTTTTTACACAGGCAGATGTAGATGTATGTTGTGGTTATGCAAAACATTACTTACCTACATTTAAACAGCCCGAAGTGAGAATGATGCTATCTGCATTTGCTTCTATGGAAGCAGTACACCAAGAAGCATATTCTTTATTACTAGACACTCTTGAATTTGATGAAAGCGAGTATCAAATGTTTTCTGAAATTCAAGCTATGTCTGACAAGCATGACTACTTAACTGACTTTAATATGAATTCACCTTTTGAGATGGCTAAAACAATGGCTGTCTATAGTGGATTTACAGAGGGAGTTCAGTTGTTTAGTAGTTTTGCTATACTATTAAACTTTCCTCGTCATAATCTTATGAAAGGAATGGGACAAATAGTAACGTGGAGTATAAGAGATGAAACACTTCATGTAGAAGGAATGACTAATTTATTCAGAGAATTTATTAGAGAAAATCCTACATTATGGGATGATAAACTAAAGTATGAAATCTATTGTGCTGCTGAAAGAGTAGTAGACTTAGAAGATGCTTTTATTGATACCTGTTTTAAAGATGCAGATATTCCAGACTTAACTGCTGATGAAGTAAAAGCTTATATTCGTTATATTGCGGATAGAAGATTATTAGGTTTGGGACTAAAAGGAATCTTTCATAGTACAGAAAATCCATTGGGTTGGCTGGACTATATGTTAAATGGAGTTGAGCATACAAACTTCTTTGAAAACCGTGCTACTGAGTATGCTAAAGGTAGTACACATGGAAACTGGAAGGATATATTCAAATGAGTGAAGAAATCACAAACGAACCAGTATTGGAAATTGATGGAGAGAAGTATCTTATAAATGATATGACCGACCAGCAAAAAGCTTTTGTGATAGAATTAAACGCTGTCGCACAAGATGAACAGGAGGCAAGAAGAGCATTAGATAGATTGGTATTAGCTAAAGAAGGCTATAGCAGTAGACTAAAACAGCTTCTTACTGAGCCTGATCCAGTTACTGAAGATGAAAAACCCGCTAATTAGCGGGTTTTTTATTGTTTTTATATTTCTCCATCCTCTCCTAGAGGGTGAGTAACTACATTTTCTTCATTTCCTATTGGTTTTGTATTGTCTTTCATAATTTTAAGCTGACTCTATCTCAGCATTCACAGAAACCATATTGGCAACTGGCTCTGTGCTTCCATGGTCGATCACTGGACCGATAGAGGCGATGTTAGCATCTGCACTTGCAACTCCTCTAAGTGTTATAACTCTACGTTTATTTACTCCGTGATATCCCTGCATTTTGATGTATAAATAAGTCATATTGTTTTCTCCTGCAGTTGGATGTCTGAAAAGCTGAGATTTACTTGTAATATTGTAAGGACCGTATGAAGAGCCAGTTTCATTTGCTGTTGCACTAATTACACCTAGATTCAGAATTCTGGTATGATCTGATCCCCACATAAATTTATAACTATGTAAGTGTGTATGTGATGCGTGATCTGGAAACCAAGCTATGTCCATCTCTGCCCAGCCACTTGAGTTTGAACTTGAGTAAGATGAGTACAAAGGTACTTGTAAATAATGTGTTCCACCACTATCCATATCAAATTGGTAAAAAACTGTTTTAAATGCAAACTGACTATTTCCACTTGAGTTATATTGACCTTTAATCTGTATTTCGCCAGTCTCATTAATTTTCAGTCTTTCAGCAAGAACGCCCCCGTCATCTTTTGTTGCGAATTGTAGAATTCCTCCTGAGTCATCACTTGCATTGCTATCGTCTGTGTATGTCCTTGCTCGCATCAACGCTACAAGTTTACCATCTGCATCATTGTTTGCAGCATCCGCGTTATTATCGTTTGCAAAATCAATTCCACCAATTAGTTCTCCAGTAGAGGAATGGTCTGCTGACATTGTTATTAAGTTTCCTGCATTTCTGTGCATACTTAAGTATAAAGGTTGACTTCCTCCTGAGTCATTCACAGGTACTTCACTTGCCGCATCTCCTAATCCTAAATTTCCGATTGAAGTAATACGCATTCTTTCATGTCTGCCATTATATAATTGGTCTGTAGCTTCAAAACCTGTATCAAATAACATGTCACCTGCAGTAGATAATTGTAAATTACCATTGTCGTTACCAATGCCAACATGACCTCCATTACCACCAGCATCGCCTGAGTCAATAATTCTTATACCTGTTGCATCACTATGTTGTACAACTAAACCATCATTAGACAAAGGAGTAAACAGACTACCTGCTTTTGTTATACTGACTACTCCAGAGGAATTAATAAGCATTTTGTCACTACCATTAGTTCTAAAAACCATGTGATTAGAGCTATGAGAATATTCAATTCTACCTACATCTGGGTCTTCATTATCTCCAAAATGAATATTAGACTCATTTTCACCAAGAATACTGATACCTGTATAATCTGAGTTTTCTACAATTAAATCATCAGCATTTGCATTAGCAGATGAAACTCCACTATCTGCTGTTTTAACGTGTAATTTTCCTAATGGAGAGGTTTCTCCTATGCCTACGTTTCCACCAGATTTTAAATAAAGATAATTGCCTCCAAATGATAAATCTGCGTAATGTCCATTAGTTCGGTCATAAGAATATATAGCCCATTTGTCAGCACTAGA
>Ga0181409_1000082_pt1 | contig 33155 bp, 27 predicted proteins | sample 32SPOviralmetaG_FD_130138 | JGI IMG/M metagenome (GOLD analysis project Ga0181409, IMG submission 130138) | Marine viral communities from the oligotrophic San Pedro Time Series (SPOT) site, San Pedro Channel, CA, USA - 32 SPOT_SRF_2012-05-30 | ecosystem: Environmental > Aquatic > Marine > Strait... | reverse complement strand
TACGGGTCATATGGTTTGGTACAAACCTGTGACCCATAAATTCAAAGAGCGTAACTTACGGATAAAGGGCCCCACCTCCGAAATTATTCAAATGTTTGAATATTTTTAGGAAACTTTAGGAAACTTACATGACCGCAAAGGCACCCCAATTAAGGAGGGAAAGGCACATTAGATTTTTCGATTTGAATTCATGATGTAAAACGTTGTCTAAGGGGGGAAAGGCACATTAGATTTTTCCGACTTGAATTCATGAAGTCGAACGTTTCCCTAAGGGGGGAAAGGCACATTAGATTTTTCGATTTAAATTCATGATGTAAAACGTTGTCTAAGGGGGGAAAGGCACATTAGATTTTTTCGATTTGAATTCATGATGTAAAACGTTGTCTAAGGGGGGAAAGGCACATTAGATTTTTCGATTTCAATTTTTAATGTCGAACAATATTGAAATCACGAAGTGGCACACTCAATAATATCAATACTTTCAGAATATTGATGTTATAGGATAATTCTAAATAACAACTGGACATTCCTTACGCCCATATTCGCTCTTTGGTATTGTCAATGACTTTGCGATTGTCTTGATAACCTTGTTGAATTCCGTTTCTGAGGCATCCATATATTGCCCTATGATTTCAATGAACAAGTCATTGTTCGGGTCGTCTATTTTCTTACAGTTCGGATGTGCTCGGATCCATTCTGGAACACATGCCAGGTTGCGGTTTCGGATATTATGTATTGCTGTCTTGATGCTTTTGTTGCGTTCACCTTCTTTCTTCCATGACTCGTCATCCTTGACATAAAAGGTCTCACGCTTCACATCTGTACAGTGTATGGGGCGCTTTGTGATATCCAGCTGATTCATTGCGTCCATAATTATCTTCGATACACCTTCAACAAAGCCATGTTTACCTGTGTATTCGAGCTGGTCGAAGTCATATTGAAGAGACTTGACGAAGTCAATCAAAGGTATGGCATCTTTGCACTGCTCGTTGAGGAAAAAGTTGAGGTTGAACTGATTGTTGTTGTTTGTCGTGTTATTCGTGTTGTTCGTATTGTTATGTGTTGTACTGTTATTATTACCAACCATCGGTATAAGTGCTGTTATTTGTTTCTGTAACTCTCTATTTTGCTTCATAGACTCAAGAAACATTTCCTTGAAGTTAACTTCAGCATCACTAACGGTGTCATTGAGTTCATCTGGGTTACTAACGCTTTCAATTGGACTTGACTTATTTAAATATTCGCATGACCGTTTATGACGTGATAAAGATTGGGACTGCTTATATTCCTTACCACAAATACATTTATAAGTACGACTGGATATCGCGCCCGCTGATGTAGCATTTTGTATCAGACATTGTAGCCTTTTATGTTTGCGTGTCATTATGTGCCTATTAAAATCACTTGGTTTGCTACATTGAAAGTCACAATTCTCACAAACATACTTAACTGCGGATTTGCGCGCACATTCATACACCATTTCCTTAATATAAGCTACCATTAAATTACGCCAACTATAACGAATTGCCTAAAATAGACCGCCAAAAATGGAAAATACTGGAATAACGGGGGATTATCTGGGAATAGCTTGAAAAAGGTGTGCTCACAAATGAATGGGAGCCAATTTATTTTGTGACCATCATGTAGGAAACCCACATTTTTCCAAATACCCTGTTTTCTTTTTCATTTTATAAAAGTCTCAAGAATTTTGAAAAATGGACAAAAAAAATGTCCAAAATCGGGATCTCAAAAATACTTTTGGAAAAAATTAAAAAGCTGGGTATGTCTCAGGGATCCGTATTCTTCATTCTGCATATGTCTTCTTCCTATCTGTTTACTTACTTGGTAATTTAGTTGTAAGTTCTGTCATTTGCTTTAGCAATTCCCTATTTTGGTTGAGTATCTCGTAACATATGTCCTTGAATTCAGAGTTAGCTATACTTGTTGATTGCTCGGAAGATTCAGTTGCCTCTTTTGGTGTATATTTAACAGGTGAGAGTATTTCTCTGCATGTCCGTTTATGACGAGACAGTGACGGCAAATGCTTATACTGTTTCCCGCAAATACACGTGTGCTTACGTTTTGTTTCAGTGATTAACACCGTTGACCTTTTGTGCTTACGGGTCAATAAATGCTTATTATAATTACTTGCCTTGCTACATTGAAAGTCACACTTTTCGCATACAAACCGTTTGCAATCGAGCGCCTCCACATTTTCATTTGTTTTCTCAAGTGGTACTTCACACATTGTACCTGGTGATGGTTCTTGTAATTTGTGCTGTTGTTGCTCTCTATTCTTTCTTTGTATTCTTTTTGATTGACGTAAAGGTAATGGGTCTACGCTATTTAGTGTCGCGTGGTGATGTTCAAAATATTCCTGTTCGTATTTTCTTGCTTCTGTCAAATCTTGGCACTTATGACATGCAATGAATTCCATACTCCAGTTCTTCCATCCTTCATTTGCGCGTATAACATTGTACAATTTACACTTACCTCCTGGTTGGTTCGGATTATTACATACATATTCATGCTGATACTTTCTTCTCACGAAGTCAGTCGTATGTCCAATGTATATATCGGTGACATTTGGGTCTTTACATTGAATTTTGTAAAAGAATGTATTTGAGTAATCCCTACGAATTTCTCCCATGTTTTATGATATTCGCAAAATATCATTAAATCGTTTCGAATAATTTACATTCGACAACATATTAGATGGCGTATTGGGCGATTATGTGGGATTTATGAACAAAATTAAAAAGGTGGGTATGTCTCGGGGACCCGTATTCTTCTCTCTGCATAGGTCTTCTTTCTAGCAAAGCACCATAAGTAGAAAGTTTTATAGGGATGTATGTATGTATTCATATAGAAAGTGTATTGTAATACTTTCTTTTTCTCACATACTTTATAATGAGTAGTTGTGGAGAGAAATATAGATACCGTGCACGGCAATCCACACAAGAAGTGGGCAATTATCAACAATATCTCTCACGGTCTATTAAATCAATATCGAAAAACCAGTATCAATTCAGAAATCGTAATAATAATGTCGGACACGTTAACGATACGTCAGGATTCGTTTGCCAACGCACCTACGCTCCCAATAACTCATCGTTTGGCACCCAAGGCGCTGTCACACAAGGCAGTCGTGTAAGTCGTGTTTCTTATTTAGCACGCTCGCCACTCTTACAACCACCAACAAATACAGTTCCTCCGACCATCAATAAGTCAATCGAGTGCAAAACACTGTATAACAAATGTCAATAAACCATTTGCGTTGAAAACAATTTAATGAATAATGACGTACATTATACATTAATGAATGAGATTGTACTCAAAGACCCATATATTATGGCGTTTTATGAAAAATATCCATATATTGACTGTACCCAACTCAATAAATCAATGATTATATTTCTGGAGCAAGTTTTAGAGAGAAATGAAACAAAACAAGACACTTCTATTATCGAAAAAATGTTTCACAAACTCATGTCTATCGAAAATTACCTCCAAAATGATGACCCCCAATCTAAATCAGTCTCCACCATGCTTAAACAAGAGCTCAATCACACAAAATCATCAACGCTTGATGCTATTACAGCGGCGACACGGGAGCTTCTTCATCAAAATAAAAATGATGCCCTTCAACATACACTACAACCCCTACTCGAAACCGTATCAACTACTATTGACAATAAATTCCAAATACTACACTCCAATATTGTTCAGCCTTTGTGCAATTCAATCAATGAAACTGAAACACGTATGAATAGTCGGCTTGAAACGATTCAGCAGGTCTCAAACACCAACAACACACTGTGTGATGGACTCAATCGCGAAATGATGGAGTATTTAACACGCATCAAAAATTCGTCATTTAAGGGTCAGTATGGTGAAAACAAACTTAAACTTATCATGAGCGCCATGTATCCACAAAGTGTCATGGATGATTCTGGAATGAAGCAAACAAGTCATACGAAAAAGTCTGGAGATTTTATTTTACATCGTGGACCAAATATTCCAAAAATATTAATTGAAAACAAAGAATATGATTCGAAAAAAGTTCCAGACGATGAAGTGACCAAATTTATTAGGGATGTTGAAGAACAAGATTGTCATGGCATCATGTTGTCACAACACAATGACATATCCAGCAAACCAAATTATCATATTGAAATGAATAAATCACATATTCTACTTTATATTAACCAAGTCAACTATGATTCTTATAAAATACAACTTGGTATCAATATTGTTGACTTCTTACACAATAAATTACTCCCTCTTTTACAAAAAGGTAACAGCAAATCCGAATTACACGAAATTCATACCGAACTATTGGATAAAGTCAATGATGAGTACAAAAAATTCATTTCTTCAAAAGAAAACGTCTACACATTCATTACCGATAATAATAAAAAACTTATGCAGCTCATTGATGATATCGAGATGCCAAATTTAGACGCAATGCTTTCGCAGTTCTACGCTACTGCACACGAAACACAAAGTGTCTGCAAATACTGTAACAAAGTTTTTCGTGGTCGCCAACCAAAGAAAGCATTAGCACGTCATGAACCATCTTGTGCAAAAAAGCACAATAAAGGAATTCAACACGATGATTAAGGATGAACAATTATTGCTTATACTACTCCCATGTCAAATGAGATGTCAAGTCACAATGTCATAAAATATATTTATTATATGAAAGTTTCTGTATTTTTTTATATGAGTAAATATTATAATGGTATTGTTTAACAATTCCGTCAATGCGAATGACAGTACGTCATCGCGGCTCTTGACATCTACCAACGTTACCGATGTTTCCAACATCGAAGTAGCTGGTGTACGTGCAATTGTCCGTGATCACGTATTCAATGATAGCAATGTGAGTACAGTGACTGTTCCTACTCTTACAGGAACACTTGGTAATGCCACTTATGATATTTGTGGCCATAATATGATTAACCAAAACACTTTCGGTACACAAGTACACGTAATTCAAAGTGTCTATAGCAGTGCTGATGCCAGCGCCGTTGAACAAAGTGTTGATGTTGGTCCTTTCACAGGCGATACTATCAGTCTATTGGATACAACTACACCTCTCATTGGTGGTGTTGTGACAGTTGATATTTCTGATGGCGCCAATGCGGATGAAGTATATGCACTTACCGCATCTGGAGAAACTACTGACTCCAGTTTCCAAATTACATTCACAGGCACAGATGCAAGCAACCTTGTTCAAAAACTTGCTCTTTCATCTGCCTCAAATAATAACACTGAGACACGTCTCTTAGAAACAAGCGAAGATGCTGCCAATGCGTCACTCTTGACTATTCCAACAGCAGTCAGTCAAAAATATACAATTTCTATTGGTGATGGACACTCACTCGCAAGTGTTGAAGCCGATAATGCCTATGGTACTTACGGTATTGTCGTCGAATTCGCAAGTGAGAATATTGTACATACCGAAGGTAATAATGCAAGTATTGAGGATATTTGTGGTGACACACCTCTTGTTATCTCTAATGCTGACCTCACTACCATCTTAGGTGGTACGACCGTCCAAGACCATTTCTTACCACCTTCTCTATTGACATCTGATAACGTTGTGGTTGATGGTAGTGGTATCAGTACATATTCTATTATTCTTGATGTATCTGATGCAGGTAACGTAACCGTAGCATCAAATGATATCAGCTTCGCTGTCAGCAGTACACTTGGTACTGACCTTTGTGCCAATGAAGCCTTAATGGATGTGCTTCAAGCAAACAATGTATCTGATGTCACTGCTGTTGACTCCACATCTATCACATACAGCCTCACTAACGCTGAAATCGGGTTTGGTGCTGGAAAGACATCCAGTGTACAAAGCGGTTCTAATACACTATTTACAGCAACTCTTTCAACGGACCAAAACGAACTCTTGTCCACAAACGAAACAGGCCTATTGAAACTTATCGTGGATGCATCCAACGCTCGTGCTTCACGAAACGCTGGTGATGCCAGTATTTTCACTGGTCTTAATGTTGCATTCCAAGGTGAAACATCATCCAATGGTACATTGGATGCTTCTGCCTCTGTTGCTACAGATGTTTGCTACAACATTGCCCTCGTCCTTGCGGATGTAAGTAACACCAACTATGATGTTGACTCAAATATAGTAGTTAACGGCTTTGTGAATGATAACAGCTTCTCCACTATTGTTCTTAAGGATGCCAGTAGCATTCTTATTGATGCGAGTGATGTGATAGCCTCTGATGTCAACATGAACGCATTCATGACAGATGCAAATACTGCCCTTGCTCTTGTCAAAGTCGAGTTCCAAGAAGTCTTTGCTGGTAAAACACGCCAATTAGATGTTCTCAATGATGCTGGTGCTGTAACAAGCTCTTTAGCCAATTCAGCATTCCAACTCCAAGTTACTGGTACCAATGTGGACCTTGATGAAATTACTGGAACTCCCTTTGACCGTGTTCAACTTTTCTTGGTACCAAGGTCATTGAATGATTTATCTAATAGCCTCACATTATCAAACAGTGTATATGACATTACAAATAATGCAGGTGGTGCTAATGAAACTACACCGATTGTGTTGTCTCAAGACCTTGACTCACGTCTTGACGGAGGTTTCCATGAACTATACGACACCACACTTCACACCACAAGCGATACAATGGACCTTAAATTTAAGGTTGTCCCTTCAATTGTTGGTAAGCGTTTCGGTACATACATTCTACAAGAAATCGACTCATCTGATTCCAATATTGGCACCTACGAGAAGTACTTGTTCCCTTCTACCAGTGATATCAGCGAAAATAGCTCATCTTCTTCCAGCGAAAATGTTACTGTTAGCGGATTGAGCAATAGCAGCTTCACCGTAACAAAAACAACAACCACCGCAAATAAAGATATCACAGTTGATTTCGAAGTTGGTGTATACAGGGACCTTAAAATCAAACTGAAGGGTGTCCAAGATGTTGATGTGGAATACAAAGTATTTGATGGTTCCACACAACTTCCTGATATCAACCTATCAGGTGTTACTGACGCCTCCAGTAATGATCTTTACCAAAATATTCGCTCTCGTACAACCACATTCAATGGTGAAAGCTTTGTGCAACCTTCATCTGGAAGTGTAAGCGATGGTAATGCCAACTTGACATTCACCCTTTCACGCAATATTTTGAACTCACTCAAGGGTCAACTTCAAGGACGTGACCCTGATGCCCTAACATATAGCAGCAGTGAATCATATAATACATTTGATGCTTTCTATGGCAGCAACAAGACTGTTACAGGATTCTCAACCGATACCAATGCTTCATTCGTTATCAAACTTGCTGCGGATGATGCTACTGTATTGAATAACGCGGATGGTTATCGTATTGAATTCGATTTACAACGTGGTAATATTGATACATTCACTGTACAACAACAAACTCTCACTGCCACACAAGTGAACTCAACATATTCTAAGCTAACTACACCACAAGAATTATTTGATGAATTCAGCGGTGCTGTAAGTGATTTATCATTTAACCTCGTTGTTGACCCAAGCAATGTCTTGACACTTTTCAAGAATGATGTATCCTTTGCTCAATTTCACACCAATGAAAAATCACTTTTGGGTGATTTAATGCTTGTCTCTACACGTGGCTCTATTTTCAAGCCTGAAGTTGTAGAAGATGGTACAACCACTTCATTGAGCCCAGTTGTCTTAGGCAAAGATGACACTGAAGTAAAGATTGATGAAGGTGTTGTTGCCGCCATTGATGATACAAATATTGCATTCAATGCTGCCGATGCTACATGGAAACTTCTCAACGCTCACCTCCAAATCTTATTCGATGGCACGTACGATGCTTCTACTGATGTTTCTGGGCGTATCACGACTTTGGCTCATACCAACACAACACACCAAGACATCACCTTCTCTGCTTTCCGTGGTATTACAGCAACCGAAGATGTCAACATTAATCGCACTGTTGGTTCAGTCGATTTCAAGCTTGTACAAGGCGATTTATCATCCAATTCATCACATGACCTCCTTGTGAATAATGATATGGTATTGAATTTCAGTGGTGGTGATGTGTCTACAAATGTTGCAAACACGGGTATTGTTGTTGAGCAAACTGGGTTTTCATTCATTAATGATACCTCATTTGTTGATGTATCCAGTGGCAATTTAATCATTACCCCTGCGACATATCAAATTACCGAAACATTTACATTCGATGTATCAAGCGCTTCTATCACTGATACTGACTTGATTCTCAATAATCTAACTCCCACATCATTCAATAATGTGCTTCTTGATTTCTACGACCGCCCAAGTGCTACCAATGCTTCTGAAACTAATCCATACACATATTCTATCTTTGCGCCTAATAAAATTGCCATCGATGCGGATGAAAGCCTTCGTATTGCTGCGGGTGGTGTTGCCATTACAATTACGAACCCAGCACAAGATGCCAGTTTTTCTATTACAGATAATGCTGAAACACAAACCATCCCTAACTCGCCTCTTGAAATCCTCAAGATTGCTTCAGGTACTGTTGATGCTTCCTTTACACTCGCACGTCCAAGCCAAACCATTACATACCGCACCACAACAGGTGTTGATAGTTCTGTTATTGATGTTTCCACAAATATTGTGACTGAAACCTTCGATATTTCACTTGCGAACTATCCTCTTGCTTCAGCTGATATTTCTTTCACATTGCCTATTCGTGACCTTGACGAATACGAAACTGTGGATACAAATGTCTACAAGATTGACATGAATGATTTCAGTAACAAGATTACGGCATCTATTGGATACTCCAATGCTCAAATTTCAACTGAAAGTCTTGTATCTAACAGCCGTTTGTCTGACTTGAGTGCGGGTGCCAGCTTTGGTTCTTTCCTCATTTCACACGCACAAAACCCTAATAATGTTGGTGGTGGTTCTATCCTAACCAACTACGATATTAGTGTAAATAGTGGAAGCAATATCTTCCTTGAAATGACACACGGTTTTGTTGACCCTGGTACATATACATTCACACTTCCTGAATTCAATGCCGTTACCACATCTTTGATTGGTGCTCACTATGTATTGAATGGTGCGAATCCCGAAGTACAAATCCGCAAATACTCTTCACCAAGACACGCTCCGTTTGAGAACTTCACACTCAACAGTGATGGCTTCAAGGCGGTATCATTCATGGTAGATAAGGTTGAACAAGCCACCTTTGCCATCACTGACCCCACATTTGGTACAAGTGCATTCAACTTCAACACATCCCTCACCAACTTAGCTGCTGATATTTCTCAAGTAAATTTCACAACAGTTGCGTTTGATACAATCAGTGGAGAAACTGCTGTTCACAACGCGACTGCTAAGACACTTGAATATGTGTTAGTTTCACTTGATTACGAGGGTACTGGTAATGCCGTAGAATTGCTCAGTGTTGACTCGACGACACCTGTTAAATCACTCATTGTTGAAACACCTGATATTTCACGTATGTTGAGTGCGGATGGTTCACCCTTCTTCCGCGTACGTGCCAACGGTATTATTGATGCGCCTGATATGAACAGCACTGACCCACTCAATCCATTTGCACGAGCACCTGACTACACTAACCCCACTACTACAGTACTCAGTGAGTATGTTGCTTACAACTCACTCATCACCAAGCCTGACGTATCCATTAACCAAGTAGATGCGAAATTTATTGCTGGTGGAAACGTATCCAATACTGAGTTTGATTTCTTGAATGGTGTCACAAGCGCTATCCAAACACAGCTCGATACTAAGGCCACCTCTGCGGATGCTGCTCTCACAGGCACACCCACAGCACCTACTGCTTCTGCGGGTACTAACACCACTCAAATTGCGACTACTGCGTATGTCAGCACTGCCGTAAGCAACTTGGTCGATAGTGCTCCAGGAACACTTGACACTTTGAACGAGATTGCTGCCGCCATGAATGATGACGCGTCTTTTGGTGTCACTATCCAAACACAAATCACTGACTTGTCAAACAACAAGCAAGATAACATCAGCTTGACTGCGTCTCGCGCTCTTGTATCTGACGGTACAGGCAACTTGGCTGTCTCTGATAATGTCACAAGCACAGAGCTCGGATACTTGGATGGTGTGACAAGCGCCATTCAATCACAACTTGATGCTAAGGAAGATACTATCAGCTTGACTGCGTCTCGTGCTCTTGTATCTGATGGTACAGGCAACTTGATTGTCTCTGCTGTCACAAGCACAGAGCTCGGATACTTGGCGAATGTGTCAAGCGCTATCCAAACACAAATCACTGACTTGTCAAACAACAAGCAAGATAACATCAGCTTGACTGCTTCTCGTGCTCTTGTATCTGACACATCAGGCAACTTGGCTGTCTCTGATAATGTCACAAGCACAGAGCTCGGATACTTGGATGGTGTAACAAGCGCCCTTCAAACACAGCTCGATACTAAGGCCACCTCTGCGGATGCTGCTCTCACAGGCACACCCACAGCACCTACTGCTTCTGCGGGTACTAACACCACTCAAATCGCTACTACTGCATATGTAACCAGTGCAGTGGACGCATTGGTCGATAGTGCTCCAGGAACACTTGACACTTTGAACGAGATTGCTGCCGCCTTGAACGACGATGCGTCTTTCGGTGTCACTATCCAAACACAAATCACTGACTTGTCAAGCAACAAGCAAGATAACATCAGCTTGACTGCTTCTCGTGCTCTTGTATCTGACGGTACAGGCAACTTGGCTGTCTCTGATAATGTCACAAGCACAGAGCTCGGATACTTGGATGGTGTAACAAGCGCTATCCAAACACAACTTGATGGTAAACAAGCTACTCTTACATTTGGTATTGCTGACACCAATGCTGTTCGAATTGATAGCACAACTGTCGCGGATGGTAGTTTTGTATTATTCACGGCAAATGGTATTGAAAGCATAGATGCGTCAAATATGACTTTCGCTTTATTCGACCAAACAGATATTTCAGATGTACCCACATTAGTTAGTTCTGCCTTAGATGGTGTTGATCCAGCAGAAGGTGATTTTAATAATCTCCGTCAAGATGTTCAAAATTTGAAAAGTACAGTGAATACACTCATGGGGCTTCTCAACACAGCCAATATTATCACGAGACAAACATAAAAATAGAATAAAACCTTACTAATAATAATCAAATATACAGTGATGTAAAAATGACATAACGTACTTATTGTAATTACCACATTATGATTACAATAATACTTTGACCCTAAAATAACATATAGTTACAAATTAAACACACATAAACACACACTAATACTGTACATGACACATTATACGCGACGCACAAGAAGACCACGAACAACTTTCTTTTGTCCTTTGCCTTTTTGACGTGCTGCTTTTCTCTTTTGTGCTTCTAACTTTGCTTTCTCTAATTCGTCCTCGTCGTGTAATGGGCCCGCAAATTTATCTACTATTACTTCAGACGCTGGGTTGCGAGGTGGTGTGCGTGTTGTCATACCTGGTTGTTTCACCAATGGTGCAAATCGCTTTGATGGCTTCCATCTCTTTTCGCTTGGTGTGTCATTTATTAAACTGTACATATCGAACATCTTTATATAGTGTATGTAGAAAATATTTGTTCGGTCTTTTTTAACCTCTAAATGTAGAATACTACTATACTAAAATGTACATGGGGTCAAATCCAAAATATTTAAACATATATTATATTACATTTTATTGATATTCTTGAATAATGAATAATACGTTATTTGAAAGAAATTATACTTCGTTCATCGAACCAAAATATGGCACGAAACGAAATGTTGAACACGACGAACAAATGACACATCATATTCAAAGTATGCATATATACTCCATACATGATGACGAACGCGTAGATATGACAGGATATGATACTTATAGTATTGACCCATTAGGATGTAAAGATGCAGATGATGCCTTTTCTGTATTTTACGAAAACACTAAACTCTTTTTAGCAATACATATTGCAGACCCAACAGAATTCATTGATTTACATTCCGATTTATGGAGAGATATTGAGAAACGAATTACAACAAAGTATCCATCAAATCGTCCTCCAATCCATATGATGCCTCCTCAGGTGTTAGACTTGGCCAGTTTACTTGGCTCACATGATGGCTGTAATAAGAAGGCTATCACAATATTGACTGAAATCGATCCAACGACATATGCGCCTATTCATGAAATAAAAATGATATTTTCGAAAGTACTTGTGAAACAGAAAAATGGCTATAGTTATTGTTCTGCTGCATCTGTGGCTGATAAATTGAGCCCATTTATGATTGGGTTGAAAATAAGTGAAACATTAAAAACAAGACGTGCCTTGAAAACAAAAGGAATCAAACTGAATGACGTTTCGACTGCATATCCAATTTATGATGAAGATGGTGTTCACTTATATGAAGACCCACCATGTGAACGATTGATGAAACAAATGATTGCCGAATTCGCGATTTTTGCGAACTCATTTGTCGGTGAATATTTGAAAATTAATTTGAACACTGGGATATTTAGAACATGTGATACAAAACAATGGCTGCAAAGTATTTATAGTCACATTTCTGGTGAGGAGTTGTTACAGGAAATTATTACAAATGGTATTCGTGCTGATTATATGTCTCATGTACAGTCACATGATTTAGTTGGAATGCCCGAATATTGCCATTTTACATCACCTATTCGGCGATTGTCGGATTGTGTATGTCATTACTTACTTAAATACATTTATTTTAAGCACACACGAAAATTAACACATTATGACATTCCTTTTTCTGAAGAAACTCTTGACAAATTAGCAACGAAGTGTATGAACGTTACGCGAAATGATAAGAAGAATCAATATGCAGATATAAAATTTCGTTTATTACAAGTGATGGATAATATGATTTTTTTCAATCAGCAAATAAATTTGGAATACTATATAACTGGATATAGTGGTTTGTTTCTGAATATTATTATTTGTAGAATCAACAATTTTCATGTTCATATGTCGTACACACTGCGTGTACGAAATTACATAAAAGATATTCACCCGAAAGAAAAACACAAGGTTATTGTGAGACATGTCAATTGTTTTACTCGTTACGATGAAAATACAATACCAGAATTAGATAAAGCTGTTCTTGAATAGACCAGCATTCATTAATGATAAAAATATGTGTTTATTTGTATAAAGTAAACAATTACATGTATTTCAATATTTACAAAACCCCCACATATGACCCACACAAAAGGACCCATGTCTTTGTGTATACACTACAACCTTCCAATGTATTTTCAGTTCCGATTTATACCACACGGTATGCCGACCTGTATCAACTCGTTTACCCTCAACGTATTCAATCACCAAGTGGGTTTCGTCAAATGAATGGACTTTCGTCTACTTCTTCCTCAGGTTGTCAATTTGTATTTCGCATCCCGTATCGCACCACAGTCGATACAAATGAATTCACAATTTCAAATCAAATAGCTCACAATGAGGACATTTACTATATTTTTGATTATTTAGAGTCAAAAGAGTATACAGTCATTATAAAAGACCATTTTTGTATGAACCAGTTGGACATGGGCTTTCCACACGACCGTAGTCATGGAAAACTCATTGCTACTTTTCACAGAAATTGATTTAAACCCTACACGTATAGAGTATATACGATTGAATATATAATATATTGAACATATCGATAATGATGGAGAATGATTTGACCGATGATATTATATCTTTTGCCATGTCACAGTACCAGAAACAAAAAGAAAGAGAAGAAAGGACATCCAATGTGGCGAATCCGATGGATACGGAGATGGACACTGATGAAATGAAAAGTCTTCTGCGAAAGTACATCACGTCATTAGATGATTCTGAACGAAATGGACTTCATATTGCGTATGACCATTTGAATTCATCATTTAATCTCATTAAGAGCATTGGGTTTACAAAATGGCGCGACGCTCACCAACAATAGATGAATGAATGTAATAATACTAATACTATTGATGATTTTAACTTAAAGAATAGTGTGTATATACACTTATGAACTGTATATTATAAAGTTCATCATACCTCATCTCTCATAGCTCAGCTGGTTAGAGCGTGCGACTGTTAATCGCGAGGTCGAAGGTTCGACTCCTTCTGAGAGAGGTTCATTTTAACTAATTTTAATATATATATTCATTATATATGCTAAAATCGATACAAAATATCCCATTTGTCCTACAAAAGTTTCTATATAAAATAATCATGTATCTTTTTACATTTTTGAAAGACATTTATAATACAATGATGCATACATATGGAGTTCAAACGGCATATGTACTTGTGTTGTGTAACGTCATATTAATCACATGCTACTTTGTTACGCCCTATTTTGTTGAAACGTTTGAAGAAAATGACACGGATAATGTGAGTGAGAGTGATACTGATACTGATACTGATATAGATGCCGACATTGATGTGAATGTTGATATAAGCGGCAATACTGATAGTATGGATGAGAATGATTTGTTTATGATGACACCTGATGAAGCTAATCGAGATATTATTGGGCTATATGATGATGCGGCTAAAATATTGAAATACATGAAATCACATTTGAAAACCTCGCATGACAAAGTCAAATACATATCAGAAGATGTAACAGATGAAAATATTCAAGAACTGAACAAAGAAATGGATGAAATGCAAGAAAAGTATCGATATGTCAAAGTTTACTTTGGGAAAATACTTGATGACATACAATCAATTTATGAATCAGGGAAAAGTTATATGAGCAGTAGCGGTATATATAATGCTACACTGAAACATACCGAAATGAAAAAAGTGGTGAAATTTGCTCAATTCCCAGATGATTATCAAGAAGACTTACATTTCCGTCCTGATGTCAATCAACAAAATGAATTTTATAATACATATTCTGTAGCGGAGCGTATACAATTTTTTGACTCACTCCATGATACATATCAGGATTTGTTAATTACATTGACACGTCTTCGTGATGTTGTACAAATAGAAATACAAGAAAATACTGAGCAAATGAAAACATCCACATCCATGTCCATGGCCATGGCCACAACAACACCCAATAGTGTTGTTGTTTCAGATGAAATGAATCCTCAACCTAATAATGCTGCTCCGATTGAAACCAGCACAACAATGCCAGACACCATGATGGATGGTACCCAAATGACTGACATGAGTATCCAGTGAAAAACAATAATATATAATTCAATTGTGTGAAGGTGTGAAGGTGTAAAGATGTGAAGATGTGAAGATGTGAAGGTGTAAAGATGGCTTCGGCTCCAATTATGCTGATAAATATCATAACGTTTGAATACACATTACATGACATTATATCTTAATTGTGATTGAAATATTGTGTGTAATGTCGGAAGTGACATTCAATAAATTTGAGAATATTTTCAATATTGCACATCAGTGTTGAATAATTCACCATGTTATTACACCGAGATATTGTCTCCCAAATATCGAATTGTGTGGTGTATGAAAATGATGTATTCAACAGAGGCATAAGTATACTTACCTGTTTATAATTGCGCTCATTTATTTTGAAATCAAATATGATTTCGTCGCAGCCAAAATCTTTAATTTTATAAACCAAGACACCATTATTTGTATTCGGCATATGCCCATGCCCAGATTGCTCTTCTTTACCTTGCGTTCCATTCATATTACTGATTTCACGCTTGATTGGAAGACCATAGTCCAAAATCATTTCAGATATTTTGTGGTCTATATATGCCACAATATATTCCTTTTCTGACCGAATTTGTTCTTCGTGACTCACATGCATACGATGATGATTTGATACTGTATTGTCTTCAACCGCATGTTTATCACCATTGCATTGGAGTTGTGATGGATTTGACTTTGTACAACATGATGATTGTTCGGTGTGTAAATAGTGTGAGCGCTGCGAAGTTCGAAATAGAGTCATGTATTGTGCTTTCAAAATAGTAGTGATTTTTAGAATCAATTTTATTATTAACTATTGAAATATGATTTAATAACGTATTCATATAGTATCACATATACCATGGCATCTGAAAGTATCCTCATGACGAATCCACATGATGAATATCAATACCTACGACTCATCCAGTCTATTCTCACCACTGGCGAAGAAGTTGATGGTCGAAATGGAACAACACTCATACAATTTGGTACGCAAATGCGGTACAATCTTGAAGATAATACGCTCCCACTTCTTACAACAAAACAGTTAGCATGGAAAACATGCTTGAAAGAACTATTGTGGTTTATTTCAGGAAATACTGACAACAAAGTTCTCAAGGCGAAGAAGGTTCATATTTGGGACGCTAATGGGAGCAAATCATTTTTGGAAATGCGTGGTTTATCTTACGAAGAAGATGACCTTGGACCTGTCTATGGACATCAATGGCGACACTATAATGCCCCTTATGTCGATTGTCATACCGATTATAGTAATACTGGTGTTGACCAACTTTCCAATATCATTTCTATGCTCAAAGACCCTGTTGAAAGATATTCACGACGCATTATTTTGAATGCGTGGAATCCGTGTCAAATCGAAGAAATGGCTCTACCACCATGCCATGTGTTTGTACAATTCAATGTCAATAAACAGGATGAACTGTCGTGTATTCTATATCAACGAAGTGGTGATGTCGGACTTGGTGTTCCTTTTAACATTGCTTCATATTCATTCTTGACTCACTTGCTCGCACACCATTGCGGTCTCAAAGCCAAGGAGTTTATTCATTTTATTGGTAATACTCATATTTATGCCAATCATGTACATGCACTACAGACACAAGTTGATGGAACACGTGAGCCAAGACCATTTCCGAGTCTCCGATTTAAACGTAAGTGTGATTCGATTGATGATTATGTATTTGATGATTTTATTGTCGAAGGGTATCAACATCATGGAAAAATTGCAATGGAAATGAGCGCGTAATATGTAAGTAAATGAAGTTTACACATATATACCTATGTATACCTATACATACCTATACATACCTATACATATACCATGTTGAGCAATCAAATGCATAGAAAATTGATTCATATGTGTACTTGGTATATTATTTATACAAAACACAAATCATTAATAAATTCCAAAATGCATCACCAAAACGGTAATAAAAATATTCATACTCACCACAAACATGGGAGTGAATTGCAGTTGTCTCGTCAACAAAAGACACACCTTCTGAAAACGATGTTGAATTTGGCATCATCATCAAAGTCATCATCACATACAACACCTACACCTACAAACTCCCAATTCAAGGTAAATGTCGCACTGAGTGATGCTCTAAAACGGCGCTTGCGTATTGGTGAATATCGCGTTTAAGTTGATTCAATACATACAGCATCACGAAGAAGGAAAAAGATGTGGAAGGTACTATAGCGTATAGAAAAATCATCATATTAAGTAAAATTCTAAACTATTTCAACTGTTACAAAAGAAAACAAGGCAATCCATGTGATTGTTTTTTCTCTTACAGAAAATTTAAAATATCTCAAGGTATAATATAATAATGCCTGCCAAAACTGGATATCGCGTTGCTGCTGCTAAGAAGATGGAAGCCGAGTTGAAGAAATTAGGAAAGGAAATTGCTGTTCTTGGAAAGAAAGTACACGGTAAAGAAAACTATTTTGCCGAATCTTTGGATGGACTCCGTGGCTACGGTCTTCCCCATATTATGGAAATCATCAAGGGTGAAGACTTAGAAGAAGCCAAATACGAATATGAACAACTCAAGACTGACGTTGCTGAATTCAAGAACATCCTTAAAGAAGCCAAAGCTGCCTACAAAAAGGTATCTGGTGCCAAGAAGACAATGAAGAAGAGCGCCAAGAAGAACACAAAAACAATGAAACGCCCATCAACTATCTAAGCATACATTGTTTTGTTTTCTTAAAATAGTCATATAAGTCGATTTCAAAAATAATCCGTCATTTTTGATATCGAAGCAAAACTGAAATAATTGATATAAAATTGATATCATTTTCAATGTACTTTAATATGATAACAAAAAGTAAGTTACACCCCGTGTGTATATCATAAATTTAAATTTCGATTTAAAATCATTTTGAAGATGCCTTCATATACATCATTCATTCAATCAAATGCTGAACACCATTTGATATATAACACCTACCAACAAGAAGGGGTTGATTGGTGCCTACGTCACGAGCAAAACGATATTCCTGAAGAAAAAGATAAAATAAAAGGGGGTATTATTGCGGATGATATGGGGCTTGGCAAAACCATTACCACCATTGGAACAATGTTTTGCAACCCACTCCACAAAACCCTCATTGTTGTTCCCGTTTCACTCATGGGTCAGTGGGAAATGGCTGTGAAAAAATATCTTCGTATTCAGCCAATTTTGTACCATGGACCAAAGCGTTCACGCTTCGACCATTTGTTCACTTGCACGGATGACACCACCTATCAAGTCAATTCAACCCCTGTGGTTGTCATCACATCGTATGGTGTGTTGTCGTGTTGCTTCGCCAAATCCAAAGATGCGATTGAAATGAAAGCGGCAAAGAAATCCACATCTCTTGCAGATGCCTATGAAAATGAAGCTACACTTGATGATGATGATGATAATGATGATAATGATGATAGCAATCATAATAGTGATGATGACAATGACACAGATACTGAACTTGAAATTCATCCTATTTTCAGAACAAAGTGGGACCGCATTGTCTACGATGAAGCACACCACACACGTAATAAAAGAACTAAAAAATTCGGTGGATGCCAGCAACTCAAAACTTCCATCAAATGGTGTGTGACTGGCACCCCCATACAAAATAGCGTTCGAGACCTTCGGTCCTTATGCGAATTACTTGATTTCACACCCAAATTTATACGCCAAACACGACGCAATATGAGTGCCATCGAATTACTTGTTTCACAATATGTACTCAGACGAAAGCAACACCAAGCCAATATTACATTACCACCTATTCAAAAAATTCACAAACAAATCGCCTGGAACTCCGACATTGAAAGGCAAATCAGTACACAGTTTACCCATTTCAATTCAACTATGATTGATGTGGATGATATGCTTCAACGCTATGATGATGACTACGACCATGAACGACATCAGCAAAGTGCCGAAGAACAAGAACGAAACGCAATGACGATGGATACATTGGATAAAACACTTGAGCGTATGCAACCTACCCATGTGCCATATAACAATGTTGTCGATTACTTGTTTGCTCGTTCCATGCATATGAATGTTCCATCGACATTCGACTTGAAGAGGTCACAGCGTATTACGGATTCAGATGTCGACAAAATGGTCACTGTTATGAAGTCAAACCCTCTATCATCCATTATCCGTGCGCGTCAAATGTGTATATATCCCGCACTGCTCCTCAAAAATGTTCGACACATTGTATCACAGGGTAAAGCATCACAATCACTCTTTGAAATCGGCAATATGACAAGTAAGATTGATGGTGTCGTACAAACACTTGTACACAACGCAACAAATGGAAATCGTAAAATTGTGTTCTGCAACTTTATTGACGAAATGAATATTATTCAAAAACGCTTACAAGAAGGCACTGCTTACACCACGAATCAAGTGGCACTCTTTAGTGGCAAACATACACCCCAAGAAAGGAAAACAATTCTCGAAAATGATGATGTCTCTGTACTGATTATGCAAATATATACTGCTTCGGAAGGACTTAATCTCCAGACATACAATGAGGTGTACTTTGTTAGTCCGCAATGGAATCCATCATTAGAAGACCAAGCTATTGCACGGTGTTATCGTCGAGGACAAGAAAAAACAACATGGGTTTACCATTTCACCATGGAACCATCGTACAATGACGATGCTGAAAACATATCCAATATGGACATTTACATTCAAAAAAAACAACAGTCAAAACGTGATGTTATTCACTCTATCATCCACTGAACGGTCAGATGATTAGTTTGAATACATACATAGAATAATACAATATTATGTGCTATCTATGTTTGCTCCCAAAATGGAAACATCACACCCATCCCCCATACCCCATTCCCCACCCCACCCCTGTGTTTTTCTTACATTGATTCTTACCTTACCTTACCTTACCTTACCTTACATGAGATGATAAATGCTATTAGGAACATTCGTATAGTGGTGATGACTCATATTGTCATGGTGTTCGGGTTCTTCATTATCTGGTTTTTTGACATCAGGCCTCTTGTTTGGCTCAACGTCCTTGAAAGGGTCCATCAAGCTTGTAATAAAGGCATTCATATGCTCTGGGTCAACGTAGTTATGTCGAGTGGTTTGGAAACACCACCATGATTGCTGACGTGCTTCAGCATTTTCTATTTCACATTTAAATATTTGGTCAATCACCGAAAATGCACTTTTCAAAGACAGTATATTGTTGATTATTTCCTTTTTCGACTCATATAAATATCTCAAACGATTATGTTGTGACTGTGATAGCTCATAGTTATTTGCCTTCTGTAAGGCATTGAAAAATCGAATATCATTTTTTACATTTTTTAAAGTTGAAATCAAAAGGCGTCGCTTGTCGTCTATTTTTTTGATTAGAGAAAACACATTCATATTGTAAATAATCGGGTACGTATATCTGATTGTACGTGGAATCAAAAACTGGTTTGTTTCTTTTATTTCTCCTATTTTCTTTTCAACATCTTCCAATTTTCTAAGCATTTCATCTTCCAGACGTTCCGTAGTATATGGACGCACCTCATCACGAGTATATTCCGATTCGCTGTCTGCATTGATATCATGCTGCTGCCCGAGTTGATGTGTATTTGATGTCTTTGAGTATGAAGACTTTCGATTTACATTTTTGAAAAGAAGTACAGACCCTGATGTAAATTCAATAGAACTTTGCAGTTTATCATACTGATGTGATGATATTTTATGGGCTTCTGCTGCCGCGTCTAATTTTAGATAGTTTACCAGTCCCAATAATAATGCAATGGTTGCGTTCAACGACGCTACAATTACATTTTGATGTTCTCCAAAATAGGTCAGACCAGATACAACTGTTGCCAGCGTGGAACAAAAGATGGCTGGCATCATGAGAAAATTTAGCCGCTTTTCACAATAATATTTCGCTTCCATATAGACTAATTTCTGACCTTTCAAATAACTTGCCAATATATCAAGTGAAGAACTGAGTCGATGATTCGTGTCAAAATAGTTCTTGTCAATACTTCGTTCAACCGAAAGAAAATTTAATTTTTGATATTTCAATTGTGGACGCGACACGCGCACTTTTGACTCAGCAATACGCTCCACATTTTCTAATTGAATCGCTTCCAATATACTGTCGCTGTTACTGTTTACTGTTTGCTTTTCATCATCTTCATTTGGACTCGAATCTTCATGTTCACTATTGGAATCATATACATCCATTGTAAAGCTTTCGATATGAATTTGTGACGTTTCTATGTCCGTATCTTGAACTGACTCTGTATGTATGACGTTGTCTGAGGGGTCGTTGTCTGAGGGGTCGTTGCCAGTTGACATGAAAAATAATAATGATATTATGATGTATTATTATTTTTAAGGAATTACGTAATTTTTACATTGTTTTATGATGATGATGATGATGATGCACAGGGACCACTCGACATAGAGGTCTTTTTGGCACTGATATTTTCACATGCAGGATAACTGTCGATTTGTTTTGATTGGGCGTCCGTACCACATGATGATTTCAAATTCGCTGTGTATGTACTTGATTTTGTTCGTTCGACATTATGAACACCACCCACGAGCTTGAATGTGGAATTAGGATAACCACTGTATAAACATAAAAATCGCTTTGCATGACTTCCTGAGGTCGTTTTGACACTTACTTCTGGTTCAGGCTTTTGCCCTGGTAATGTACATGGCACATTGTTGACCACCTCTGATGGCACTTTGACCCATGATTTCGAACCATGTCCTTGGGGTCCTCCAAAACGTGTATGAGGTGTTCCAATGCGACTTTGCATATTATTGGGAATGGTATATACATGACGTCTCATTGTACCATTGATATTGAATCCTTTTCCTCCCGCGGACACCTTTTCAAATTGAATTGCGTGTGATTTTTTTTTCATGGCGGCTAATGACATAGTATGATATATATTGTATATACATTAAAAAAGTATTTCCATCAAGTGATGGAACAATTATGTCGTATCTCTTATATATTTGTCTTTGTTTGTTTGTTAATGTTTTTGTGATTACTTTGTTTGATATTTGATTTCAATGTGTGGTTGTGATGGGAGTGATGGGGTGATGGTGGTTGTGATGGGTGTGATGGTTGTTTTAGTTGTGGTATGATATTAGATATCATCAATATTGATTTCATCTCCACCAACGATAAATGTATCATGTGAAGTGCCGCTACCACTTTTTCCATTGGTACTTTCATTTAACAAGCTTGACTTCATCTTATTTGTTACTTCTTCATCGACCGCATTCGATTTTGCAAAGTCAAACCCAAGTCCGAACTCGTCATCATCACCTGATTCATTTCCTACTTCTCCCATTGCATCACTTGATACTGTTCCCGTTTGTGATGTCATTTGACCAATGTGACGAAACAACCCCCACTTCTCATCCACTTCGTCTTGCAACCGCTCCTTTTCTTGCTCACTGTATACTTCCAACAAATCACACTTATTTACTGCTGATTTGGTCTCCTTGGAAGCCGACGTTTCCCAACTTCTATCACCCACCAATACCCATGACCCTGGTGCTATCATGTTGTGACGTTTAGACCGTCCTCGAAACTTGTTACGAATAATACAAAGCCGTGCGCAATTATCGATGCCAATGACATTACACATGCCATTTCCAAGCATCTTACTTACACATGCATACACTTCATCTGTATCTTCTTTGAGACGCAACTTACGATTTGCTGTATTATCCACTAAATGCTTACGTCCAAATTTTTTGCTCTTATTGCCTCCAAAATTTTTGACCATACTATTTCAAATGAATTTATTTTAGTTGACTTGTTGACTTGCTGATTATTTGTTGTATTTCCAATACTGACACTGACGCATTCCATTTCAATTTTTTACGAAATGCTGCTAATTCTTCTTCAAATATGTGGGATTGTATAACATTTTCATCTTGACGCTGAAAGTGTAATCGGTGTTGTTCAAATTCACCAAATTACCTTTGTCGTCAAAAAGTCTCACACGAAATCGATTGATATTTACAGGCCCAAAATATTTTCTCTCTGGAATGGACAATACATTTTGCCCTTGATTATTCAAGTTAATACCAAACCGTAATTCACTTGGGAAGTCAATCATTGCAAATGTGTCAGGAATCGTTTGAGGATAATTTCTGATACGTTGCACCGCTAATTCATTTCGATTGGTGACGACCCTCTCATTTTGTGCATACAATGATGCCAAGGTACGCTGTCGCGGATTTCGGGGAATATCCACTTCTGCTATTTTCTCATATACGATATTATTTGTACCATCATTGGCTTGCATGACATCAGTATTTGGGCGGTTTTGATTGAATTCATCTAAACTAATAATCAAGTATTTGGGATGGTTTAAATCAGGCAAACCCTCACTTATAACACTGTTAAAGGACGAATCAACAGTTGTAAATATATTATCTAATGCCGTATTGTCTACGTCTGTTGTTGGTGACCTTCCTGAAGAAGTTGTTGCCTCCAAATAATACCCAACACCTTGATTACTATCGACAAAGCGTTTGCGAAATCCCAAGAAATATCCTAAATTGAAATTGAATTTGATTGCATTATTTTCTGCGAAACTGAAAAATGAAACGAAAATGGGAAAACGAGAGTTTGTGTCAGTATACTCCTCGTATCGTTTGACACTATTCATTGTTACATGACCTGATATTGAATCATACGACATTGATATTTGCTGTGGATTGTCTCCAAAAAGACTGTCATTTTCGGATGTACCAGCATTTGATAAATTAGTAAAGTAGCTCAGAACACTTGAATTGACTTCACTTAATACACTTTGAACATTCAAATATAACCCACTCTTAATGCTGATTTTATGCTCAGTATTAGTATTATCTGTGATATATAATACATTCGTGTTGAACATTTCATCAATATTGTAAATATTATACGAGAGCGTGTACGTATTCAACTTGATAGACATGACTTGTTGCAAAGGTTCCGCCAAATCTATCAAATAGTCATTTATTGGGTCATTTTGCTTGCGAAATTCGCTGTTGAATACCAGCGTTTTTTCTATAATGTCTTCTGTTTTAGGATTCAACCCACTTTTCATCAGCAACTTGCTTGCACTCTTCGTATTGTCTGCCATGAGGCTTTTATTTTCACGGTCTAACATGTCAGAAGTTTGCATGGCATTGTTACCACCCATTTGCCTTTCCTGGTCATCTTCAATCATATTTGTGTCATTATTATCATCATCATCATCCATTGTTCCTTGAATCAATTGAAGGTGGGTATTAATTTCGTCTCGCTCTGTTTTTGACCTTCCTAATATGTATGAATTTGTTGGGTCCATAATGGTATTGGTATTCGTATTCGTATTCATATCACCATTTGTATCCGAATCCTGGTTTGTTGGATTTCCATCATTGCCACCATCCACCATATTTGACTTTTCGTTTTCTGCATTTATTTCTTCTTCTGCCTTTTCTTGTTCTTCTATTATACGCTGAACATGATTTCGAAGCTTCATTTTGAACCCATTCATGAATTCGGACATCTTGATATTCATATCTTTGTCGTAAATGGCGGTCATATCCTCAATCACTTCACTCAACTTCAAATAATCATATTTTGGTATTGGGGGTTCAAAAAAATCGAACATTTCATCTATCGTGTATTTTTGAGAATTCAAAAAGTCGTCAGATGCATCAAAATCTTCCATGTAGGTAATATGTATGTTATATAAGTAGTTTTTTTATTACATATATAACCATTTGTGATTTGTCATTTGTGATTTGTCATTTGTGATTTGTCATTTGTGATTTATGATTTATGATTCTTGTTGTTTTAGTTGTGCTTTGTATTGTCATGGACTTGGGTGTGATTGTTGGTGTGATTGTTGGTATGGTTTTCGACGTCGCGTTCCATACGGTCTTGTTTCATTTTCAACTTTTTCAATAACATATACATGTTCTTTACTTCTTTATGCATGTCGCGTTTATCAAGATTTTTGTTGAATTTATTCAATGCATCTTGGTCATGCTCTATGTCATATTTTGTATCATATTTGTGTTCATGTTCTGGAGTTTCTGGAGTTTCTGGAGTTTGGTGTAATACATATAGGTCGTGATTGGGTCGGGTCCATGTCGATACACTTATACGTTTTATTGCATTTTTGTGCGGATGGTTGTTTGATAAACTTGATAGACTTTGTAAGTGAAGCAAATAGGTAAAAAATGAAAACATGGTAGCCAACATGATGCTTTTGGTTTCTTATATGCCATGTTTACTTTATTCGGTGAATTTGTCGTTATAATTGCTGATGCTGAGTGTATGTGCTTGTACTTGTACTTGCTCACGCATAAACATATTTCTCATGATTGTTAAATACGAGGTTTCAATGGAAAGAGGTGTTGCTTCTTGGATGTCGTTGTTTGTTGAAATCTCATCATTCTTTTGTTCCATTTTCTTGTAATACTGGGTCTTAATGTATTGAATACCATTGCCTCTTTTCAAGTGATTTTTACCCGTAAACACGAGCTTTTCAAGACACGAAAGCAAATACTTTCCCTCAATATGACTTTCGACCATTTCACGACTTAAACGATGTATAATACGATAGCTGTAACGATTGTAATTCTTATCTGAATACATTGGAAACATACGGTAATAGGGGCGATTTTTTACAATTGATATACCGATGATTTCATTTTCAGGATTCATCATTTCAATCACAAATATGTAGTCTTTTGTATACAATTTTGATTGCTCGCCTGATATTATTACTGGTGTATTATACATTTGGGAAACACTTCGAGGAACATTCTTGTGTATTTTTTGTTTCTTCGGTACTTCTGATACTTCTGATACTTCTGATGTTTCCGAGGTTTCAGAGGTTGATTGCTTGTCTGGTTCTGTATTTACAGACGGTGGACTGTAATCTTCTATAAAATTACGGTATTCACGATATGTTTCAATATTGAATCGTGTGACGGCTATCACATTATTGATGTCTTCTTCTATATCAAGCTTTGCGATTGGAGTCCTACATGATGTCGGTGCATTTGTATTGTCCATATATGAGTTTGTATCTAACTTTGTTATTGTATCTGAAACTGTATTTGTTTCTCTATTTGTATCACGTGTCGGAAATTTTGCTTATTCTATTTTGTGATAATTGTCATTCAATTTTTTTGAAAACACATGTGTTTTTTCACTACACATACTGATATGAACGGAATTGGGTATTAATATATTCTTGCTCGTCATTGTTCAAACCAAAGTATTCCATCAATTCGTTGTTTGTGTACGGCATACTTGGAAAACTACTGCATTTGTGAATACATGGTATATATTCAAGTATACATTTATCAAAGACCATCATCCGATATCGCCCACACGACAAAATGAATTGCACAAACGGGGTTGATAAAAAGTAAGTGTATTGCCTATACAATACGTCGTTTACATGTTCACCTGTTTCTGGTAAATGGAAGACGTAGTTATCACGATTGCTTATACCAAAGTGTCCAGAACAGTCATAATACGGTATTCCATACATTTTATGAGGAAGTACTACTTTGGCGACATTTGCAAAGACACATGGATTATTACTGTATTTGATTTCTAATTTCACTGGTATAACTGATGCAACTGATGTGGCTGATGTGGCTGACACGACTGCTTGTATTGACTGAGTGCTATTTGTCGTCGCCGACTTGACCATTTTCGCCGTATGTATATTCGGATACATGAAGTGTTCTGCTTCATCTACTGCCAAACGCACCGATGATGACGGCATATTTGTTTTCGTGATATATTGATGCAGTGACCCATACTTTAATACAAAGGTCTGCAATATATCACATATACGGACGCCACGCATAGGAATACATTTTCCTGGCTCTAAAGAAAATGGAATTATCTGGTGGTTGATTCTATCGTATACAGGAATTTGTTTTCTCCCAATGGGAGTGTCATAATTTGATGGTAATAATTTACTTCCTACAAATATTGTTGTTGGGGTTTGGGCTTGCTTCGAAAAATAACGATTTGTTTCAGTGTTTGAAAAACACTCCACATATTTGATATTGAAATTTTGTGTCATAAAATCATACATCATTGCCTTGTCTGGTCGGCACCACATGGAAGGAATGATGTAGACTAAATACCCTCCTGGTTTTAATAATGTATACGCATGCTTCACAAACTTTGTCCACATTGTTTGGCCATCTTCATATTTGTGTTGATCTTTATTTGTGTTTGTTGGTACTTTGACTTGACCATTGACATGGTAGGGCGGATTACCGATGATGACATCGTATTGTGATGTAAGTGGTTGGACACTTGTTCCAAGATTCAGGAAATCATCGCATATGATATTCATGTTTATGTTCGTGAATTTGGGTGTATTATTGGTATTGGTGTTATTGGTATTATTGGTATTGGTGTTATTGGTATTATGAAGACACGTGAACATCGACTTTAGAAATGAAACATTGATTGGATTTAACTCGACCATGTGTATCCTTTTATCGATAATATGATTGAGTTCATTTGGTTCTGTATACATTGTATTCTTTTTTAACATTGCATATAATACTACAGCGAAATGTCCACGACCACTGCCTGTATCCAGCCACTTTGTATTCTTATTTTTCAAAAGATGGATGGGAAGTTGAGACAACATATGATAGACTAAATCATGGGGTGTAAATACTTCTCCATGACTCGCTTTGTATATCGATGGTTTCATTTGTTCTTGACACTCACAAAAGAGTGTATGTTCCATAAAGTCATTTTCTGGGTAGACCATATTGCATGTTACAAGTATACCATGTATTTCTTGTTTGATACTTTCCCAGTCATTTGGCTTGTACACCGTATGTTGATTTGTTTTCACTAACACCATGAATGTGTTGAATTATATGTATTAGATTCGACAATAATTTGACATTTTCGACTTAAACATGTCAAATTACATGGAATGTACCAAGCAACGCAATTTATTGTTCATTATTTCTCACCGTTTGTACTCGACTTAGTCTGTATTATTTACTACTTCTTCAAGTTGTTCCAAAATGCCCTTTGTTTTGTTTCGTTTATCCTGAAGGACCTTATTGGCATTTAGTGCGGCTTCTCTTTCTTTTATTGCGGCCTCTCTCTCATTTTCTGCGGCTTTTTTCTCTTTTATTGCGGCATTTTTCAGTTCATTCTGCTCTTGGGCTCTTTCTTTGGCTTTTTTACCTTTATTACCTTCAACGAGTGGACTTCCAAATAGGCTGAATCCTTCTGTACTACCCATGAAAGGCGCAAAGGGTTCTACAGGTTCTTCACCTGTGTCTTCATCCTTTTCATCGTCCTTTTCAACACCTTCTTCGTCATCGTCTTCTTCATCTGTTTCGTCATCATCTTCCTCCATATTCTCAAAGCCTTCTTCATCTTCATCTTCCTCTTCATCCTCTTCATCTTCTACTTCATCTTCTACGTCATCTTCTTCATCCTCGTCATCCATGTTTTCAATATTGCGATTAGACATGTATTGTTTGTACGAGAAACATGCGTATAGAACCATGCCAATCAGGAGTAAATATACTCCTAATACCCACATATTCTTCTTTTTGAACGGCTTGCTCATCGTGTTTATCATTGTGTTGATACCTGATTTCAATGTTTTCAAGAGTTTCATAATATCTATACTGTTTGTTTATATAAAAATTATGAGAAATATATGACTATGACTATCGTATTATGCGGATACTAAGGGTTCTTCTAAGGGTTCTTCTGGAGATGTCTGTAGATTCTTGGCCTCGGCTATTAATACATTAAGGTCGTCTATTTTCTTCTCGTATTGATTTCGAACAGCTTGCACTTCGCTTTGTGCTTGGTTGACTGTTTTTTCTTGGAACCCAACCGTTGCCCCCATCCTCTCTATTTCGTCGTTTTGAACGTTTATTTGACCCTTTAAACCAGATATTTTTCCTTTTAATTTCTTTTGCATTTCATCTTTGTCATCTTTTAACTCTTTGATCGTCTTTATTTTCTGATTGAACCCAGCTTTGATTTTCTCCGCGAGAACTGTTTGTTGATTAAGACGGTTTGTATATTCGCCAGAATTAGGGTCCAAGTTAGTACAGGCATTTAACAGTTTTAAGTATTCATCCACTTTTACATTCATTTCCTTTTCTGTTTCTGGAGTGTCACTTACGACACCTTCACGTTTATTTACATTGTACTTGCGGACATAGATAAAATATACGACCAAAAGACCTATCAACATTAAACATAGCATCAAAATTTGACGAAATGACCTTGTTTGCATAACGCTCTTCATATTTTGTAATAACTTCTTTAATGTTGTCATTTTAGGAATGCCTCCAAAATACATAATCTTATATACTAATATTCGATAATTTAATTCTTTGTTTGTCAGAAGTTATACAAATAGTTACTTCATTCATGGTTGGGTTGGGACTCTGTTTGAGGAGATTCGGTTGGTGTTTCCGTTGGCATTTGTGTTGGGGTTGGGGTTGGTGTTGGTGTTGTCTCATCATGAGGGGGTTGGGATGGGACTGGAGGTGGTGTTCGTACTTGGAATGCTTGCATACATTCATTTATTTTCGCTCCCTCTTCAAGACTAAATGCTCCACGACGATGTGCCAATTGGAGAAAAGCAAATACAAGTTGAAGTGCCATGTGTTGATTAGCAACAGGGACTTCTGTGATTGGCATTTCAATAGGTTTAGGCTTATCGTCTGTAGTGGGTTCACTTACTTTATTCTCCTTTTCTTCTACACTCATTTCCATCATATCCATATGTGATTCGGTTTCAGCTTCGGCTTCGGCTTCTTCCTTATTGGTGGGTTGGGTTTGGTCTTGGTCTTGGTCTTGGTCTTGGTCTTGGTCTTGGTCTTGGTCTTGGTCTTGGTCTTGTTTGACAAGTGGTTCATCAAATACCACTTTCTTCTCACTTGTTTCCTTGATTTCAGCGGGTGCAGGTGTGGGTGCAGGTGTGGGTGCAGGCGTTGATTCTTGACTCGATATGTGCTCCATACTCATAAAATACTATACTATAAAATGACGTTCGTGTTTAAGTGGTTTTGATTTGATTTGATTTGATTTGATTTGATTTGATCTGATTTGATTTGATTTGATTTGATTTCTATAATGCATTGTCTCTCCATATCCGTCAAATACGTGAATAATTTTTTAGGACTACATTATATTATGTTTAATTTAAATATCGATAGCTACTCACTCGATGACTTAAAAAAGCTATTCAATGTTGAACCTTCTGGATTTGTGAATTCTCTTAATATGCATGAAATTATAGAAGAACGTTATAATGCTCTTGTCCAAATGATTCAACAAAGTCCCACAATGGGAGATGGTCAAAAACAAGAATCAAACGCTTTCTTATTCAAAGCAAAAGCCAAATTAGCTCAACTCTCTTCTCCCAGTATTCATAACACCGTGTATCAAGATTCACGCCAAGCGACATCACTTCCATGGCAAGTTGTGGGAAAACAAAACTCTACTATGGATAAAAAAGTGGTGAAATTAATTGGTATTGACTCCAAATTTCGTGACAGCGGGGATATCCAACCTGATACCAATAATTTCCAAGTTTCTTTTAATAACAATTTTAACAAAGTCGAATCCATGGAAATTGTTGAATACAGCGGACCTACCGCCCTTAAAGTGATTTCCGAATCATTGGGAAATAATTTCTTGAATATTGACATCTTGGATGGGAATGGTGATGTAACTACATCCCATGTGGTGACCATTGGTGACTATTACCGTATTGAGCGCAATGTATTGACCCCCGAGGATAATATTATATTTGTTTCGAATATCAATGCCGAAATCTCAAATGCTCTTGGTGATCAAGATTTGTCCTTTGCATTTCCTCATGAATACAACAACGGTACTAATATGATTGGTCATATGATGAACCGTACTTTACGCCTTAACAATGGGCGCAGTGAATCCGTCCGTTTGAATTTGAACCAAACTCGAACAGGTATCGATGAAGGCAGTCATGGTATTATGGAAAAGAAATTAGGGCATTTGCTCGGGTTTCGCAATAGCACAACTATCACTGTCGCCAATGGGGCTGTATATGACTTGCCTGCTGTTTTGGATTTAGTGAGCTTCAAATATGCTTACTTGATTGTCGATGACTTCCAATCCAATGGTGAAACCAATATTGTTGCCGAAGATGTATATAGTGTTCCTTGTGCCCAAAACATGAAATTTGGTGGCAATATTTTGGCGAAAATTAACTATCGTAACGAAACCAATTACAACATGATGAACCGTGTGATTTCCACACCTCGGATGTACTATGGCAATGTTGATATTGCGAAACTTCGTATTATGCTTGTGAATGAATTTGGTGATTTAATTGATACTCAACAAGCAGACTGGTCATTTACTCTAAAGCTTGATTGCTCTTATCATTAAACATAACATACTTATTGGATAATGGATATTTATTGGATGTTTGTTTATTTCATGCTTCCTTCCAAATGGTTGCAAAGTTGATGCAAAGTTGATGCAAAATTGATAATAAATTTGTTTTCATATTATATTATCAATCATCGTGTTATCATTATTCGATAAAGTACCGAATTCGAATATTCATCTCAAGCCCAAATCTGTCAATATTACTCAAACGCAACATACAACTATGCTCACCCAAATGAACACCCAAATGAACACCCAAATGAACACAGACCCATTTCACTCCCATTGTGACTCTAAACGTACGGATGTTTTGACATGTCTCAAAAAGTGCAATCAGGGACACCATACGGAATGCTACAAATCACAATTCCTATTTGAAACGTGTATTGAAGATGTCAGGCGACGTTTTCAGCAAACGAAATACCCGTTATGGGAAAATCATTACAATGTCTTTCAATCTGCGCGGTAATATACCACTGCTTTGTTGGTCACATTTATAACCCTTAGTACATGTTTTTACTTGTACTGCTTCCTGATGTTGATTTAGTTACTTATTTACGTATTTACGTATTTACGTATTTATGCGTCACACAAGTTGCAGTATTTTTTACTTGACGCAATGGGTTTTGATTCATTGCTTCGTGTTGATATTGGTGATGCGTGATATATATTGTGATTTGTGTATTGTGATGATGAACGAATGTACTGATTCTGGAGGGATGTATTTGATTCATTTCCTGTTGAATCTGTTTTAAGCTCATTACGCTCGATATTGGATGCTTTGACGACAAATGGATTGTAGTTTGCACATGTTACCGTTGGTGGTGTGCAACGCGCTTCCTTAAGTGCCTGTATTTGTGTATGACTTTTGTGAATCATACTCAAGTTATATTTATTCATTAAATGGTCTCGTGCACTTGACATTTATATACATAAACTACATTTTAAATTTATTTGTGTTTTGTCTTGTGTTGTGTTGTATTGTGTTGTATTGTGTTGTATTGTGTTGTATTGTGTTGTGTTGTATTGTGTTGTATTGTGTTGTATTGTGTTGTATTGTGTTGTGTTGTATTGTGTTGTGTTTGGTTTCTTTGGAAATTGATTTAAATACTGTGACCATATTATGATAAGAGAAATTCGATTTGAATGAATATTTTTCGCAATAGTAATAATAATGAATGTGATTCACATAGTCACCATATATGTATACCTGCATCGACACATAAATCTGTTCAGGGTTATAGCCATAGTGACTCTGTTGCTGTTGGGAATGGTCAAGGAAATTCAGCCTTGTCGTCTCCACTTCATACTCCTGTACATTTTACATGCCCACATTGTCATAAACTGTATATTCGACAGTCCGCATTTGAACGTCATGCGTACATTTGTGCTATGAAATACAACAGACAAATGCCATCCAATATT
>Ga0181409_1000078_pt1 | contig 33383 bp, 15 predicted proteins | sample 32SPOviralmetaG_FD_130138 | JGI IMG/M metagenome (GOLD analysis project Ga0181409, IMG submission 130138) | Marine viral communities from the oligotrophic San Pedro Time Series (SPOT) site, San Pedro Channel, CA, USA - 32 SPOT_SRF_2012-05-30 | ecosystem: Environmental > Aquatic > Marine > Strait... | reverse complement strand
TGTATCAATAGTAGACCATGTTGGATTTTGAGAACTTAAAAATTGTGTTGGTCCTAAATTACATTTATAGTTCATCACGTAAATTGTTGCTTGTATATCGGATGCAATATTACCATAAAAATAAAACTCATCTCCAAAATTTAATGTAGGTTCTGGCTCATTATTCGTAGGTAGGTCTATATAGTTAGATAAATCATACAACTCTCCATTACTTACAGCATCATCATACATGGTTTTATTTAACACTAAAGTGCTTCCTGTTAATCCTGAAACCGTAATCTTATCATTAACTGAAGATGCGCTTAACTGACTTGTTAAGTTTATTTCATACCATTCAGTTGGGTCAGGTTTTTCACCTGTTATAACTTTTTGAGCTAAAATCACTATATCATTAGCTGAAAACCCTGATTGGGAATCATCACTAATTAGAAACGGAAACTCGTTACCAAATCTAACGGTTACATCTGCAGTATCAGGTGGACAATCAGGGTCAGTACCACAAATCTGTGTGTAGTAATTACAATGTAATGACTCTGTAAAAGCAGAATGATTAAATCGATATGTTAACCATAAACATTCACTTGTGCCTGATAAAAGTCCTACATCACTTCCTGAAGTACCGTTAAAAGTATTTGGTACTACTAAACCTAATTTAGGCGCGGGTAATGTCCAATTTCTATTGGATTTATAACTTAATGATGCGATTATTTCATCATCATCAAAAGTAATCATTTTAAAGTCTGGCCAAACTTTACCTACTCTATTTGGATATCCATTACTATTTGCATTTGTATCCCATAATTGGTAATACCTTATCCCTGGATTGTTCATATCCGAGTTAACATTAGATTCAATATAATATGGTTTAAAAAGATTTAGACTGTCAAACCCATCAGGGTCCACATAAAAAGTTTCACCCATTGTTCCTCCTGATGACTTATGCCACATTAATGTAGGTATATTAACTCTAAACCTTCTACCAGGACCTGTTTGACCTGATAAATCAAAATTAGTATCAGTATATGTTAACGCGAACTTTTCTCCGTAAAAATTATCAATCGCTTGATTAGTATAGTGAACTATAGCTATTGATTTTTGGTCCGATGGAGATAAAATAACTTTTTCCGAAAATGAATTATAATAATAAGTAGAATCAGTGTCGGTTTGACCTGTATTTGAATTATATCCTAAATATTCTTTTGTACCTGTATATCCCGTTGAACCAAATTGGTTGTAACCTTGATATGTATTTGTAAATAATCCCGCAGGACTCTCAGTCCATGGTATATTCATATTCCAAACTTTAACGTAATAATCAGAAATATCACAATTACTTTCAAAATTAATTGCATCTTGGTTCCAATAATATTCAGGAGTATATGTATCATAAACTTCAGTCATACCTGAAGGATAAAAAATGACTCGGGCATTTCCACTATATCCCATACTTTGTAAATTTGGCAATTGTCTGTCTAATTTAACTGTAATTGGTCCAGTATTTCCTGATGTTGAACCTGTAATACTAATAACTTTATATGTTAATACAGGATAATTATTACTGATTGGTTGTGTACTTCCCGTATCAGAAAAAAAGACAGTCATAATATGGTTAGAAACCACTGTACCTGTTACTCCACTATTAATTATAGAAGCGTTTAAGCTAACAGTATTACCTGAGTTTAAAGTCCCCATTGGTATAATATAATTAGGATTTATAGTGTATGCACTTGATGTGAATGCAGTAAAACTATGGTCAGTAACATTACTATACGAATACGATGTTTGACCCGTAAAAAATCCTAAAGTTGCGGCTGTATTATATATGTTATCAATCTGAGGTTCCGAAATTGGAATTCCGTAAGTATTAGTTGATTGAGTAGTTACCACTAATGGGTATTTAACATTAGCTTTATTTTTTTCAGGTAAGGGTGATAAATTTTGAGCATTATATTCTGCATCTAAAACTAATCCTGAAGATAAATCAGCATTAGGTATACAGTCGTAACATACTTCACTATCACCTACTTGAAAGTAACTGATATTAAATGTTCCTTCTGATATTTTTTTTCTCCCTGCGTCAGTCAACTTACTGTTGATTAGTGCTGCGGTGTCTTTAATTATATATCCCATGTTTTATAAATAGTTTTATTATCAAATTTTATTTTATTATTCATATTAAATTATATTATACAGGACTTCTGAAGCATCCACTTCTATTAGCTGATTCAGTTATTATATTTGTTTTAGTACTACCTATCGTCCCACAATTAGTTCCCGAAATACTAACATTATCACCTACTGTTGTCACTTGATTAGTCCCTATTGTTGGACAAGCACATGAAGTAGAAGTTTGATTTAAATCTACCGACTGAGTTATGGTACCTGATAAAATACTATTAGTAGTAAGTGAAAGTTGCTGTGATGTAGTTGTATATGTTGTTATATCTCCAACTTGTGTTGGTCGAGTAGAACACACCTGACCACCACTCGTTTGAGGTGATGTCTGATTATAGATAATAGGAATACCATCTACATTTCCAACTATTAGAGTTGTAAAATTAACCGATTGACCATTAACTGGTACTTGTCTTTCTTCAGTATGGTTAAATGATAAATTAAAACTTACAGTTACCCCTGGTGGTAATGATGGATTTACATATGCGCTATAATCATAACTTACTGTTACAGAATTTTGTATCATATTAGGTGTAGTAACGACATTACTTTTTGTAAGAAATAAATCATATGTTGTAGACGCGCTTCCTGTATTAATAGTAAAATTAACACTGTCTTGATTAACAGGTGAATCACTATCTTCTACAACTGCAGTATAAGTACCTGATGGTACATTACTAAAGACTCCTGAATTTTGGAAATCTCCGAAACCTTGTATTTGATAGTTATATGGGGGAACCCCATTAGTCGCACTCATAAGAACACTTCCGATTTCTCCCTGACATTGTGGTTGAGTAAGATTTAAATTTAAAGATAACGGAAATCCTGAACACGCACCTACTTGTACCTGCCATGGAAATTTCTGGTTACCTCCATTATTAGTCCATCCTGCCCCAATAGGTTGAGGTTGGGGTGGACTCTGTGGGAATACCATATTCCCTACACCTACATTAGACCATGGAGTCACTTCCCACGACCCATTAGTTAAATTATATGTCATTGTTAATCCATTTGCACTATTAATCCATTGATAGTTACCATTACTATCTGTTCCGTTTGCAGTAAATTCATATTGTAGTTGAAATCCATTGTTAGTTAAACATAATGTAGTTTGGGGCACTGGCGTTGGGGTTGGAGGATTACATGCCGAACAAGTACTATAAGAATTAGAAATTGTCAATGCAGAAACTTCAAGTCCAGCTGAACTAACAGGGCCAATAAAATCATAACAACCAGGTATTTCATTAAAAAGAAAAGCGTTTTTGAAATTTGGAAATGGATGGTCGTATGTTGCACCTGACACATATACAGTTCTCGAAGATAATCCCGGGCAGGTTGTAAATTTATAAACTGTGTTAGTTGAAGAACCAACAACACAAGATGTAGTTATCGTATAATCCCCATAATAATCAGTAACAACCGCAGAATAAGTACCAGGTAATAAATTAGTTATTGTTGTACCTTGTTGTCCATTGGTCCATTGTATAGTGTAAGGAGCTGTACCTCCCAATATTTGAACTTGAGCAACCCCATCCGTTGATGTTGGTGAAGATGCGTTAGTTATTTTACATTCTACCTCCATCGGTATTATGGTTAAGATTGTACAATTATTTCCTGATAGTGTTGCCATTTATTTATTTTTTATGTTGAACATGAAGGTGATTCACAACTACTGACTTCAGTGTATGTAAATCCACCTGCAGCTGAGTTATAACTATTACTTGGTGTAGGATTTTGTGTTGTCACAATTTCTAAACATAGTTTATTGTTGGTGTTCCATGATTGGGACGTTAGTCCTGTATCGGTATATACGTTACCTATTGATATATTATTAATACCTGGTACTATCACCCAAGTAAAATATGTTTCTTCTCCACATAATTTAGCGGTATAAACACATCTTTCACATCTTCCTGATGTACATCCTGAAGTATCAGTAGTAGAGAAAGTACTTAAATAAGTACTACTGAACGTTAACGTACCTGAATAATCTTGTATTTGTACACATGTAGCCACAGTAGGGTGGTTAGGAACCAATCCTGTTGTCCATCTAGACTGACCAATGGTTAGTACTGTAGGACTTTGAACATATCTGGCGGGAGGAGAAGATATACCAGACTCACAACAAGGTTCTAAATCATACCTACATTGGTTGACACCTGACTCACTTAACGCATCATTACAATTCTCATAAGGGCCTGACGCACTATATATAACTCCACTTGTATCACCCCCTTGTAATGAATAGGCATTATCCTCAATAACTATAAAATCTCCACTACTAAATTGACCTGCAGGTAATCCGATTGAACCTGTGATTGGATTGTCAGTAGAGTTACAACATAAAGTAACACCTCTAAAGTAATCATAATTAGGTGTTGGTGTTGGTGTAACAGGAGGCGTCGACGCTGGTGTGTCTGTTGGTGTAGCTGTAGTAGTAACAGTTGGTGTATTCGTTGGTGTAACTGTAGTAGTAACAGTTGGTGTTACAGTGTTAGTTGGTGTGTTAGTCGGTGTAACTGTAGTGGTAACAGTTGGTGTGACAGTGTTAGTTGGAGTATTAGTTGGTGTAACTTCAGCGGTTACGGATGGCGTTACAGTGTTAGTTGGAGTAACAGTTGGTGTAATTTCAGCGGTTACGGATGGTGTGACAGTATTAGTTGGTGTATTGGTAGGTGTTATTGTATTTGTCGGCGTATTTGTCGGAGTAACTCCAGGAGTTGGTTCCGCAGTATCAGTAGGTGTAACCGTATTAGTCGGAGTAACTGTTGTTGTAACAGTAGGTGTAACCGTATTTGTTATAGTATTGGTTGGTGTGTTAGTTGGTGTAACACCAGGAGTTGATGCCGGAGTACCTGTTGGTGTTACAGTGTTAGTTGGTGTGTTAGTAGGGGTAACCGTTGTTGTTGGTGTTACGGTTGGACTTACGGAAGGTGTATCTGTTGGTGTAACAGTTGTAGTTGGTGTAACTGTTGGTGTAGATGTTGGACTTGCTCCGGGTGTGTCAGTAGGTGTAACTGTTGGTGTAATAGTCGGAGTTGATGTAGGTGTAGGAGTCGGGTATCCACATCCACTAAATGTAAATGAAACCGCACAATTAAATCCTTGTGCACATCCTTGGAATACCCAATTAGTGGTATTTGGGGAAGTAAGAGTTGGATTGAGATTATAAAATGTTACGGCAGCTAACGACCAACCTGTCACTTCCCATCTTGTTCCTATCCATTGTATACTACCATGATTCGGTGAAACCCATTGAGCTCTACCATTATGTAGGGTAGAGGAAAGGGTATATGTGGCAGTATCGCTAAAACCATTACCAGTAAATGAACCGTAATAATAGGTAGGAGTCGGACATGGTGCTGATGTAGTCGGAGTTAATGTTGGAGTCGGTGTTACTGTATTTGTCGGTGTAACTGAAGGAGTGACTGTTGGTGTTGGTGTTGGTCCAAAACCAAAAGTTTCACAGACTTCACAATTATCATCGTCAGTTAACTTTACAACAAATGGTACATCTTGATAAGACGGTGGTAAAGTAAATGTATAAGGAACACTTTGAATTGTATCAATAAATATAGAAGGAGAATTAGCATTGCAGTTGTTAGCCACCCAAATATTAAATGGTGGTGTACCCGTTGCCGTATTTATCGTTACTGTCATCATATTATGTTATACTATTATAAACACTCACATTTGTAAGTGAATATGTTATGTTACTATAAGTATTTATCTCTCTTTCAATTTTATTTTTTTTATTCATATTATTAAAGCGTTACACACGTTACTTGTCCACCTACATTACCACATTCAAACAAACCAATAACCCGTCCATATAAACCTGCATTTGGTCCTGAAGGCTCTGTTATTATTTGTGCTACTCTATATAAACCGTTATTTCCTGGTCCTGTGGCTGAAGAACTATTCCAATATGCATAAAATCCATTTTCTACTCCATTTGGTATTCCATAAATAAATGTAGGTTGTAACGGATTACCATCACAAGTTTTCTGAGAATTTACAGTAAAGTTTGATGTACAGAAAATATTACATATCGTAGATACTCCTGACACAAAAATAGCATTTGGACCAGAAGGATTTGGGGTTGGGGTTGGAGTTGGGGTTGAAGTTGGTGACCCGTTTGGTGTGTTTGTAGGTGTAATGGTAGGTGTAATACTAGGTGTTGGAGTAGGTGTAGGTGTTGATGTAGGATTAGGTGATGGTGACGGTAATGGTTGATTATCAGTAGGACATTGTGTACATGATGGGTACCCTGTGTCAAGAGATAATGAGTATGAAGGACCTGTATAACCTGTTACATCCTCAATATATTCCCAACATCCTGGTATCTCATTAAAAGTAGAAATATTATTAGCTGAAGGATTAGTCATATTTAAACCATAGACAACATCGTTATTTGTTTGTTGTGTACCTGAGAAAACAATATCAAAGAATTGAGTTTGTCTTTGTGATGCAGTTAAATATCCAAACTTAGTACCACCTGTAAATTTTTCTAATTCATTTCCGGTCGCGTATGAAGGCGCATTTGTCCAAGTACTATCATCAGTTAAATCTATCGACACTAATAAAGTATATGGGTTGTTTGAACCTGGCCCTACACTTGCGTTCGGTTGATTACCCATTGTTTGTGTGGTGTACACATCTATGGTAGTACCTGTTTTTATTGTTTTAACTCTAACATACCCTCTTGTATTGTAATAACCAGAACCAAATGGTGAAGAAGTACTACTCCAAACTGAAGTACTAAAAGAACCGGTACCATTAGTAAACGCTTGTATATTATTATTTTGATTATATCTAATAGAAGAACTACCTCCTTGCCTATTAACAAAATGAAGTTGTAATGTATGTGTTTGTCCTGATGGACCATATAACCCTTCGTCATCTTTAATTGCCGCTAACATGATACCAATGTTATCATCGTCAGTATCCGTACTACCTAAAGTAACTTCGTGTGTGTATTCTTCATATCCACATGTAGAATAAAAACCATTAACTAAACCACTATTTTGTAAACATTCAATCATTTTTGGAGTACCTCCAGCATTATTTATTTTAGTAGATGCTAACACAACTGTGTTAGATGCTCCACTAACAGTATACTGACTGTTAGTTAAATTAGTAGTTGTCCATTGACTTGAAGTAGTGAGGAATCTACTTGCCGTTGGATTACCATATTGTAATCCTGTATCTCTAGTTGGGTCAAACGTTGTCCATCTCCAACCAGTACCAGTAGCACCAACATTAAAGAAAACTACAAACTTATCATTATAACTATTATAATAAAATTTACCACTATCCGCATTACCTTGTTGTAAACCTGCAGGTCCAATATTTTGACCTTCTAACATAGCAAGATTATATACACCTAAATATTTATTATTAGTAGAACCTGTATAGAAATAATAAGAACTATCATTGGTTATAATAGTACCATCTACTTGTAAACCTGTTTCTATTGATGTTTGTCCATATTTCCAACCTGAGAAGAAAGAAAATCTTGACCAATCAGAAACAATATCATCAGGGTTAGTTTGTTCACCAAAATTAATATTAGTCTCTACACATCCTACACCACCACATCTTTCAAATAAACTATAATTTTCAGGTAATGGAGTTGGGTCAGGAGTTGTACATTCCTTACAATCGGCATCTACACTATTAACAGATGTTAAGATATGAGTAGAGGAACCTTCGATTTCCTCAACAAAAGTTAAACAATAATCTATACCATCTATTGTTCCATTAAATGTTGTTCCTGAATTTATTGTACCACCAGTATAGGTTATTGGTACTGTAACATAAAATATATCTAATAAACTTGTAGTATCACAATTTGTTAACTTAGCAACTTCACCACAATCAAAAAACCCATCATCAATTATAAATGTAACCGCTCCATTTACAGGTGTCCCTGATTGACTTGTAGGTGTAGGTGTTGGTGTTGCAGTAGGAGTAGAAGTTACGGTAGTTCCTGTTGTTATTGATGCAGAACATCCTCCACCTGAAGTAGTAGGTGTTAATGTAGGAGTATGTGTCGGTGTTACAGTGTTAGTTGGAGTTAATGTTGGTGTAACAGTATTAGTTGGGGTTAATGTTGGTGTTACAGTATTAGTTGGTGTATTAGTAGGTGTAGCGGTTGGACTAGCCCCTGGAGTATCAGTAGGAGTTACTGTAATAGTTGGAGTTATAGTTACAGTTGGTGTAACAGTATTAGTTGGTGTATTAGTTGGTGTAACCGTAATTGTTACTGACGGAGTAACAGTATTAGTCGGAGTAATTGTTGGTGTAACATTTGCAGTAACCGATGGGGTAACTGTATTAGTTGGTGTATTAGTTGGTGTAACTTGTGCGGTAACAGATGGTGTAACAGTATTAGTAGGTGTGTTAGTAGGTGTAATTCCTGGCGTACCTGTAGGTGTAACAGTAGTTGTTACTGTTGGTGTAATAGTATTAGTTGGAGTATTAGTTGGTGTAACCGTTGTTGTAACGGTAGGTGTAACAGTATTAGTAACAGTTGGTGTCACAGATGAAGTTACGGATGGTGTAACGGTATTAGTTGGCGTATTAGTTGGAGTTACTTGTGCAGTTACAGAAGGCGTAACAGTATTAGTCGGAGTAATTGTAGGTGTAACACTACTTGTAACCGATGGAGTAACTGTATTAGTTGGAGTATTAGTCGGTGTAACTGTAATAGTAACAGTAGGCGTTATAGTGTTAGTTGGTGTGTTAGTTGGTGTAGTTCCAGGTGTACTCGTTGGAGTAACTGTATTTGTGGGTGTTATTGTAATTGTTGGACTAACAGTAGGGGTATTTGTAGGAGTAACTGCAGGTGTGTTTGTAGGTGTTAATGTTACCTGAGCGGTTACCGATGGTGTAACAGTATTAGTCGGCGTATTTGTTGGAGTAACATCAGCAGTTGATGAAGGAGTAACGGTAGGAGTAGTTGTAACTCCTGGAGTATTAGTAGGAGTAATAGTAACAGTAGGTGTAACCTCTGCAGTTGATGAAGGAGTAACTGTAGGGGTAGTTGTAACCTCAGGAGTATTAGTAGGAGTAATAGTAACAGTAGGAGTCACAGTAGGTGTAATTTCAGCCGTGACGGATGGAGTTACAGTTGGTGTAGTAGTTACTTCAGGAGTATTAGTAGGAGTAATAGTAACATCAGGTGTAACAGTAGGAGTGACCTCTGCGGTTGTTGTTGGAGTAGCAACAGGTGTTCCTGTAACTTCAGCAGTCAATGTAGGTGTAATTGTTACTGTCTGAGTTACAGTTGGAGTTACTTCCGCAGTTAATGATGGTGTTACAGTTGGTGTTGTTGTTACTCCAGGAGTAGCAGTGGAAGTTATAGTGACAGTTGGAGTTATAGTTGTTGTCACTGCAGGGGTGTTTGTAGGTGTATTAGTTGGTGTTATTGTAACTTCAGCAGTCAATGTAGGTGTAATTGTTACTGTCTGAGTTACAGTTGGAGTTACTTCCGCAGTTAATGATGGTGTTACAGTTGGTGTAATAGTAACCTCAGGAGTGTTAGTTGGTGTAATAGTTACTTCAGGAGTAATGGTAGGCGTTACTTCTGCAGTTGATGTTGGAGTGGCAACAGGTGTTCTTGTTACTTCTGCAGTCAATGTAGGTGTAATTGTTACTGTAGGAGTTACAGTTGGAGTTACTTCAGAGGTTGATGTTGGAGTGGCAACAGGTGTTCTTGTTACTTCTGCAGTCAATGTTGGGGTAATTGTAACGGTTTGAGTAACTGTTGGAGTTACTTCGGCAGTAATAGTTGGGGTTATAGTGTTAGTTGGAGTTAATGTTGGTGTTACTTCAGCGGTTACGGATGGTGTAACAGTATTAGTAGGTGTATTTGTTGGGGTTATAGTAACTGTAGGAGTTAAAGTAGGGGTAACCTCTGCAGTTGATGTTGGAGTGGCAACAGGTGTTCTTGTTACTTCTGCAGTCAATGTAGGTGTAATTGTTACTGTCTGAGTTACAGTTGGAGTCACTTCGGCCGTAACTGAAGGAGTAACAGTATTGGTTGGAGTATTAGTTGGGGTAACCTCTGCAGTTACAGATGGTGTAACAGTATTAGTCGGTGTTACAGTAGGAGTTACATCTGCAGTTGGTGTGGGTGTTGAAGTAACTTCAGGTGTTGGTGTTGAAGTTATAGTTACAGTTGGAGTAACTGGCGCAGTTGAACTTGGCGTATTAGTTGGTGTAACTGCGGGTGTTCTTGTTACGTCAGCAGTTGTTGTTGGGGTAATAGTTACTGTCGGAGTAACTGTTGGGGTTACGGTACTCGTTACTTCAGGAGTATCTGTTGGAGTAGTTGTGACTTCCGGTGTGTTTGTTGGAGTTATAGTTACAGTCGGCGTAACAGTTGTTGTTACCTCAGGAGTATTAGTAGGTGTAACTGCGGGTGTTCTTGTTACGTCAGCAGTTGTTGTTGGTGTAACTGTATTGGTAGGTGTATTAGTAGTAGTTATAGTCGGAGTAACTGTAGGTGTTACTGTAACAGTCGGCGTATTTGTAGGAGTAACAGTCGATGTGACAGGAGGGGTCTTTGTTACATCAGCAGTTGTTGTTGGAGTAGCCGTATTGGTAGGAGTTAAAGTAGGGGTAACCTCTGCAGTTGATGTGGGAGTAGCAACAGGTGTTCTTGTTACTTCAGCAGTTGTTGTTGGAGTAATAGTTACTGTCGGAGTAACGGTAGTAGTTATTGTTGGAGTAACTGTAGGTGTAACAGGAGGAGTCTTTGTTACATCAGCAGTCGTTGTTGGAGTAACTGTATTGGTAGGTGTATTAGTAGGTGTGACTTCCGCAGTTGTAGTAGGTGTTGCGACAGGTGTTCTTGTTACATCAGCAGTCGTTGTTGGAGTAATAGTTACTGTCGGAGTAACGGTAGGTGTATTAGTTGGAGTTTCAGTAGGAGTTTCTGTAGGAGTTTCTGTCGGAACTGGAGTACGAGTAGCTTTTGGAGTTCGGGTCACTGGTGGTGTTTCAGTAGGGGTAATAGTTACTGTCGGAGTAACGGTAGGTGTAACAGTCGATGATGGTGTTGGTGTTGGACAAGTACCACAATCTTCACACGAGTTATAAAAGTCATTAGGTTCTAAATCACCATCTTGACCCGAACCTACACCAGAAGTTTCGTTAGTTATTATATAACAGTTACCTCCAGCATCAGGATACTTAACAAATGCACCATACTGAGTACTAGGTTTAGTAGCTGGTTTACCACAAGCAATTTGAACTTTAACTGTAATCGTATTACCACTACAACAGTCTTCAAGTTGTAACTCCCAAAAGGCACAAGGATTTTCTTTCGCTAAACAATCTGTACAGTCCGTATAATCAGGTGAATTATAAATTCCGTCTGAACCACTACCACCTGACGCAACCGCTTCGTAACAACAACCATCAAAAACGTATGTACGTTTGTTATTTAATACATCGTTGATGTCATCTTTAGGTACAAGAATACTCTTGGCTAATTCACCTGTACAACAATCAAGTAGTTTGACGGGAAGATAAGTAGGAGTAACAGTAGGAGTGACTGTTGGAGTAACTGGTGGTGTTGGAGACGGTGATGGTGTTGGTGTTGGGTCGGAACCACCGCATGGATTAACTGATAGACATTCAATACAGGTTTTAAAAGCGCTCTTTGTTAATGTGGGACCACCTACGAGTGCTCCTTCTATAAGAGTATAACAGTTATTACTACTATCAAGGTAAACATCACCATTAACACCTGATTGTGTATAAGTAAAATTACTAATAGTAAAAGGAGAACAACATAACCGGAATCTTCCAAAAAGAGATGAAGATGATGGAGTAGTTGTAGGTGTAACAGTTGGAGTTGGTGTTGGTGCCGATTCGCAACACTCATCACAGTCATCATAAACATCATCAATAACAACACTAACTGTCGGAGTACCTTTATGTGACGCTACGTAATAACAACACTGAATACCTCCAGATGTTATTCTAACCACTTGCCCAATATAAGGTAATGATGCCCCTATTGAACCTAAATTAGTAATATTAACAAAAGTATTATCTAAAGGATATGTACAACCTATATTTCCGTTTTGAGGTGGACAATTTTCGGTATAGTCAGAACATCTAATAAGTCCTACTACAGTATCACTTACACCTCCGGTCATAGAGGCAGCAGGGTCTTGTGTTCCGGACTCACCTGTACAACTTGCACAGGAATTACCCAACCATATGGATGCGATTTGACCGATAAATGTGACTGTTGGTGTACATTCAGTACAAGAACTAATCGCTCTCCAGCATGAACCTGAAGTATCAACGAATCCCGTAGTACCCGCCACTAATAATGGGGAAGTTGTATTATTAATACATGCAACCACATTGGTACTACAATTTCTAACGCAAATAGTAGATACATTATGTACTACATATCCGTCTAATAAATAATGAAATGGTCCATGTAAACTAATCGAAATTAAATCTTCTGTATTAGACGATTGCTCATAATTGTAAATGTTCTCTAATAATATACTTCCATTTTCAATTCTAACTATTTTATAGTCATCACCTAAATATAAATCTTTAACATTCTTAAATTGAAATTTTTCTTTTAAAGTATTAAAAACTAAAATTTCTTTATCTTTTAAAGATAATTCGTTGATAGTAATATAATCTTCGTTCTGAGTAGATACTTTATTAACTTTAGCGGATGTAAACTCTAAACCGTCAATTCTTTCACTTGACCAATTTTTAGTGTCTTCAACATTAGTATCATTAGGTAAAACAATAGATTGCAGGGACATACCTTCTTGAACATCTTCAATATTCAAAAGGGTACCGTCAAGTAATAAAACTTTTTGACCTACTTTATATCCAACCATATAACTAAATACTTTCTATATAAATAATCGCATATGCGATTTTGTGTCTTTTTTATTAAGACTCTTTTCTTAATTTCCCGTCATAGTGGTCAAATCTATCGTGTTCAGTAGGTGTAAGTAGTAAAATACCTGGATTAATATTACCTTTTACTGTTTCTTGAAACATATATGACATCCATGTTTGTTCAAAAGGTCTAACCCATTTTTCCGTTAAAAACATTTTTTTATTACCATACTTAGAAACCACTTGAGGCCAGTTACAATAATAAATTTCACCGTGTGCGTATGGTACACCATTAAAAGAGTCGATTTTAGTTATTTTGGTCTTAGGTGCGTTGGGGTCTAATCCTTGAACAGGTAGATTTGGTTTTTCAGGCCAATGGATTTCTCTGAATACTTGAGGTACATTATACCAAGCCCACTGATTGCGGTTGTCACCATAAAATTCACTAAATGATAATTTTAAGAAATCAAAATTATTTTTTTTAGTTATTTGTAAAGATTTTCTATATAGTCCATCAACAAACCTGTTAAATCCGTTTTTACCTATTTCACCTTTTTTAGGGTAAAAGAACATATCATCTTCAAAAAAGAAATAATAGTCGTAACCATTTTCTTCAGCGTGTTCAGCAACCCATTGTCTTCCACCACAAATACCTAAATTATCTTTTTTAACATGTTCAATATTATACTCCTCACATAACTTTTCATATTCGGGTGTCGTACTTAAATCTGTTGAATTGTTTAATAAAACCCATTTTGGTTGTGTAACAAAATCTTCATCATACTCTTTCATGGATTTTATTAAAGTTCTTACTTGATTAGGACTATTAAATGTTATAACATATAGTGCAGTATTATTAATGTTTAAATCATTTTTAATTATAACAGAATTAGATTCGTTTAATGGTTCATGATTATTATTTTTAACGTCTTCGAAAAATTTATTAATTAATCCGTTACCCTCAATTGGAAAGTATTGGTAGTTTTCGGGATACCTATATAGTAATATTGAAAATAATGACTCCTCAGTACCCATATAACCTTCGTTTAAGGTACTTTTCATTAAGTTATAGTATTCTGTATTAAAATCGGCTATATCCTCAACAGGACCACCAAAAAACCCTCCTCTACAAACTTTATCAACTTTACCAATTGCCAATTCATTTAATTTTTTATAATTAAAACCATGAATTTCAGTATTAGTTTCATATGGAAATGCAATGAAAGTCATTTTATCAATATTCTCCATTTTACCTAAAACTAAATCATTAGTAAAATATCCACTATTTACAGTATTTGTGATACCAGCATCTAACCAAAATAAATGCGTAGATTTAAATTTATCCATAATTTTAGCGTCATGTAAAATATATGGTTTAGACATTACTAATGGATTATATAAGTCTAACTTAGCTTGAGTAGAATCAACTAACCATCCAGTTTGATTAAACCATTTTTCATCCGTCCTTATTTTTTGTATTGGGTTATAAAACTCTCCTTTGAACCAACTCTGTGGTCTAATAATAAATTGTGTATTGTCATCACTTCTTCTTTTGAAAACAAATTCTTTTAATTCTTCATCTCCAAAAATAATCATATTATTAGGTATTTCTAATAATTGTGAAAATTTATCTAAATAATGTTCATAGCTACGTGACCATCCTTCTGAAAGTCCATCTCTTTTTATATCCCATAAACCTGTTACTATAGTAACCCCATTACTTTTCATATCTATTATTATTTCTTCTTTTTTATTGTAAATCTCATCATATAACTCTTTAGTAATACCAACAATATCATCTGCTTCAATACCATATATGTAATTCGCACTATTTAATTGTTCTATTAAAGATGTTTTCTCAAAATCCTCAATACTTGACCATTCCGCTCTTACAATTCTAGGTCTATATTTTTTTAAATCAATTTGTTTAAAAATATTATAATCGTGTCCTTCGGCATCAATTTTAACAACATCAAAACTATCTACATTATGTTTAGTTAATAGATGATTGAAGGTAATACATGGTACTGTAATTTTTTTTCCGTATTTTTCAACTACTTCACGGTCACCTTCACTACCTAACCCATTCTTTGGTGGGTATACTGCACTCATACCTAAAAATGCTGGATGAACTAACCCTTGGTCAATAACTGATTTATCAATGGTTAACATTGTTATTTCTCCATCATAATCTGAAATTGCACTATTTTCAAATAAATTACCATCATCATTATAATTTTCTTTTAATAAGTCATAATAAACAGGAATAGGTTCAACATATAACCCTTTAAAGTTATACATTTTTATATACCCTGACATCTCATCAAAAGTAATCCCATCCATCGCACCGATATTAAGTGTGAATAATTTCTCACCCTTTTTACCCAAATGATGTAGAGCATCATTAAAATAATCTGTTTTTTTTAATTCTATCATTATGTCAACACTATAAAGTTTTTTTGCCACCCTTCGTATTGAGTCCACTCTTTATTTAATTCTTTTGCAGTTTCAATAGCAAATTCATATTCATCTTGTCTATGTGTATCATCCATAATTATAGGTACTGAAGTATCGAACCTATCCCAATACTTTTTAATATTATTTCTAGTTTTTTCTTGACCTAAGTTAGGTGGACCATCAACAATAATAAGAGAATATTCTTCAGGTAAAGAATTAAAAACTATTTCAGGTTCGTACCAACCATCTACTAATTCTGTTAGTATATAATTAGCTTTAGGTGCTAATTTTGTAAATCTCTCTTGATGTTCTAAACTATATGTGTTGAAGTGTTTAGATAACTCCATCGTTCCAGGACCACTACCTATCTCAATAATGTTTGAACCTTTTTCAATATTATTATATATCCAATAAAAACACTCTATAGATATTGCCCAACCGTCTAAATTATTTAAGTTGGTGTCGAGGTCTTTTAATTGTGGGAAAATTTGATTTAAATCTTTCATTTTTTTTGTTATTTAATTTATTTATTTTTTATTTTATATTTCTTCAAAAAATCTATAAAAACTTTTTTTATTACTTAAAAATTCTTTTGTTATATGTTTATCGGGTGTATCATCATGGTACCATGTGTCGAATACAAATGTTTTGTAATCATCAGGGTTATCATATGCTATTGTAGACATCATCGCTTCATGATTTAGTAAATACTCTTTTTCTAAACATACTTGAGAGTATTCTTCAAATGATTTAAAAAAGTTAGGAAGTTTACTAACATGTCCCCCAATAATTCCACCAACGGTTAAAGACTTATATTTGTGTTTTTTATCTAAAGTATTATTAAGTGTAGTTGCATCATGAAAAAATTGAGTGTTCGTTAAATTAATTAATTTATCACCTACCCAATTATTAATTTTTTTAAAAGTATCTGTATTAAAAATTCCATCATATGTATAACGGTATTTATTACTCGATGTTCCCGCACTTTTATCTCCATTACTGTTGAACCTATGCGGAAATAACCCTATGTGTGATAATCCAACATCAACCCAATAAAGATAATCTAAGTCATCCTCCATTTCCTCTTCCATTAAGGCAATTTTAGCCCATCCAACTTCTAAATAAAATTTAAACTTTTCGGGGTGATTTTCTTTAATGTTAATCATACTTTTGCTATGACGAAAATCATCTAACTCTCTAATTCTTAAATCTACATTATTTACATTATTTAATTCTAAATATTTTTTTAATTCAGGATAAATATTGTTCCCACAATAACAAATAATAGGTAAACCCATTTCTGATAATTGTACAAGAGAATTTTTATACCTATCCCATCTTGCTTGAACTCTATGTCCATAAAAAGGGAAGTCGAATATACCGAAGTATACGAATGTAACTATTTTTGTTTTCATTTTTTAAAATAATAATTTGAAAGTACTAAACAATCTAGTTTAGTTTTATCATATACTGTTAACGCATCAGTATATCTACTTAATATTGGTTTTCCATTGACATTAAATGAGGTGTTTAGTAAGACCCCGATACCCGATAGTTTTTCAAACTCACCTATTAAATCGTATAACCACGGATTTTGTTCACGGGTAACTGTTTGAACTCTAGCTGTACCATCAACGTGTGTTATTGATGTTAATTTTTCTCTCCATTCTTCTCTAACTGTAGGACAAAAACTCATCCATTTACTTTCACCTGAAAAATTAAAGTATTTTTCAACGTCCTCTAATCTACATACGGGAGCAAAAGGTCTGTACCACTCACGATTTTTAACTTTAGCGTTTAATATGTCTTTCATATCAGGATAAGCCGGATTACAAATAATACTTCTATTACCTAAAGCTCTAGGTCCATGTTCTGACGTACCTCTTACGACTCCAACAATTTTACCTTCTGACAAGTCTTTAGATAATGTGTTAATATCTAATTCCTTAGCTCTTCTTTCTTCAACGTGTGACATTAATGTATGCTTATCTAAAACTTCAGTACCGGCATAAGTTAAATCAATCGCGGTTTTAGGTTTGATGTGATTTAATATCATACCAGATGCTATACCACAATCGTTAGGATTTGGTGGTACAAAAACAGGTCTATTTAATATTTTCTGTAATTTTGTATTTAAAAGTATATTTAAAGCACATCCACCAACAGTTATGAGTGGAATATTTGGATAACTATCTAAAAATGGTTGAGCCATTTCCATAAAAACATTTTCAAAAGCTTCTTGAGAAGTTGCACTCAAATCCCATGCGGTTTGACCTGTAAGACGATTATTAATATCAAAAATTAATCCAGTTTCTTCACTTAATTCTTTTAAATATGTTTTATAATTTAAACCATCAGGTTTTCTTCTATAATAATTTTCAAAATAAGGTAACCATTCTTTATTAACGTCACCATAAGAACATAAACCCATAATTTTACCTGAATATACTAAATTACCGATATTAAGTGCCGGTTCTTTACGAACATCACTTAAATAATCACCAAATGACATATAAGGGAAACCCAAATCCAAATTATACTTTTCTAATAGTTCAATATTGTCTCTATCTTTAGCTAAATACACATTAAAAAAACCATCATTACCTCCACCATCAAATGAAATGATTAAAGCTTCTTCATAATCAGTTTGATATAATCCTGATGCAGCATGACTTAAGTGATGTAATGAATTATGATATTTTTTTGCAGGTATAAGTTTTTCATAATGTACTTTAGTTCCATTTTCTAAAGTATCGGTATTTAAGTAATAACAATTTTCATATTCCGAAATATCATATTCGTCTTCAATATATTTTAAAATATGTTTTAACAAATAAGGTCTCGTATATGATGTTAAATACTGAGCGTAACCCGCATTTTTCATCGATAAAAATCTTTCAACTTCAATAACTGTTATTACTTTACCTTCTTTTTCTACCGCTACAGTTGCATTATGGGAACCATAAAATGCTATATTTGCCATACTATCACCCATTATAAATTTCCTGTTATTCTTTCACACCAACCTTTAGATTCAGAATATGGCCAAACTACCCAATATTTAGGTTTTTCTGCCGTTGGGAACTCTCTCCATACTTTACAATAACCTGCAGGGTCTTCCATCATTCTCTTAATTTCACCTTTATCTGCGTCTTTTCTGAATAATGTTTTATCATCCTCCCCATGGAATGCTACTACCCAATAAGTGTAATCTTTTTCAGGTACCCTATCAAATCCAACGTCTATACAATGTTTAAATATTGATGAAAAACTATTTAACCATAATTCTTCACCTCCTAAATCTTCAATACCTGGATTTGGTGGATATTGTTTATCAATAGTATGTTGTTGAATTGCTCTTTTAGAAAATAATAAACCTGAATATTCTTCATAGTCTCTTAGGGTTCTTTCTGTACCAAAACCATAAATACCTTCATGACCTTCTTGTTTTTCACCGTCCATACCAAATAGTTTTCTATTTGTTAAGTGAGAATGACTATTTTTTTCTCCCCATGTACTATCATCATCCCATTGTTTGGTTCTACCTTTACGAGTGTACTCGTGCCAAATAACTGTTTTGTGTGGGTGAAATAAATCATATCCCCATGTAAATGCTCTAACAGCTATTGAAATTTCTTCTCCATGAAAATAGTATTCTGGATTATGTTGTACTTCTTCAGAAAATTCTCCTAACGTAAAACACATATGTGCTGAATAAAACCTTGCCGGTACAGGAGTTTCAAGTTCTTGCCAATTAGGTATCGTTTCAGGTAAGAAAAATACTGCACCTTCAGGTATAAATCTATCAAAAACCATTCTCCATGGTTCTTTTACTCTGCCTTCTGGGTCATTATCAGGGTCGTATGAAGAAACATACCCTGTTAATAAAGGTTTAGGTATACCCATACCTTGTAATTGCTTAACCATTTTTATTAAATCATCATCCCAATTTTGAGCAAATCTCATGTGTGAATCTATTTGAAGGGTGTACATTTCACCTCCATATAATTGTTGTACTTGATGTCTAGCCCAACAGACACCTTTAGCTTCCGTATATAAAACATCACTTATACGAAATCTTTTATCATCTCTATATTTATCTAAATTATCAAATCCATCTTCTGGATGGTACTGACGACAAATACCTAATACTAAGTTCTGAGGTCTTTTAGCGTTTTCTATCATATTTTCGATAGTCTTAACTAACTCAGGGTCTCTGTATGCGGCTATTTGTACAAAAATTGTTTGTGGTTTACGAGCCATTGTTTTTATTTTCTTTAAAAGTTTATATTTTTATTCTTATACTAAAAAATCATATAAAATAATGAATTGTAAAGAACTAAACACCATTTTCAGATATTTATAATTGATATGAAATTATTAAGAACTATAACGGAAATAGTAAAAGAAGCGGAAACTAATTATTATACCGCGTCTATAGAAACTAATGACCCTAAGGAACTTGAAATTTTAGAGTCAAAATTAAATGAAAGTCTCAGACTATTAGAGATTTATAATAGCATAAAAAAAGAGGACTAAACCTCTTTATTATTCTTTACACATTAAGTTTTGTTCTAAATTGAACTTGTACCTTGTGAAAATTCAACTACCATTTTATCAATATCTTTTCTTTCGGCTTGTATAAAGTAAAAACACTTAATTTTAGAACTAAGTATATTTGAGTTACCTACAACTACTGTATTATCAACTATATCTTTAACATAAAGATTTTGGTGTGAACCTATTGGTGTTAACTGAACACTAATAGTACTCTCATCTACTAATTCTAACCAATAATCAGGTAATTCAATAGTTTTATCACCATCTAATTTACCCCTAACATAAACCCCATGTTCAGGTCCCTCTAAAGAACCATATCTTAAATTAAAACCCTCTTTTGATGGGTGAGGTATTAAGAAGGATTTTGAAGTAGCGAATAATGCTCCTCTAGCGTCTACAGTAAACACTGCTTTAGCATTGGGGTCATAACCTCTAATTAAACTACATTCAGTTGAGGTAGTTCTTACTTCAATCGCTTCACTATAGTTAGAATTAGCTTGAACTCTAAATCTAGGAACGTTTACCGCAGTACTATTATCTCTATATACATCAAACCTTTCATCTGAATCAGAAACAAAGAGTAAGTTTTTTAAATTTTGGTCTAAAGTTCTGGTAGTAGATAATGTACTATCATCATCATATAAATTTTTAGTAACGTATCCTGCCGTATTAGGAAATAAGTTATTTGGTATTAAATTTGGCGTATATTTGTTTTGATTACCATTAGCTCTTGTAATAGCAAAAGAGTCTGTTGCTATCATGTTACCCGATGCCGCAGATAACTCACTTAAATCAACATTTAAAGTTATCGTTCCACCTAATGCCACTGTACCTCCATCATCTAATAGAGTACCGGCGGTTACTGTTACGGATGAGTTAGTTAATGCCGCGTTTGGTACTTTATCAAAAGTGGAAACACCCGCACCATTTGTTAATATTACCTCATTAGCACCACCGTCCTCAGTTGGTAAGGTGTATTCTTGAAGAATTGTTATTGTACCATTTGTCGCAATTTCTATTCTCTCAGAACCTCCTGATGTAAGGTCTAACCCATTTGTAGAATCATAATATAGTCCGTTATCGGCCATGTTCTTTTTTTTGTTTTTGGCTATGGGAGGGAATTTAACCCCTCCCGTTAATTATAGTCTATTGATAAATAGTTTCAATACAAATTATATTGAAATTGTTTATCTTATTTGTTAGATTACTTGTACCCAACCAAATGACTTGAAAATATACACTCCTTCTCTACCATTAATTTGATAAACCATCAATCCTGTTGCTGGTGAATTAATTGCTAATCTTTGAGCCGATGTCATTCTTGGAAATAAGAAACCTTGAGTAGTTGACGAAACTTCTAATACCGCAGAGGGTACTGGTGTTGTACTACCGATACCAACATTTGTATTAACATTATCAACATGTAAGACTCCACCAGCAGCTTCAAAATCACCCCCTGAAAACCTCAAGAGATTACCAGATTGAGTAACTGTTCTTGCTCCTGCCAAAGTACCATCATTTGTATAAATGTTTTGAGATGTTACTGAACCATCAACTGTAATGTCAATAGTATCAGTTCCCGCAGTTGAAGTAATTACAGCTGAACCATCAGAAGATGAGAAGGTTAATGTTCCACCTAAGTCCACCTCTGAGTTTGTTCCCGCAGTTCCCGCAAATATTAATGAATCATTCGCTAATCTTGCGTTTGCAATAGAACCATCCTTTAACGCTGCCGTTACTGATGCTCCTGCCGTTACTGTAAAGTTCACTTCTGATGAATCAACGAAATTAGATGATGTAAATACATCCGCTAAAACTTCAGTATTAAAATCAGTTACCTGAGATGCAGTTATTGCAATTGATTGTTCTGAAGCCGAAGTAATACGACCCTGTGCATCAATTTCTAATGTTACTGTTTCAGTAGCTGAACCATAATTACCAGCACTTACTGCCGTATCATCAAGACTTACAGTGATTTCTCTACTTGTATTATCAACTGATGTCAATGCTGTTCCACCTTTTACTACTAATCTACTTCCCATATACATAGTAGAACTACCTGTGTCACCACCTGTAGTAAATTGAATTCCTGTAACATCAACATTTGGTTTTCCGTTATTTAATCTTAATCTTAATGTTCCATCCGCTGGTGAATTAATCGTACCACCTGTTACGAATGAATCAGGATTTGCCGATGCGTCAACCGCTAAGTCAAATGTACCTGAACCACTATCAGTAACTACTACTGAACCATCAGCAGAGTTAAATGTTAATGTTCCTCCTAAATCTAACGTACCCGTACCTGTTGTACCTGCGGTACTAACACTTGAGTTAACTAAAGATGCCGTTACTGAAGCTCCTGCAGTTACTACAAAGTTAATACCTGCCGCTCCTGTTGAATCAACAAAGTTAGCATCTGTAAAAATAGCTGTTTCAGATGCTGTTGTAAAATCAGAAACTGCAGATGCTAAAATACTAATTGGGGTATCAGTCGCAGAAGTTAATCTACCTTGAGCATCTACTGTAAATGTTCCGACTGTATTACCCGCTCCGTAACCACCAGCAGATACCGTAGTATCATCTAAGTCTAATGTTACTGTTCTTGTTCCACCTATAGCACCAGAAATACCTGTTCCACCTACTATATCAACAGTCTCTCCTTGTGCTACGTCTTGGTCTGTACCTGTAGTAGAACCGATTTTCCAACTACTCATAGTCCCTACATCGAGACCTGTAATTGAAATATCACTTTCTAAATTATTGTTTATCGCTAAAGTAATCGTACCCGCGTTGTAAGTACCAGCAGTAATAAAAGGTAACTCAAAGTTACTTGATACTGTACCTGTACCTGATTGTGCAATACCCCATGACGTATCATAAGCTACACTTGTTAATGCGTCGATAGTAAATGTGGTGTCGGATATATCGTTATATTCGACTGTTACGACATTTGAAGCTGCGGTTACACCTGTGACTACTGTACCAACAGCGATGTCACTACGTGTTCCGACAACCCCGTTGCCATCTACCACCATAAAGTTCGAATTTGAACTTGAAGATGGGATTCCTTCAAACCTAACACCCGATGCGTTTACGTGGAAAGATGTACTCGGTGCAATTGTACCGAAACCAAATTGACCTGTAGGGTCAATAATCATTCTATCCACTGTACCCGTAGCGAACGTTAAACCTGAAGTTTGTAAATTTAAACCATTTGTTGCCATTGTTATTTTGTTTTTAAATTGGTTATTATCCCTATTATATTAGTAAGGCTGTTATAGTACATTGACCCAACCTAAAGATTTATACATAAACATACCCTCTTTAGCGTTACTTGTGTTATCTGTACAATACACCAATAACCCTGGAAGAGGACTACTTATATTTAGTCTTTGTGATTGAGTCATTCTTGGGATTAATAATCCTTGACTTTCACTTGCTAATTCTAATAAGGCACATACAGGAGATGTTGTTCCTGTACCGATAGATACTCCTGTTCCACCACTAAATGTTAGGTGATTAGTATCTTGGTCGACAATACGGTTACTATCAAGTGTACCATCGTCTGTATATATATTGGTATTAGGTATCGTTGAAATATCTCTGTACTTTACCTCAGCACCGTCAAGTACTAAAATAGAGTTGACGTTAACATCTAAGTCAACTGTCGAGATAAATGTCTTTCCACTTACCGATAAACCATGTCTTGTTACAAACTCTCTTGCCATTTTATTTTTTTGTTAAGGCTATTGAGGGAAGGAGGACTTCCCTCAAGATTTTAATTATTATTCTTTATTATTAAATAGATACTATAGTCATTTAAATGTTTATTTTAACGTTTAGTTCTATAATAATTTTACTGCTCTTGTATTAGCGATACAATCCATATTTTGTGCTGCACCTGCTACTACTCTTACTTGTCCTGTCGCAGTAGCATCAAGTTCAACTCCAGCAGTAAATGCACCTAAATTAACAGTTGACCAATCAGCATATTCTACTAAATCTTGGTCTCCAACTTTACCAAATACTGCGGTAAAGAATCCTGAACGATACCCATTTCCAGTTTTTTCTGATAATCGATATTCAACATGAACCGCTCCATATATAAGGGGGTCAACAGTAAATAATACTTGTGTACCTCCACCTGTAGATGTTACTCTAATTGTTTGTTCTGAGTCAATCTTTACTTCTGCCGCGTCATTTCTATTTAAGGTTGCTGCTGAATATTCAACAGTAGCCCCTGTTACAAAAGTATCAGACCCGTCAAGACCTGTGACTACAATATCACTTTCTAACCCATCGTTGATGGATAGTGTTAATTCAGAAGTAGCTGAGTTATAAGTACCAGCAGTTATAAATGGTAACGCCACTGGTGTCGTACCAAGTGTACCTGTTCCTGCAAACGCTACGTCCCACGCACTACTGTAAGTAACTCCAGTTAAAGCATCTACCGTACCTAAAGTAATTGAAGTTTGGTTAATTAAGTCTAATATTACTTGATTATTAGTTATTGTACCACCTGAAACATATGGTTGGTCCAAATTTACAGTAATTTCTTTATTTGTATTATCTACCGTTGATAAACCTGTTCCACCTTTTACTATTAATCTGTCTCCCATAAACATAGTGGAAGCACCTGTGTCACCACCTGTGAAAAAGGAGATTCCTGTTATATCAACATTCGACGCGTCACTCTTTCTAAGTCTCAACGTACCATTAACCGGTGAGTTAATTGTTCCACCTGTTACAGATACATCGGTAGCTGAACCAAATCCTGTTACTACAATATTACTTTCTAAATTGTTGTTTATCCCTAAAGTAAGTGTTCCCGCGTTTAGAGTTCCTCCCGTTATAAACGGTAATTCTACCGGACTAGCTGATAATGTACCGTATCCCGCTAATGCGATATCGAAATCATTATTATACGTAACACCTGTTACTGCAGATACTCCAACATTAAATGTTGTTGTATCATTCATGGTATAGGTAATTACTCCTGCTGCCCCGTTTAAAAATCCACTATCAACGTGAATGTTAACATCATCGATTGTTACGGTTCCTCCCGAATTATTCGTTAATGTTAGGTTTTTGTTTCCTGTTCCTGTTAGTGTTCCTCCAGTAATGAATGTATCATTGCCAAAAGCGGCTGCTGATAATAAATGTACTTCATTGTTTGACGGGTCTAACGCAAGAACAGTAGACGTTAATGTTTGGTCTAAAGTTACGGTACTTAGGAATGTATTCCCTGATACCCTTAAACCATTTCTTGCTACTAATTCATGTGCCATTTTTTTATTTTTTTATATAATGTGTTTAATTATCCTAATATCCCAGGTCCCCCCTAATATATTGGCTTGTAGTAACGCGTTACCACCACTTAATGTCATTCCCCATGAAAAATTAGTAGTCGTTCCTATATCGACTGTTGAAGAATCATTAAATTGTATTTGTGTTGCGGACCACACTGATTGTACTGTACCCGCTCTATAATTAGTTCCGTCATTTATAACATAATCAAAGAATGCTCCTTTATATGTTGTCGTATTTACGCTATCGATGGTTGTACCGTTAATTGAGACATTAGTATCATTGACAAGTCCAATATGTGTTAATATTTCTAATCCTGTGACTTGTGAAGTTGTTCCGTCATTATTATTTAAGGTAATGGAACCACCTGAGTATGTTCCCCCTGTTACTTCAGCAGCAAACCCCGTGGCATTAAAATCTACACCATCATTTAACCCTAAAGTTAACGTTTTACTTAATTGATTATATGTTATACCTGTAACAAAGGTATCTTCGGTCGCACCTGTTGTAAAACCTGTTAAAGTAACTGTAGACGAATCACTATTTTTTAATTGTACTATACCAGTACTATTATTATAAGTACCACCTGTTAATTTAGTATCGGTAGGTGTTTGCCATTCGCCGTCTCCTCTATAAAATGTTTTATCTGTAGGTGAACCACCGTTGTTTATTAAACCAATGGTCATTTCATTAGCACTAATCGCTGAATCAGTAACTATACCTGCCCCTCCTGATGTAATAGCCCCTGTAAATTTTAAGGTAAACGTATCAACAACATCAATAGGTACTGCCGGTGTTTGATTATCACCAGTTGCTTCCCAACTTGTATAAGAAGTGGAACCTGTTGTAAAACCTGTTACATTAAATGTACCTCCCGTACTATTAGTAAATATTGCAGTACCATTAGTATAGGTACCACCTGTTACAGTGATATCGGTACCGTAGAATATTCTCCATCTGGCGTTTGCTCGTGTTACTCCACTTACACCTTCTATTGATGAGTCTAACCATGCGTTAATAAAAGGGGTACCACCCGCACCATTAGTTGAAACCGAACTTCCGAAATCCGATTGAACCGTTCCTCCTGATGCTGCTGACCACAAAGACTCAAAATTATCTATAGTATATTGATATGTTAATTCAGTTTCATGAACATACACCAACATACCTAATCTTCTTCTACCAGATGATATGTTATCAGAATTTAAAGTTAAAGTATCAGGTAAAAAAGCTAAGGTTCTCTTATTATAATTAATCGGAATAGTATTACCACTAAACTGTATATTACCTGTACCAACGACCGTAAAATCTAAATCATTTAAATAATAGACTTCCATATATCCACCCACTTGAAGGACGCTAAAGTTAGTACCAAAGTTATCTTCTCTTTGTACTGAGTTTTCGCCTCCAATTTGTGTTGAACTTAAAGGATTTTTATATATAAATGACATCTATTATATTTTATTTTATTTTATTATAAATAGCTTTAAACTATCTTAATATTAAATTATTTAACCATTATAATTAACCTACTAAGTTTCCTTTAAAGTATAGGTCTCCGTTTGTATTATTTCGACTAAATGGCTGTGATGAATATGTTGTGTATAATCTATATTGACCCGCAGCAAATGCTCCTGAACTAACTACGAATATCATAGGTCCTATATTATAGAATGTTGATGACATTGTTTCAGTAGTAAATCCTTGTGGTCCATTATTAAATGATAAATCAATACTTAATTGTCTATCTGTTGTTCCTACTCCTCCAATAGAGTCATCAGGTATTAACCACGTGTACCACGCATTTCCTGCAACAGTACCTTGAGTTACTTTTGTTGTAACAAAGTTATATTGTTGAATTGCATTATTAAATGAATCATTACCACCTGATGCTTGAGGTATTGTCTGACTAATTACAAGTGGAACATTACCAGTACCTTGATTTACACTATAGTAATCCATATACGTTCGAATCTCGTTACTACTAGTTGGTCCTGAACCATTATTAAATCCAAAGAATCCAGTCGCCCCATTATTAAACATATATGTACCTATATTAGCCGCGTCACTTGCTGGTTCAATTAATAAATACGCTGGAGGTAATCCTACCTCAGTAGGTGTTGGAGTAGGTGTAGTTGTAATTGTTGGTGTAACTGTACTTGTAATTGTTGGTGTAACTGTTGTTGTAACTGAAGGAGTAACGGTATTTGTTGGAGTATTAGTTGGTGTAACCTCAGCAGTTACTGAAGGTGTAACAGTAGTAGTTACAGTTGGCGTTATCGTGTTGGTTGGAGTAACTGTTGGAGTTACTGTAGCAGTTACTGAAGGAGTAACAGTGTTAGTTGGTGTATTTGTTGGGGTAATAGTTGGTGTAACTTCAGCTGTTACTGAAGGTGTTACAGTGTTAGTAGGGGTATTAGTCGGGGTAACCTCAGCGGTCACAGATGGAGTTACTGTATTAGTTGGTGTATTTGTTGGTGTAACTGTTGTTGTAACTGTTGGAGTTACTTCCGCAGTTACAGATGGGGTTACTGTATTAGTCGGCGTATTAGTTGGTGTAACTGTTGGAGTTACTTCTGCAGTTACGGATGGTGTAACGGTATTAGTTGGAGTAACAGTCGTTGTAACAGTTGGAGTAACAGTTGGAGTTACAGAAGGAGTTACTGTATTAGTAGGTGTATTAGTTGGAGTAACTTGAGCAGTAACAGTTGGTGTTACTGATGCGGTTATAGAAGGTGTTACAGTATTAGTAGGTGTATTTGTTGGTGTAACCTCAGCAGTTACAGAAGGTGTAACGGTAGTAGTTGGGGTAACTGTTGGTGTTACAGTTGTTGTAACTGTAGGCGTGACTGTATTAGTCGGAGTAATTGTTGGTGTAACTTCAGCAGTTACTGAAGGAGTTACCGTATTAGTAGGTGTATTAGTTGGAGTGACAGTTGTAGTTACAGATGGGGTTACTGTATTTGTTGGAGTAATAGTTGGTGTAACTTCAGCGGTTACTGAAGGAGTAACAGTATTAGTTGGCGTATTAGTTGGAGTTACTTGTGCAGTTACAGAAGGAGTTACAGTGTTAGTTGGAGTATTAGTTGGTGTGACCGTTGTTGTAACAGTAGGAGTTACTGATGCAGTTACTGAAGGAGTAACAGTATTTGTTGGTGTATTTGTTGGTGTAACTGTAGGACTTGCCCCTGGTGTGTCAGTCGGTGTTGCAGTAACTGTATTTGTAGGTGTATTTGTTGGAGTTACTGTTGTAGTTACTGTTGGTGTGACTTCAGCAGTTACTGAAGGAGTTACAGTGTTAGTTGGGGTATTTGTCGGAGTAACTCCTGGTGTAGACGCCGGTGTACCTGTTGGTGTAGTTGTGACTGTTGTTGTAACAGTAGGTGTAACTTGAGCGGTTACAGATGGCGTTACCGTGTTAGTTGGCGTATTAGTTGGTGTGACTCCAGGTGTTGATGGTGGAGTACCTGTTGGTGTACTTGTAACTGTCGGAGTCACAGTACTTGTAATAGTTGGTGTAACTTCAGCAGTTACTGAAGGAGTTACAGTGTTAGTTGGAGTAATAGTAGGTGTAACTGTTGTTGTGACTGAAGGCGTAACTGTATTAGTAGGAGTAACTGTCGTTGTAACTGTTGGAGTAACAGTATTAGTTGGTGTAACTGTTGGTGTTACTTCTGCAGTTACGGATGGTGTTACCGTATTAGTTGGAGTATTAGTTGGAGTTATGGTATTTGTTGGAGTATTAGTTGGTGTAACCGTATTTGTCGGCGTATTAGTTGGACTAGCACCTGGCGTTATAGACGGAGTAACCGTAACTGTATTAGTTGGTGTGTTAGTCGGAGTATTAGTAGGTGTAACTGTTGTTGTAACAGTAGGAGTTACTGATGCAGTTACTGAAGGAGTAACAGTATTTGTAGGAGTAACTGTCGGAGTCACAGTATTAGTAGGAGTATTTGTAGGACTCGCTCCTGGAGTATCAGTAGGTGTTGCGGTAACGGTGTTAGTTGGTGTGACTGTCATAGTCATCGTAACTGTTGGGGTATTAGTTGGAGTAACCGCCGGTGATGTTGACGTTACTGTTGGCGTAATAGTAGGTGTAACCGTATTTGTTGGAGTAACACTTGGTGTAATATTAGGAGCGTACACAACAACTTTTTTAGACACTGTCTCATCATTACACCCTACTTGTTTGTTTACTACGAATATAGTGTATTGAATTCCCGCAACTGAACCTGGTAAATCTAAAACAACTCCCGCTGTAATTTGGTCTCTATTTACATCAGTTTTTATAGGCGTAGTCGAAGTAGAACCCGTATATATGTTGAACGGTCCAACTGCGTTTGAACTTAATGTTAATCTTATTATTACTTGAGACATTTACTTAGTATGTTTGTTATATAAATACTGCAAGATTGTAAAATCCATTTTTCTATTTACTTTTTTATTTATCAATTCCTTTTATGTTATTGCAGTCAAATCAATATCGAGATTATTAGTTGTTTGCGAAATTACAGGGTTAGCGAAAGTAAATCCATTAGTCACATCAATAAGTTGAGTAGTATTTAAGTCGACAACTCCCTGAGTTCCTGTATAACCCGCTAATAAACATCCTGAACCTGTTGGTGCAAAAGTTTCAACACTTATTTGTAAAACATCTCCAATATTAACATTAAACGTATTAGAAAAAGTTTGTGGGTTATTATATGTAGAATTTTGATAATTAGCACTAAATAATGAAGTCGTATTATTTAAAGTTACACTTACTGTACCTCTCGCACAAGAACTAAGATTAAAATCAAGATTTAACACCGCTGCAGTAGGTGTAGTTGTAGGTGTTGGAGTTGGTGTAGGTGTTGGATTACATGCCGGAATATTATAACCTAAGTTATTAAGTGCCGTTATTATCAGGTCCGTGTAATATTGTGGACTTCCAGGACCACTACCTCCGGTCTGTCCCATTCCTGGTGCTACATCATAGGTGTTATGTATTTCGGTTTTATCAGAAAGTCCATTTACTCCCGTATATTGACCTAAACCACCTTCAACCCCTTGTAATAATTCTTTAAATCTCAAATACTGACCTGTTGGTTGAGTCTCCACTTGAAAATACTCACCAAGAATGTAATTAGTTGGATTATTATCAATATTATCCCTTAAAGTGGCTATGTCAGTATTAAAGGTATTAGTTCTAGGTGTATTAATAGTCCAACCTCCACTTGAAACACCATATGGTGTGGCTTCATCTTGGAATGCTAAGTTTATAACTTTCGTAATTGACGATGTAGTACCCGTTGTCGCCAAACAAGCGTATCCTCTTTCATTGAGGCCCATGTCATCTCTCATATCTAAAACTCTTACCCTACTATCATATAAGTTTGAGTCGTTATTATAAAACGGTAGTAAACAGTTTTTAAGAAGAGTAGTTGCCATAACATTTAATGGAGTTTCAGTACCATTCATAGAACCTGAATCATCAAAGAATACGTTAATCTCAGTTTCATCATCAATTACTACTACAGATGTTGGTGTAGGAGTAGGTGTTGGAGTTAAAGTATTTGTTGGTGTCGGTGTTGGTGTTGGTATTTCAATACACGTAATATCGTATACAATTTTAGTACTTAATCTAAAATACACGTTTTTTAATTCCTTACAATCTGAAACAATAGTTATTTGATTATTATCTAAATCTAAGGTAAAACTTTCAATCTGAGGTATTACCGACAATATATTATCAATAGCGTCTATCCATTGTTGTCCTGTTGGGTAATCATTTAAAGTCGTACCAGTATAGAAAGCAGTTTCAACATGATATGGTGGAGTCATCGTTCCACCTGATAAATCAATTATAGCATAAAAGACTGCGGTATTTAAAGTACAATCAGTTTGTCCTGATGTCAAATCATTAAACCCTTCGTTTAACATTGATTCAAAATCTCTAATATTTGCTGAAGTTGTTACAAAATCATTCTCACAAATTTCATTTAATTCATAACACGTTACTATTCGGCTATTACAATTTATTACTACTGATTCCGTTTGAGTACAACCTGTAGCGTCTACAACTGTAGCAACATACGTTCCGCCGCTTAATCCACTTATAGATGATGTTGAATCTCCATTAGACCAACTTATAACAAAAGGGGCTAAACCATCAAATATACTTATAGTTGCAGTACCATCATCACCATTAACACAATCAGTTTTGTTAATACCAAAGTTAACACCTGTTGTTCCTGAAATATTAAATGTTTCTGTAACAGTACAATTACCATTATCATTTACTGATAACTGATAGGTACCAACTCCTAAATTATCTACTGTAATTCCAGTTAAAGGTGAATCAATAGATTGATAAACAACTCCACTTGTATTTAAATCCGTAACAGTATAATCAATAGGTAATGATAATGGTAGTGTACCCGCACTAAGAGATACTTCAAGGACTCCATTATTGTTTCCACATATCGCATTATAAACTGTAGTACCAACTAAATACTTCTGAGAATTACTTACCGTTTCTTGTGTGGTATAAGTACAATTACCTTGGCTATTTACGATAGTTACTGTATACGTATCAGAACTCAAATTATTAAATGTATGCGTTTGGTTAGCCGTACTAAATGATTGAACTGAACCTAAACTATCTGTAATACTATAAGTGAATATACCTTGAGGCGCACTAATCTGAATCGTGATTGACCCATCATTATTACAGTCTGAATTAGTAACATTAACTGCAACAATATTAAAACCAGCTGTAGAAGTTACATTCTGTACTGAAGTAAGACTACATCCTCCAGCGTCAGTAATTATCGTACTGTGTGAACCTCCACATAGACCTGTAAACACATAATTTAAATTATTAGTGGTATCAACCTGTCCTGAACTACCTTGATATGTATAAGGTGCGGTTCCACCTGATATTGTTAAAACAATTTGACCATCACACGTAAAACAATTCGCTTGTGAAGGTACTGAAGAAACTACACCTAAACTTTCTGCTAATCCAACATTAAAACTATTAACTACACGACACCCATCATTATCAGTAACCGTAACTGAATAATTACCCTGATTTAATCCTGTTGCAGTAGAACCTGTTTGTCCATTAGACCAAGAATAACTAAACGGTGCGGTACCTCCACTAATATTGGTTACAGAAGCGGAACCAACGGGTATACGAGTTGAACACGGCGAATCATCATTAACTATTAAATTATAAGTAAATGCACTACTACTAACAATTACACCATTATTTGTTTGTCCTGTTGCTCCTCCAAAATCAGTAACAATAGCATAATAAGTTTCAGGTGTTAATTGTGTAAATATAAAAGTTGGTAAAGGTACATTAACCGACTGAACCAAACCTAAACTACTATAAAGGTCTATTTGGTAAGGAGAGGATAAAGAATTACTAGTTACAGTTAAAGAACCTGAATTAAAATCCCCACATGTTGTACCTGTAACACCTATAATTTCTGCAACAAAACATCCTTCAACACTAATATTAATTGTTACATCTTGATTAACTCCACCAGAACTATCTTGAAGTAAAAATACATAATTTCCTTCTGAAACACCACCATATGAAAATGGACCTGTACCTGTTTGTTGAGGTAACAATAATCCTCCTGCTGCGGTAGTTGAAGTATTTGTAACTGTATATGGTTGAGTTCCACCTGACGGATAAATAATTATAATACCTCCTTTAGGGTTGGTACAAGTACCACTAACATCAAAACTATAACTTAGTGGTCCTTCATTACAATTAGCCACACATTGGTCCGCAGTTAATGCAATACCACTATAGTTTTTAGATGTGTCCACACAAATTGATAGACCTACTTGACTACCCTGTTGTAATTCTCCACAACAATCAATGTAAGTATAAAACCCATCAGTTTGTCCTGAAAAACATCCAGTAGACTCACAATTTTCACAGGTACTAAATGGACCCACTTGATTTGTAACTGACGTTAGTGTTGTTGGTG